>Ga0209389_1000211_pt1 | contig 41258 bp, 60 predicted proteins | sample CowpearedBW_FD_187526 | JGI IMG/M metagenome (GOLD analysis project Ga0209389, IMG submission 187526) | Root nodule microbial communities of legume samples collected from California, USA - Cow pea red BW (SPAdes) (version 2) | ecosystem: Host-associated > Plants > Roots > Nodule | place: USA... | reverse complement strand
GCGGGGCGCAAGATACGTCCTTGCGGGCACTTCAAGATGTCGTGCTTGGCATCGTATCGGAAGCGTCTGAGCGGTACGCGGCTCTTGATTGGTTCGGCTTTAGCTGGGATCAGGGCGTCGATGCCGCTGTCATAGCTTCAACCTCATCGACTTGTGGCTCGATCATCTCCCCTTCGTTCGTTTGTCCGGTCGTAACCGCGACGTCCAGAATGACGCCGACCTTGTCATCGACGGCCGTGTGCTGCTTGTAAGCGGGCTCCAACCGCCGGTTTCGGGCATTGGTGGCCATTGTCGCATCCGGATCGGTGGTGCAAATCACGCCGCAATGCTTCCATCACGATCATGGTTTCCACCGCGCCGGCGCCGAAGCCGCCTCGGCTTCCGCGAAAGGCAGCCCGAGCAGGCCCTGCTCGGCGAGACGGCGCCAGATAGCGTTGCTCCAGCTGCCCTTCTCGTTCATGTACTTCTAACGCTCATTGAAATCATAGGCGTTGGTGAGAAGCCTATCGACGCTTTCCTTGAGCAGCCGCTGCTCGGACAATTCGAAGTCCATACGTGTCTCTGCTCTTTCTAAATCAACAATTGACGCCTCCTTTCGAGGTCATCCCCACGAAAGCAGGAATCCAGTGAACACACCGCTCGTCGTGAGCTCGACGGCCGCGTACTAGGGCCCCTCCCCGCCTACGCGGCCAACGACGGCTAAATTTAGTGTTGCGCACCTACACGTCCAGCAACGCCTTGCTGATAATGTTCCGCTGGATCTCGTTGGAGCCACCGTAGATCGAAAGCTTGCGGTTATTGAAATAGCTCGGAGCGATCTGCACGGTCCAGTCCATCGCTTTGTTAGAAGATTCAGGATGCTCGTCGTAGGGTGCGGCAAACGGCCCGATCACTTCCATAAGCAGCTCAGTGGTGGTTTGCTGAATCTCTGAGCCCTTGATCTTTAGCAACGATGATGCCGGATAGAGCTCGCCCTTGCCCTGCTTGCCTTCGTCGACGACAACGCGCAGCTGCGTTAGCTCGAGAGCCTTCAGTTCGATCTCGCAGGCAGCTAACTTCTCGCGGAAAGCAGGATCCTCGATCACCGGGCGGCCGCCGGACTCGACCTTCGATGCCAGCTCCCTGATGCGGCGAATGCGCTCCTTGGAGACGCCGACCCGCGCAATTCCCGTGCGCTCATTTCCGAGTAGGAACTTGGCATAGTCCCAGCCCTTATTCTCCTCGCCGACTAGGTTTTCATAGGGCACTTCGACGTCGTCGAAGAAGACTTCGTTGACCTCATCGCCACCGTCGAAGGTCTGGATCGGCCGCACCGTAATGCCCTTGCTCTTCATGTCGACCAGGATGAAGGAGATGCCAGCTTGCTTCTTCTTTGCACCTGGGTCAGTGCGGCAGAGGCAGAAGATCATGTCGGCATATTGTGCTAGCGTAGTCCAGGTTTTTTGCCCGTTGATGATCCACTTGTCGGACTTGCGCTCGGCTTTCGTCCTTAGCGACGCGAGGTCGGAGCCAGAGCCGGGCTCCGAAAAGCCCTGACACCACCAGTCGTCGACATTGGCAATGCGCGGCAGATAATAGTTTTTCTGCGCCTCATTGCCAAAGGTGTAGATAACCGGGCCGACCATGGAGACGCCAAAGGCGAGCGGAACCGGCACCGGGAACATCTGCAGCTCCTCGTTGAAGATGTAGCGCTGCACGCCGGTCCAGTCCGCGCCGCCATATTCCTTCGGCCAATGGCCCACGCCCCAGCCCTTCTTGTTGAGGATGCGCCACCAAATGACCATCTCCTCCTTCGAGACGTGGCGTCCCTCGACCAGCTTGCGCCGCGTCTGCGGCGGCACGTTATTGCGCAAGAACTGTCGCACTTCCTCGCGAAATGCCTGTTCTTCTTTGGTGAATGCGAGATCCATCGGATCCTCCTGTGAGTGAATTCAGTGGCGAACCACCGAGATAGCATTCCGGGCTCGTACGAAATCAGCAGCTAGAGCAACCGTCCTCCATAACGGAGAAGCATATCGGTGGGGAGCTGGAGAGGGACAAAGGTTGCAGCCACTTTTCAAGGCCTTTCAAAGCCGATGCAAGCCATCGAACCCACATTGGGGCTCTCCGCAAACCAGCAAGATTTTTGTGCTCCATCTCGGCCAGCGCCGAGAAATTGTTCTGACTTGAGCTCAATCATGTCGATTGAAGGCGTGCTGCCCTCGACACAACCGATTGTCAAAGGCTGCACCGCTGTTCGCCCGCGCTCGCTCCTATCAGTAATCGGCGAACCTAAGTGAAAGCAGCTTCGTTCGTTTTGAGCGTTTGAATGCATTCAACCCTCCCCTCACTCAGCGAGCCGCCTCTCGGAAGCAACGGCCGGGCCAACGGCTTTTAAGCTCTAAGCTTTTGCTTCACCTTGAAGAGTTCACACCGCAAGCGGCAGTAGGTGTCATACCGGTGTCCGAAACCAAGCAAGGATCAGCGGCCGCTTGCGCGCGAAAAGTTCGCTAGCCGACGCGCCCCAGGAGCCGCCCCTCTGGCTAGCCTTGATTGGTAGGGCGAACTCCGGGCTTGCGCGGCGAAGCTGAAAACGCCATTCACCGCCATGCAGTTCTCGGAGCCGCCGTGACTGCCACACATGTTGTGTCCGCGCGTGACACTTCAGCGTCGCTCGCGCACCGAGCCTTCCTGGGCCACGGAGGCGACCAGCGTGCCATCGGGCTTAAAAATCCGTCCACGCGTGAAACCGCGTCCGGCTCGTGCGCTCGGCGAATCCTTTGCGTAGAGCAGCCACTCGTCGGCGCGGAAGGGGCGGTGAAACCACATTGCGTGGTCGAGGCTTCCTGATATTATGCGTTCGTCGAAGATGGTGCGACCATAGCGTGCCATCACCACATCGAGCAGCGAGAAATCCGACGCATAGGCTAGCGCGCACATGTGCAGCGCCGGGTAATCGGGCAGTCTGGCCGCGACCTTGATCCAGACATGAATGCGCCCGTCTTCGATCTTCTGACCAACATAACGGCCGATCTCGATCGGGCGCAATTCAATCGGACGATTCGGTCCATAATAGCGGCCGACGATTTCCGCCATCTCGGAAAACATGGGCTGGCTGGACAATTGTTCCGCCGTGAATTTTTCCCGCGGCGGGACGTCGGGCATTTTGTCTTGGTGCTCGAAGGCGCCCTGCTCTTCGGCATGAAAGGACACCGTGATGTAGAAGATGGCGTTGCCATGCTGGATCGCGGTGACGCGCCGCATCGAATAGCTCTTACCGTCGCGCAGGCGTTCCACTTGGTAAACGATTGGAACCTGGGGATCCCCGGCCCGCGTGAAATAGCAGTGCAGGGAATGTGGAAGGCGGCCTTCTACGGTGCGGCACGCTGCGACCATTGCCTGGCCGATGACTTGGCCGCCGAAGACTCGTTGTGAGCTGGGATTTCCGTTGTTGCCGCGGAACAGGTTTACTTCGACCAGTTCGAGGTCGAGAAGGGCGAGCAGGTCGATCAGCTTTTTAGACATTGACATGTGTTCGGCATTTTCGGGCACATTACCGGCACAGCACAGCCATAAACCCGAAGGTGTTGACCCGCGCGGACCCCTCTTTCGATGTGCCTTCGCCCTTTTTGGTGGTCGTTCCTCATCGGTTTCGCCGCTACGAACCCAGCCAGGCTTCAATTGGCCGAACCGCACTTAGCGACGCCTGTGTCTTGGGCGTTGGATCTAGATAGATCGAGAGGCTTCATTTGAACTCTCCTCGTTGGCACTGCGGCGGCTGCCACCTCCCCAGCAATCGGCATGCCACAAAAAGGCGTATGCAAGTCCATACATTTCGTGCTGCGCCGACCGAATACTCAGCGTTTAGTGTCGGGCACAGGACATAGACGTCGTGAATCGGAGATGGTTGAACACCAACGATGCCGGTCGCTAGTTGTGCCGAACGCTTGGCGACAGGAGTCGTTCAAAACCATGACGCATAGAACCTTTCGTTGGATCGAGGTTGATCCGGATAGGGGGATGTCTCCTTCACCACCTGCGAGTGTATCCGGCTCATGAAAGAGCTTTCGCTATCTGTTGGGGTGCGACAAGACCGGAAGTGTCAGAGCGGAGAAAATTGAGAATCAGAAACACATATGGACGTCGGAAACCACGTTTCAGCATCAAGACCGCCCCGAATCGACCGGCTACAGTCGCATCGATGGGGCCGATCCGAGCGTCCGTGGGGATACGCGCACCATGGAAATGACAACCGCGAGGGCCTGCCGGTTGGTAGCAGACGATGGCTAGGAGCCGAGGATTCTGCCACACGTCACCGACGACCACGTCTACATAACGAGTAATCAGGTGGAGATAAAGGCGACGGACCGTTTGGACCTACAGCCAACCATATTACTTGCGTCTTCAAGCAGAATGAGAGCACTTCATAAGATTGACTGGTGACTTCGATGCTGCATGCAGCGCTACGGCGAGGGTGCCCTGGCATCTGCAACCGCCCCAGCTCGTGGTCGAACAAAAGTCTAAAACCAGCTAAGAGCAGGCTACGTTCTGTTCAAGAGCTCTGAACCATTTCTCACATCAAACATACTCGCTACTGTGGTGAGCGGTGACGAACATGAGTGACTGCCTCGGTTCTTAAGTCTTCATGCCCACGGGACATGAATAATGCCCCCACTTTCAATCACTATCTGAATTGCTAAATATCAGCAAGTACCTTGGGACAATACTACCATCCTGGGCAGGTGCACGGGGCGAGATAATAGGTCAGAATCGCAGCGTATCCCTCAGCCTCTCAAGTTCGCCGCTGGCCGATTTCGCGGTATTTGATGCCGGCCGTTATTAACTGCTTGAGTGCAAAGAGCAGGTAGACACATATCGGCGTCGACTCGGCAGCTGTCGTCGTAAGCGCTTTCCTCTGCCACCATCTAACCGACAGCGTCGCGAGAAGAGAACGAAAGGCTCATATGTCAATTAACTACGACCGGCTGATGGCCATGAAAACTCTTGGCCAACATTATAGCTACGGTGATCGCGAGGTGATGCTCTATGCCTACGCGATCGGCATGGCCGCCGATCCACTGAACGAGACCGAACTTGCTTTCGTAAATGAAGCGTCCGCGTTGCCGCGGCCGGTAAAGGTCGTGCCGACCTTTGCCTCAGTTGCTGCTTGGGGCGTTGAACCGGGGGCGTTCAAGCTCACTCGATCTGTTGACGGCGAACGCGATATCACCTTCCATAAGCCGCTAGCGATCGCCGCGCATGGAACGGCCGACTCCTTCATGCTTGCGGTCTACGACAAAGGAAACGACAAGGGGGCAGTCATCCGCTACCAGACCGTGCTGAAGAGCAGCAACGGCGAACCGCTAGCGACGCTGGTTTCTTCTCTCTTCGCGCGCGGCGATGGTGGCTTTGGCGGGCCGTCTGACGGCCAGCCCGAGCCACATAAGGTGCCGAGTCGCGCGCCCGACAGAACCGTCGATATTTCCACGCGCCCGGACCAGGCGCTGATCTTCCGGCTTTGCGGCGACCGGAATCCGCTGCATTCTGATCCGGAGTTCGCGAAGCGCGCTGGGTTTCTCAAGCCGATCTTGCACGGCATGTGCACCTACGGAATCAGCTGCCGCGCCATTCTGCAAACATATGGCGATTACGATCCAGGGGCCTTTAGGCGGCATGCGGCCAGGTTTTCGTCACCGGTCTATCCCGGTGAGATCGTGACGATGGAGATGTGGAAGGATCGTAACGTGATCTCGTTCGAGGCTAAGGTGAAGGCGCGCGGCGTCACAGTGATCAAGAACGGTATGACAGTGCTCGAGTGATGTCCGCTGCCAGCGCTCTTAACAATTGTCATTATATCCAAACTTATCCAAGCATGTCTCCGGAACGAGCGAGAACATGTTGAAGGGACAATCGGCGAAAGGCGGAGGTATGGGACTACTTGATGGCAAGGTGGCGCTGATTACGGGCGCGGGTGGCGGGCTCGGCGAAGCTTACTCGAAACTGCTCGCGCGAGAGGGGGCCGCGGTCATTGTCAACGACCTCGGCGTGTCACCTGACGGGACCGGTGCTGATAGATCGATGGCAGAAAAGGTGGTCGCGGCGATTAAATCCGAGGGAGGCCGGGCGGTCGTAAATGGTGCCGACATTTCCACGCTGGACGGCGGCCAATTTCTGTTCGATGACGCCATCAGACATTTTGGTCGCGCGGATATCCTGATCAATAATGCCGGCGTCCTGCGCGACAAGAGTTTTGCCAACTCAAATGAAGCAGATTGGGACAAGGTCATCAAAGTGCATCTGAAGGGCACCTACTGCGCTACGCTCCCAGTGTTCCGCTGGATGCGTAAAAACGGCGGCGGTGTGATCGTTAATACCTCGGCGGGTGCGGGCCTGATCGGCTCGTTCGGTCAATCAAATTATAGCGCAGCCAAAGCAGGCATCTGGGGCCTCTCCAACACTCTCGCAATCGAGGGGCACAAGTACAAAATCCGGGTCTGGACCCTCAACCCGAGCGCAATTACTCGCATGACCGCAGACCTCCCCGGCTACAACGACGCCAATTTGACTCCGGACGAGATTGCCCAGACTGTGCTCTACATGGTCAGCGATTTGTCCGGCGCTCAAACCGGCAAGGTGCTCGGCGTTTCAGGGCCGCGCGGTGTTCGCGAGATGCGGATGATGGAGACAGAAGGTTGGAAAGCGTCGCGCACAGACCTGAAGGCGCAGGACATCGCTGAGCACGCGTGCGAGATTTTTTTCTCCGAGAAAGAACTCAAGAAGTCCGCGCGGTACTCTTGACCGATTCGCGATCCCCACCGATGGGAAACATCGCCTCCTAGCACAACGGTATGTCAGCGTGTCCTATGCTGCTGATCCGGGCCCGGCAAACTGGAGCAGCTTCGGCTCCCTCGGCTGGAGGAGCGAAGACGATGAAGGCGTCCAGTTCGGATGCCCAGAAGGAGTTCATTCTCAAGCAGGACAATGAGAGCGTACGTGTAGCGGAGATCCGGCGCAAGGCCGAGGCGGGCAACGTATTTCAACTGGAAGAAGTACGATGGACTGCTGCTGACCGAGATGAGTCGGTTGAAGCAGCTCGAGGACGGAGAACGCCAAGCTGAAGAGGCCTGTGGCGGATCTTTCGCTGGACAGGGAGATCCTGCAGGACGAGATCCGCCGAAAGCTGTGAAGCCTGGTCGGAAGCGCAAGCTCGTCAACGAAGTGTGTGGTGAGTGGCGGGTGTTGATCCGCAAGGGCTGCGCGGCTCTCGAGTTCGACCGATCGATCTACCGTTATAAATCTCGTCGCTCTGGCCAGGCTGCCCTCGAAGATCGGATCAAGGAGATCTGCCATGCTCGCGTTCCCTAACTAACGCCGAACCAAGCGACAGCCGTCTACTGCGAGACATCTTTATTGGTATGACAACAAGCTCGCTTCTCGAATTGCTAGCCGCTTATTTCGTCCTGGGATGCTACATGTCAACTCTTCCGCCACGTCGGGTACGACGCGAACGCGGCGAGGTTAACGTCCCCGCTTCTTCACAAACGACGTGCCGACCTCTCGATCGACGAGCCTGGTGCGTGTTCTCCGAGCCGGTCCTTGCCGTTGCTGAACCGCACTACTAAGTGCTCTGGTATGTCGGAATCTGGATTGTACACGGGTGCCGTTTGCGCCGATTTCTGGCCCAAGATAGAAATTTGATTTGATGCTCGCCTGTTGACTCTTGACAGAGATATGCGCAGCCGCATTCGGCGAATCAAATATCTTAGCATCGACTTCGGTTGTTCCGATTGACAAGCCGAACCAGATTGCCAATTGCGCCGAGCTCTACCTTGGAACGGATCACGTAGCTGAGCGGAGATAGCGACGCGCCCGAATACACGCCGCTACGAGAAGAACGCTCGACCGGCATGGCGCATCCTGCTCTCTTCGATCTTGAAGAAACCGCTGTCCGACCGGCCGTACGGCTCGTTGCGATACACTGCAAGTCCGCCGTAATCCTTAGCCAGTTCAAGCAGATGCTTGAACTGCTGTTCGGTATGGGTCGTATTGGTCAAGTTTTGCTCAAACGTCCCGATGCAAAAGCTGAACTGGCCGACGATGTCGCGCTTGTTCTGCGGCAATGGGCGCCGCGGAATGAAGTCTTGCTGTCCTAAAGCCTTGCCGAACGCGAATAACTTCGCCTTTGAAACGACCACGCGCGTCGAACTTGCCTTCGATCACATGATGGAGAGACATTAGGTCGTCGCAACCGAAAGCGTCGCCGGAAGACAGGACGCGGCGGGAACGCGCTCCGAAGTGCAACACACTTCGTACGCGAAGTCCGACTGCTTGCCAGCGTACGGATCCGCGAACCCGCGAGGAGTTTGCGTTAGCAGTTCTCGTTCAAGCATGCGTCATCGTCGCCAGGCCCCCTTGAACCCACTATTTCAGTTCGTGGTACACATCGAAGAGATACAGAGCGGTGCCATGCATCAAGAGACAGGCGTACACTGGCCACTCCGCGAAATGGCGCTGCTCGATCGGCAACGGCTGAGACCAAAACGCCACGACGTCATCATGCGTCGAGCCGAGACTTTGCCGGTTCTCATAGTCTGAAATTCGGCGCTAACCGGCACGAAGTCGCGCGACCCGAGATTCCGGCCCCCTTCGCCTCCGTCGCGGAGACGCCGAACTTGGAACGCACGATGTCCGACATGCCCTTCAACACCCCGGCGACTTCTGTTGCCTGATCGACCATCGGGATCCAAATATCCTCGATGAATAGAAACGGTTCTCGAACAGGCGCCAGTCGGCGAGCACGGCAACGAAGCGGTCGCGGACCGCTTTCGAGAGTACGATGGTCACAGGCGCTAGAAAAGCTGCCGAGAGGCGCCCGATACCCTTCTCTCCTTGCCGTATCCTCTCGGCCAAGCCGAAGGTGTCGATCGGGTCCGCATCGCTATCTTCGATCTTCTCGGTGCCGATCACAAGCCAACGATCGCGGAATGTAGCCAACGACATGCCTGCTCCATCATCAACGACCAAGGCGACTTCCGGAGCGCCGCTTATCCAGTGGCATACGGCCAAACAACGGCCGCACGATTATCCAAGATAGCTATGGCGCTCGCTGCTTATCGTCGCCCGGGCACATGGGACTCGAACTTTAGCCGTGAAGGGCGGCCAGTCGTGACCGCCCAAGCTTCGGGAAGATCCATAGCCCCGCCAGAGGGCTGCGAACGGCGCCTGATTCAATGACCGAATAGAAGGTGAGGGGCCGCCGGCAGCGCGGCGATCATCAGCTTGAGCTGCGTGACGAAATCGACTGGGCTCGCGGCGGGCAGTGGCGTACCGGCGGTCTGAGTTTCATTGGCACCAAATGCTCCCAGTTTCTTTTTCGGACGCAGGACATAGTTCTTCGGCGGAATCATCCGATTGCTTAATGTGAGGATCAGCAAGCACCGCTCGGCGCCTCCAACGTCACTCGCCGCGTAGAAGCTAAGAACGCGCAAATCACTTCGTTACGGCTGATGAGCGTGGGATGTTCTCAAAAAGGCAAATTCAGCACTTCTTTTTCACCGCGCCGGACTATGGAGGGTTGTGAGAAGTTTAAGACGTTTCTTCTTCGAAAACCCGGACATCAAGGATTGTAAGACAATGGTCGTTATGGATTGCGTCAGAGAGGCCTTTGCGATCCCGATAGAGCTTCCGCACCAAGATTGATTGATGTCCGCCTCTTTGCGGCTCCGAGCCTCCTTTTTGCGCTATTTTCCATCGCCTTTCGAGCTACAATGCGAAAAATCCGCACATTCGTGCGCGTAATTTCCCCCCGTGTTATTTACATTGGCCATAAATGCTGCCCGATCGACGACAAAAAATCAACCAACGGAGCTCGCTCCTGGCTCCTTTCGAGCCGCTCTTTGCGACCCAGCCGACGGACGTTTCCCTCAACAGTATTCTTATGACGGATGCGTCACCTTGGTGTTATGAGCCAGATAGCACGCCAAACTGCGGCAAGACGATCTGGAAAATGCGTCAGTCAGAGTGCAGCTCCGCACTGAGATGCTCGCTAAACTGAGTGCCCCATCCACTCTGATGAAACTGTGAGGGCGCACGAGCACCGCGCCTGGAAACATTGGCTAGGAGGTCGGCTGAGGCACTACCAATTTTCTTCCGGCCGCACCATATGTCGACATCATGTTCATCAGTTTTGACAGAAGAACCAATTTCGAAATCAACACCACCAGCGAACATGGTGAATCTCGCTTCACTTCGGCGAATTCGCTCCTGAGGCTGGGTATCACCTCGCCCCATCTGCGGAACAACGCCGCTGTGACGATCAAGTCACTGACTCCACGCCCGGAGTGCTTGACGACGGCCGCGCGAGACCCGGCGTCTTCTGCGCCCGATAGTCAACACCATCCCCGGGGTGCCTTGCTCGCCACTCGCGAGGCTTTCGCACGCAAACTGCAGATCTCGGATCAGGGGACGCGCGCTGGCGTCATCTTGCCGTACCATTGCTGATTTACTCCGGGCTCAACCGATCACACGCGATCCGACATCGATATGACTAATCCGTCGAATCCAAGGACACCAAACGTCGGCAACATCGTTGTACCGCTGCACTACGTTGTCTTTCGGCGCATCTGGCTGGCCAGTCTGCTCTCGAATTTCGGCATCCTGATCCAGGGCGTCGGTGCGGCTTGGGCGATGACACAGATGACCTCATCAGCCGATAAAGTCGCGCTGGTGCAGACAGCTATATTACTGCCGGTCATGTTGATCGCTATACCCGCCGGCGCGATCGCCGACATGTATGACCGCCGAAGCGTGATGCTGGTTGCGCTCTCGATCGCGCTCTGCGGCGCGACGGCGCTGACTTCACTGGAGTGGTTCGGCCTTACCACGCCAGATCTCCTGCTGGTACTTTGCCTTATCGTCGGCAGCGGCATGGCATTGATGGGTCCTGCTTGGCAATCCTCTGTTGGCGCGCAGGTTCCGGCTGAAGCGCTGCCGGCGGCTGTTGCGCTCAACGGCATCAGCTACAATATTGCGCGCAGCTTCGGGCCTGCGATCGGCGGCGTTGTCGTAGCGACCGCAGGCGCGGTAACAGCCTTTGCAACCAACGCATTTCTCTATCTACCACTAATCCTGACTTTGTTGCTCTGGAAACCTGTGGCGGAGCCGTCGCGACTGCCGCGCGAACACCTAAGTCGCGCCATTGTCACGGGCGTGCGTTACATCATCAATTCCCCTTCGATCAAGATCGTAGTAATGCGCTCAACGGCGACCGGCATCGCCGCCAGCGCGATGCACGCGCTTATGCCGCTGGTCGCCCGCGATCAGTTGCACGGTGGCGCGCAAACCTACGGCATCATGCTGGGGGCATTCGGGTTTGGCGCAGTCGTAGGAGCTCTCCACATCGGGAAAATGCGCGAGTGGATGAGCGGCGAGGCCGCGGTTCGCGCCTGCACACTGTCGATGAGCGGCACGATCGTGGCCGTTGCGCTCAGTCGAAGTCCAATATTGACAGTAGCGGCTCTGGTTCTGGCGGGCGCCGTGTCGACGGTAGTATGGACTTTGTTTAACATTGGCGTGCAGCTCTCCGCTCCCCGTTGGGTCGCGGGCCGCTCCCTTGCGGCATGGCAGGCTGCATTCTCTGGAGGCATTGCAATTGGCAGTTGGGGCTGGGGCCGCCTTACCGATTTGATCGGTGTTGATACCACGCTGCTCGTTTCGGCCGCGCTGATGCTACTCTTGCCGCCGCTTGGGCGTTGGTTTCCTATGCCGCGCATCACTGAGCGCGATGAGGGCGCCGAGATGCTTGACGATCCCAAAGTGCGTCTCCCGCTCACCTACCGCAGCGGTCCGCTGGTGGTTGAGCTCGAATACCGTGTGAGCTCGATGAATGCCCGAGCGTTTCACAATTTGATGCTGGATGTACAGCGCTACCGAAAACGCAACGGCGCTTATGGTTGGTCAATTGCGCGTGACATCGCCGACCCCGAGCTATGGACCGAGCGCTATCACTGCCCGACGTGGCTCGACTATTTGCGCCAACGCAACCGTTGGACACAGGCGGAGCGTGCCTTAGATGAGCGGGCCATGGCCTTCCATACCGGCCCTGAGCCCGTGCGCATCCGTCGTATGCTTGAGCGACCGTTCGGATCTGCACGTAAGGACGATTCGTCCGACCGCGCTACCGGCCAATTCTAGGCTGCTGCTTGCAATATCACGGTGAGTGCAAATCAGCCGTTCACCGACGGTGCTCTGCACGGTCGACGGCTCAGGGTGGGACCACCGTCTCGACCACATTTACCCAGTAGCCGATGCCGTAAGGCAAGATATCGTCATTGAAGTCGTATGCCGGGTGGTGCAAGCTCGCTGTCGATCCGTTGCCGAGAAAAATGACAGCGCCCGGTCTTGCTTGAAGCATATAGGCGAAGTCTTCCGAACCCATCCGCGGTCGACTGAGGCCGGGCCGACGAGATCGCGTGCCGCCTTGATCGCGAGGTCGGTTTCCTCCGGATGATTGACGGTGACCGGAGTTGACCTGCAGTAGTCAAATTCCACATCTGCGCCAAATCCCAGCGCAACACCTCGCGCAGCCGCGAAGATCTTTGCTTCGGCGAACTCCCGTAGACCTGGCACAAGAGTTCTGACACTTCCCGCCAGTTCGACCTGATCCGGAATAACGTTGTAGGCCTGAGCCGCATTGAACTTGGTGACGGAGATCACAAGGGCCTCCATCGGGTTCGTGTTGCGAGAAACCAAGGTTTGCAGGCCCATGATGATCTGGGCGGCAATGACGACTGGATCGACGGCCTCATGCGGCTTAGCCGCATGCCCCCCGTCCCTTCACAATGAGGTCGAACTCGTCGAGAGCGGCCATGATCGGGCCATGGCAGATGCTGAACGTGCCGACTTCCATTCCTGGGACGTTGTGCAGGCCGAACACCTTGCTTATCGAGAAGCGATCCATAATCCCTGCCTCGACCATCCTTTGGCCGCCCAATCCGTCTTCTTCCGCAGGCTGGAAGATTAAGGCAACCGTCCCCTTGAAGCTTCGGGTTGTCGTAAGATATTTCGCGGCGCCCAACAGCATGGCGATGTGACCGTCATGCCCACAGGCATGCATCGTGCCTGATACTCTCGAGGACCAGAGCTTCTTTGACCGTTCAAGAATCGGCAGCGCGTCCATATCCGCGCGCAGTGCGATCGTCGGTCCGTGTGCGCATTTACCCTCGATCAATGCGACGATACCTGTTTCCGCTATCCGCGTTTCGATATGGTCAATGCCAAAGGAAGCGAGCTTCTCGGCGATGAATCTGGCCGTATCGTGAAGCCGATAGTCGAGCTCGGGGTTTTCATGAAGATAGTGGCGCCAAGCCGTTACCTCGGCCTGCAGATATCGAAACGCTTCAACGCCATTCATGTTGCACCCGCAGCTTACAACTATGCATAAAACAACTTGCGATCCGAACGGCTAAGCAATTCTACGCCAGTCTCTGTCACGACCACGTGCTCGCTGCAGCCAAACAGATGCCCGGTTTCCCCGAACAGAATAATCGGAAGATGCAAGGTCATACCGGCCTTTAAAATATCATCCGCGGCGGGCTCCAGACTGAGGTTGCCGCGCTCTGTCCAATGGATGTCGCTTTGATACCCGGTCCGATGGCGAAAGGCGCGCGATCGCCCAGATCGTTCGATCACCCTGCGCGCGGCGGCATCCACCACATTTGCGCTAATCCCCGGCTTGATTGCGGCAAGGGCGGTTTCGAGGGCTTCAACCGAAAGGGCATGCAAAGCTTCCGTCTCAGGGTGCCTACCAAGGACGGCGCTCCGGACTAGCCTTACGGCGTACCCATGCTTCACGCCGCCGATTTCTATCATGGCGGGTTCATTGTTTCGGATTGCGTGAGGCGTCGGAACGCCGTGCGGCATCTTCGTCCGATCACCGAACACGAGAGTAACGGATCGCCAGACTTCGCCGCCAGCTTTGCTGACCTCTCCTGCGATAGTTGCGAACACCTCCGCCTCGCTGACGCCTTCGCAAACCAAGTTCTGAAACGCGCGCACGGCGAGATCGGTTGTCGCCATCGCTTGACGCATAACATCGAGCTCGAGCTCGCTTTTCACTGCCGCTACCGACGCAACCACACGGGATGCATCAACGATCTTTATATCAGGACACTCTCCTCGCAACGTACTCACATCAGTCGGTGCAAGTTTCCAGCAGCCGAGTTCGAGACCTACTCGCCGGTTCTGCAGCCGATGCTGGCGAAGAACCTCGGCACAGGTCTTGGCAACATCGCGCTGGTGCGTATAGTCAACGATCTCGTCGACGCACCCTTCGGCACGGACTGCCTCGGCGTCGTACTCTCTCGCAACAAAAAACCGGCGCATGCCCTGGTGCCAAGATCAATGGCAATGGTGCAAAGTACCCACCAAATCCGTGATACCCGGTGAGATATCTGAGGTGACCGTGAGCGGTCACCAAGATGGCGTCAAGTTTCGCGCGCTCTACCGCTTCAAGCACCTGCTGCTGCCTGCGATCGTACTCCGACTTCGGGAATGGAATACCCGTCCCAGGAATCTGCGAACCTGTTGCCGCGACCATAAAGATCTCCACCTGCTCGGCGATCGGGCAGAGATCAGTCTGATCTGCGCCGCGAGGGTTCCAGCTCCGGCAGCAGTGAACCGCTCCGCGGCTAATGTGACAACTCCCCGGTTTAGTAGTTTCAAGGCTGACACAGTGAGCATGACAACAACCGGCTGGGCGGATATTGGCGCAGCTTATCATGTCGTCTCGATGACTCCGGGTCTCAGTCGGCCAAGAGCAGGAGGACTCGCCATTCGGTCTTGCCTTACTGGTGTGTACACCTCCAAAAGCGCTCCGGGTGCAGTGCAATCGTGCGAAAATCGAGTTGGCGAGAGACAGCGCTGCGTATCTCTCGTGAGGGCTCCGCGCGATCAGGCAATCGTAAACGCATGGTAAAGGATTAACTTTACTGACAGCTCGATCGACCCCAGCACGAATATTCTAAACGTCGACAGCCTTGAACGGTGCCGGCACTGCCGACGGACGCTCTTCGCTGGCAACTCGCAGATTAGAGGCGAACCGCTGCCTGCCGCGGCGCGGCAGGCAATTCCTCATGGCAGCTACGGATACGGTCGCCGCCTCGAAGCCATCCTTGCACCTTGTGGCGCCTAGCTAGGAATGCCGCAGTGCCGGCGATGCGTCCCAAGACAAAGTTACGGCCGAGGTCGCACGGACTTCGTGGCGAACCAAATAGCAGTGAGCCTTAGGACGATCGCGCCAGTAGCTAGGAATGTACCGAGGCAGTGAGACCTGCCACGGACCTGATGCTCAAGAATCCAGGCCTCCGTCTCACGGCAACGGCAGGCTGGCGGGCAGATCGACGGATTGTGGTTCGCCCGCCCAAACCACTATGCGCCACGTAAAAGCTCAGCGCCGTTCACGTACTGAGCCCTCTTGGGCGACGGACGCTACCAGCGTGCCATCGCGCTTAAAGATCAGGCCACGGGCGAGACCACGTCCGCTCTGCGCGCTGGGGGATTCCTTGGCATAGAGCAGCCAGTCGTCGGCACGGAACGGACGATGAAACCACATCGCGTGATCGAGGCTTCCGGACAAGATGCGCCCGTCGAACAGTGTGCGGCCATAACGTGCCGTCACGGCGTCGAGCAGCGATAAATCCGAGGCATAGGCCAGGGCGCATATATGCAGCGCCGGATTATCTGGAAGCTTTGTCGCGGCCTTCATCCACATATGGACGACAACTCTTCAGCTGTGAAGTGCTCAGGTCCGGGCACGTTTGGCATCCTATCCTGGTGGTCGAACGCTCCTTCCTCCCCCTTATGAAACGAGACCATCATTGAGAAGATTGCGCTTTCGTGCTGGGTGGCCGTGACGCACCGGGTTGAGTAACTCTTGCCGTCGCGCAGGCGTTCGACTTTGTAGATCAAGGGGACGTGGGGATCGCCAGTGTGGATGAAGTAGCAGTGCAGCGAATGCGGCAGCCGGCCTTCGACTGTGCGGCATGCGGCAAGCATCGCCTGTCCGATGACTTGCCCGCCAAACACCCGTTCCGTGCTGACGCTCGGACTACTGCCGCGAAATAGGTCCACCCCAATCGAGTGAAGGTCGAGAATGATTGCAAGGTCGATCCTGCTTTTTGGCATTCAAGAGAGCTCTCACGTTGTTCAGTGTCATCGCCGGAGTGGTAAAATCATGAGCCCGAGCGTCTTCAGCGCCATAAGATCAACTGTCCTCGGACGCGATGGTCGCGTCCTCGGAGGCCAATCATTCAATCTGCTTCTACGCCAGCGGCTTGACAGGCGAGACAATTCACGCCTTGAGCACGCATCTGCGAACCAGTAGCGGCTATGACAGTCCTTCACGGCTAAAGCAATCCGCATGCCGCCCCCGCGTCTCCAGCTGAGTTTATGCGGAGGCACGCAAATGAGGGCTTTCCGGCGCCGACACTCACTGCACTTGTGGCGTTCGATTCCGGACACATGTCATGAACCGAACAGCTGCGATATGACTGGTGGGAGGAGCGGAATGCGACGAAACGCCTCGTCTTGAGCTCTCGGGAAGACGCAAGTCCTTGTCGAAAGTAGCCATTTTCAAACCGGTCAGCTGATCCAGTCTTATGCATGCCTGCGATACTTGCCCGTTGGCGCTGTATGGTCAATGGTCGCCGCGCTAATGCACAAGAGAGGCACGTCCGTTAGATGCGGGCGGTCGATATGTTACCGTTAACCAGCTCGTGCGCCAAAATCTATCTATCGAAAAGCAGTGGCCTCGCAATGCTGTCTTTCAAAACCGCAGGTCGGAATCAGCTTCGGCTGGAGTAGATCATCAACACAGCGCTCGAAACATCCTCGCAGGTCCAATGTATTCAGTCACCTTGCCGACACACGGGCGCTTCCAGAAAGGAGGCGAGCGATCCTCGCGGAAAAGTGCACATGCTGCCGCTCTTCCGGCGAGCGCCGGCCGGCTCTTACGGCATGCCGTTTGCTAGGACACGATCAATAACTTCCACCTTAGTTTGCCGCGCAAGAATTAGATGCACTTACTCAATCGAGTCTGGCATGTGCGACAGCGCGGTCTTATCTCTCCCTCGGCTCCGGAAGCTCCCTCCAGCCTTCAATGTGCGCTGAGAGAAACGATATTGTCACCGAGCTACAAGAGGCGCTCAGCTCCTCTGAGGGCCACAAGGGCGGCATCAGCTCTAGCGCACTGGACTGCAAGGCCGCGCATCGAGGAATGGCCGTCATCTATCTGGTTAAGACGAACTCTCTCAACTGCGGCGTCTACGGCGACGCCCCTGCCCTGTAGCACTATCCGAGGACGCGTGGACTGGTTGTTGAAACCGGCAGCATGCGCGTCACTCAACGGGCGCCCTCAAGGCATCTTCTCCCCGGCGACATCTTCATTCCCATGACATGGCGATGATACGACATTGAGATCAACGGCGAAACGACTTTCTTCATTATTGATTTGTTGGATCGGTGGGACGCGAAGCAGATCGCGATGATGGCTTCGCGAGAATGCTACATTCCGAGGACATTTTTTGCAGCACCGGTCATCGCCCATCTGACGCGTCAGTCCTACACGCAAGATCTGCCCGAGGCCCATAAAAAGGGCGCCATCTTGATGCTTGCTAGCCTCCTGCGGCAATCAATTGAAGCCATTCTGCCTGGAGAAATTGCAACGCCCACAGCAGAAAGCCGAATGGTTCAAATCGTTCAGTTTGTCTGTTCTAACGTGGACAAAGTTGGCCTTCGCCCGGCCAATGCGGCTAAGAAATTCAACTGTTCTATACGTATGAGTCACAAGACTTGTGCTGACAATGGTACGATCTGATGGAGATTCGTCTATCTCTGGCGGCTCGTCGATTATCCCTCGGTGAGGAACGCATTTCCGAGATCGCATGCTCTTGCGGGTTTGCAAGTTTGCCCCACTTCTCTCGCGTGTTCAAGCGCGGTTCGGCGTCTGCCCACGGCTCTACAGGGCAAATCTGCAAGACCAAGCACGCCGAGCACGCGGCTAGGCTTTCTGCCTTTTCCGCATATCCCGTCCAATGCGCCAACCATCTCGAACGCGGCGTCCCAGGGAGTTGCCTTTTGCGGTCCAAACGCACGCGATCGGCAGAAATGGTGCCTTGAAGGCCGCATCCCCCCTCAACTTCGTTGAGCTCGCGCTAAGCGGTCCGTCTATGCAGACGATGCCCGGAACGTTTCATGCATGTGAGCGAGAACTGCCGAGAGAGTGCGCTAACATCCGAATAAGCAAACGGAACGGTCCGGAAAGCGCTCAGCGTAGCACCGTCTGACCGTTCTTGACGACCGTAAGGCTGCGCTCTCGAACGTAAGCTTCGAATGAAATCGAATTTCCGTCCCTCCAAAGATTGACGGTAATAACCTCTCCCGGGAATACGGGAGCGGAGAAGCGGGCACGATGACGATGAAAAGCAGACGGATCGTAGTCGGCATAGCTCTGCAGGACGGCCCTGCACGTCAGCCCATACGTGCACATTCCGTGGAGAATGGGCCTTGGAAAACCGGCTCGCCGAGCAAACACGGGATCACTGTGCAACGGGTTTCGGTCACCGGACATACGATAGATCAGGGCTTGATCAGGCCGGGTCGGAATATCCAATGATCTGTCTGGTGCTCGCCGGGGGCACCTGGTGCGGTTCCGGCATCCCCTCTGATGGGCCGCCGAAGCCGCCATCGCCCTCGCGAAGGTCGACGAAACGATCGTGACGATCTTGTCACCGCCACCATCCCTGACCACGACCTCGTTTTGAATGATCGCACCTTCTCCTTGCCCTTGTCGTAAATTCCTCTGACACGTGCGTCCGCCGTCACGTTCGCTGAGACGGGCATCGGCTTGTGAAACGTGATGTCGCGTTCGCCGTCAACGACCATGACGCGATTGAGGTCAATGACACCCGGGTGCGCGCCCCAAACGCACACAGAAGCAACCGTCGGGATCACCTTTAATGGCTTCGAAGTTGCAAATGCCTCGTTGACAAACTGTAGCTCCTCTTCATTCAGGGGATCCGAGCCCATGCCCACGCCAAGCGCATAGAGCATGACCTCGCGCGCACTCCACGAGTATGGAACGCCATCGGTCCTTAAGTTAATCGGAGGGATAGTTGATCGGCATCTGAGCCTATTGGTTCTAAGGTTGGCATGCAGCCAGGATGCACGGCTGCATGGGAGATCTGTCGGTAATCCGATGCAATGCGCTTCTTACCCGCGCAACATTGACGATAAGGCGGCTTAGAGCTGGCTCGCTCGCCGACGCCTATGTATGCAAGACCTTTTGTTGCTGCTGTCCAAGACCGTTTCCTCATAGCTTATCAACAAAGATGAACACTCCTGAAGTGCCCTTGATGCTGTTTGAGCCGCTCAATCAGCGCGGTCTCTATTCCGGGGGCGTTTAGCAGATTGGATTGGTCGCCGGCACCCTTTTGGCTCTTGATCATTCTGTCTGCAGCATTCTCCAGCGTGTACTCCAGAAAGCGCGCGCGATCAAAACTTGGGATAGCGAGCGGAGAAAACAGCTGGGTGAAGTCGGTAAATAGAAAACCGGCAACCAAGGGCGAGAGAAAATCCGTCTGCAAGACGCTTGCAACGCGCTGTTCTACCTGCCCAGAGGCATCAATATCCTTGGCCCGGCCGACGCCGGCCAGAAAGTCGGCGAACTTCGGGCATGTCTTTGCGTCGGGAGCAATCGTATCAAGTGGCGCATTGTCGGCATGAAGCGCAGCTGCGAAGATTGCCGAGCCGACGGTCCCTCCGGAGACGCCGCTTATCGCAAACAGATGCTGCCGAAATGCCGGACAGAGATCCTGCATCCTGGCAAGAAAGCGCGCCGCATTGTTGGCTGCGTAGATGCCTCCGCCCTAGGCAGCCACAATGAACACCGGATATTCTCCGAGCCTCTCGGCCTCGTCCAAGCGCGGTTTTTGCCGAAGCCAATCCCGAAATGCTTCGACTGCAGAAATGCGCATCTCTTCTGATGGGCCGGTTACTCCGACCACGCTGCGCAGCCCATGGTCATCGCCTCCGAACAATGAGGCAACCAGGAACAAGCCGCCAAACACAACCGGTATAAAAGGAAAATTGAACCTGATCGTCAGTAGTGCAAAGTGGGTGATGAGACCGGCCACGCACATCGTAAAGAGAGCGATTACGCCGAACGATCCGACGAATTGTGCAAGCCTGTCCGGAAACAAAACGAACCCGGTGGTCAACAGGGCGATGCCGCCGATCGTGAGCGCGAGAAATCTATAGCTGATGAAATAGGCGATGTTCGCCCGGTTTGCGAGTGCGGCCGAGCGATCTTTTGGTCCCATGCGCCAAGCGAATACGACAAACGAGGCGAGCAGGATCAACATGGCAAGCGCAAGGATGAGCAGCATGTTCCGCTCGAAGGCGAGCGCTTGGTCCTGAATGCGGAAGATGCTTCCGACTTCCTCGACCTCACCGATCTTTTCAGCCGGCCGCGAGGCGAGTTGACCTGCCGTTGCGGCGACGATCGGCAGCGCTCCGAGCACAACGGGTGCAGCTTTGATATAGAAGGCCAAGCGCCCCGTGGCGGGCAGAGGCAGGGTTGCGGCGGTAAGCTGAAAAGCGGCCGCCCAGATCGTTAGCGCAATCTCGCCAATGCGACAAACTCCTTGAGCATTACCCACCCAATGTCGTCAGCGGCTATCCGGTAGAGCTCCTGAATCTGATCTGGCAAGTACAGCGAAATTGGAATGACCACCGAAGGAACAGCAATCTACCGTAGGTTGCGCAACAAAAGAGCTGCTCGCGCACAGTCATCGCGTTAATTTCCCATACTGTCTATCGGAGATAGTCATGAGCGAGAAAATAGGCTTGGATTTTAGACACTCGTACCAGCCCTCGTCGAAGGCATTGCGTGGTAGATAGCGCGCGGCCCGCAACAAATTACCAGAGATCTCCTATCGGGCACCGCCCTGAAAATTGAGAACATAACCTACAGTAGTGGCGCGATCTATCGAATATTCTCTTGAATCGTCAAGAGATTTTCGATGCTGAGGGTCAAAAGCCATGACGTCGGTGTTTTGCACTGTGGATCCACCTACTCATGCACTTTTCTTCATTCATTCGCCTAGAACGCAATAAACCCGCATGGCCAGCTCGATCTCATGATCAGCCCTGATCGACCTCGGATCATCATCACTCGATATGGGCTTCAACACTCGGCCACTCGCAGCGCGTCAGGCAATCTGCTACTTTATTGAGGTCTCGCGACCTCACGCCGCTCGAGCTCGCCGGTCCGCAACTTGCTTATTCAGCCATTGGGACACGTGACGTCGGCTCGTCGTGGTTCGTTCCGGGTCGCCACCAGCACATCCGCAGTGCTAGACGTCGGATATACCTGGCCACTGCCCGACTGAACATTCGAGACTGTTCCTGACGTGCCGGTAGTAGACTGCGGAGTCCTCGATCCGACACTTCCGCCTAACGAGCTCGGCTCGCGGCCGGACGACGTGGGCTGGATCCGGCTGCACGCCTTGTACTTCCCGGGAGCAGGTCGCAATCGACGACAAATCTGAAGGACCCTGCTGCCTTTCTCCGGCGCGAGCCTGGCGTCAGTCACTCCGAACGACAGATACGCCGGCCGAATGGAGCCACAGCGGCAGGCGGGATCGACTTGCTGTTGCCCCCGCTTGAACGGCACGTCGCAGCAGCTGAAGGGCAGCCCTCTGCCCTCATCGTTGCCTTCGCATCGAGACTGGTCGGGCGAAACGACGCCTTACCAGACCCAATTGAGTGAGGTAACTTCCGTCGGCCGGCTCGACGTCCCGAAATCCGTTCAGACGATCGAACGAAGCGATCCTCGCATAGCCCGCTTCCGTCAAAACGCCCGGCAGGACCCTCGACAGCGACGCTGCGGTAATCTCGCCGGGAACGACCTCGTGCATCTGAAGGTCGCGGTATTGTCGGAGAGCACGAATTGGCTACTCAGCGGCAGAAAGCGCAGCAAATCCCGGAGCCATCTGGCTCTTTCCACCGAACTGCGGTGCACCGAGAAGCCCCCTTTTGTACTCGTACGCTCGGCTGCAGAAACCGATCAAATTACCTTGTTGCGACGCTCGCCGAACGGCGAGCCGGTCGATTGGGGAGCGTCGATCAATCAAGGACGGTGATCTAGCCGTCACCGCGATCGAGGGCGTTGCGGCCGATGGTGGTTTGGCTGGCGCGACCGTATCCATGAAGCGCGGCGATGCGGGGGCACTGCGGGTAGGAGGTTGAACGACCGCGCGGACGTCCTGCGTCGGGTCGAAAGGTCTATCCGGCATCACCTGCCGAGCACCGGCTTTTCTCCCGGGCGCGGCTAAGCAGCTCTCTGGCAGCAGTCCTTCGCAAAGCGCTCAATTTCAGCGAATTCCCTGAACAGTTTATCGATGTTCATCCCTACCCGCTGCTAGTCGATTTCCCCGTTCGTAAATCTGCTCTTCCACCGGGATAACCAGCATTTGTCTCGCACCACCGGTTAGTCGAAGGCCGTATCGGGCCTCGCGTTCCTCGATAATGTCGTCTAGATGCGAGAATCCTGGATCAGGAAACTCATGCCAGCGATCAAATGGCCTGCAAATCTGATACAGATAAGTGCTCAATCGCCGCGACCACGACTGCATTCGGAAGAACACCGCGAGAAATACAAGTAATAAAAAACCGGACGATGCGATCAACAACAAGGTCAGAAGCGAGGATGGCCAAGCTCGATACGACTCGGATCACAATTGCCTCCTTAAATATCAGCGGAACAACGAAGTCTGAAAATACCCAGAGCCCTGGCGCCCTCACAGATAGTGAACGACGCAGCTCGACTCTCGCAGAGATTGCGTGAATGTCAGCCCCACGCAGCCTGCCGACTGAGCTATTCAGAACTGTACTGTCGATCTTTCTGCGAATGATTGCTTGGCTGATCGTGCTACGGTGATGGCGGCTGGTAAAGTAGGCGTTAAGAACACGCGCGCGAGTGTGCGCTCCAAAAAGGAGGTCACGAGAGTGCAAGCTGCTATGAATGCAATACGACGCTCCGTCCGAAGCGGACCGCACTACGCCGCGCTGGAAGCCGGGGTGTCACAGCCTGTACGAACCAGAATGTTTCGAAAGGCAGGCGGCATGCCACCAGCGATGTTCAAATCCTCAGCGAGGGCGCTCCGGGCGATACTTATCATTGGTGGAGCGCGAAGAGATTGGGCGCCGTCTCGGTCGAGCCGCCGCGACAATCTCGCGAGAACTGCGGCGCAATGCAGCCACCCGCAGCGGCGGGTTGGAGTATCGGGCGACGACTGCCCAGTGGCATGCGGATCGATCGGCTCGTCGGCCTAAACTGACTAAGCTTGCGCTTAACACAACCTTGCGCACTTATGTGGAGGAGAGACTTGCCGGCGTCGTCGTGGCCCCGAGCGGCGCTCCCGTTCCTGGTCCCGCGGTTCCCCGCAAGAGTCGCCGGCATGGCCCGCGAAAGGATCGGCGATGGGCCAAGTCCTGGAGCCCTGAGCAGATTGCCCGTCGCCTGCCGATTGACTTCCCGGACGACAAGACGATGCGCATCAGCCACGAATCCATCTATCAGTCCCTCTTCGTTCAGAGCCGGGGAGCGTTGCGCCGCGAGCTGACGGCCTGCTTGCGAACAGGACGCGTGTTGCCGATGCCCAGGGCGCGCGTACGTGGACGAGGCAACAGCGTTGTCTCGCCGGAGATCATGATCAGTCAACGCCCTGCCGGAGCAACCGATCGAGCGGTGCCGGGACATTGGGAGGGAGACCTCATTCTGGGCCTTGGCAGCTCGGCAATCGGCACATTGGTCGAACGCACGACCCGCTTTACGATGTTGCTGCATCTTCCGCGCCTTGCAGGGCACGGCGAAGCGCCGCATATGAAGAACGGGCCTGCACTGGCGGGTCATAGGGCCGAAGCCGTGCGTGACGCGATTACGCGCACCATCATAACCTTGCCCGAAGAGCTACGCCGTTCGCTGACCTGGGACCAGGGAGCCGAAATGGCCCAGCACATCTGAAGATCGATGCGGGTGTCCAAGTCTACTTCTGCGACCCGCAAAGCCCATGGCAGCGTTGTACTACGAGAGCACCAATGGGTTGCTACGTCAGTACTTCCCGAAAGGGACAGACCTGAGCATCCACAGCGCTGATAAAATCGCTGCCGTGGTCGCAGCCCTCAACGCTCGACCGAGAAAGACTCTGGGCTGGAAAACGCCGGCAGACGCGCTTGACGAGTTGTCGCCGTGAGTGAACATAGTCGTGTTGAGACGACCGCTTGAATCCGCCCTGCACACCGCGATCGGAGTGGTAGATCAATCCGGCGTCCGAACTGATGCACTTGCAGTTTGGATTGCTGTTCCAGTCAACCTGACAAGAAAATCTCGCATGCCAAGGCCCGCACTCGGTCGCGCAGGATGAAACGCGCGCCCTGAAAGTCACTCCAGCGCCGAGATGAGCGCTCAGCGGCGGCTGAGCGCCCACATCACGTTGTGAGCCACGGGTGGCGTAAACAGGCGACGCGAACCTTGGCGAGACCACGGAGGATCATCCGGCCAAAGCCCCAGTTCTTCAGGCCGCCATGGACATGCTCGGTGTTGCTGCGCCACTTGTAGACGGCTTGGCCTTCTTTGCTCTCCATGCGGGCCCGCCACTCTTCAGGCGTTGCGGTTCGGGGGCTCGGTTGCGTTCGTATCGTGCTTTGCTCTCCGGTTTGAAAGACTCCTTGCGGGCCGGCGGCGGGCTGAACACCTGCACGAAAGGGTGAGTTTGAGCAATCGTTACGATATCGGCCGAGGTCATCGCGCCGGTATCTGCCAGCAGTCAATCCGGCAGCTTGTCGCAACGCTGTTCGACCTGCGCCACCATCTCCGGCGCTAGCCCACGATCATTGCGTCGCTGCACCGGGTCGATCGCGACCATAAAGCCGCCAGCGCTCGCCACCTGCACAATATAAGCAGGCCGTACAGCGCCGTCCGCCATCTTCATCATCGGTACATCCGGATCGATGGTCGAGACACGCTCTTGCTTGGGCTTCGTGCCTCTTTTGCCTCCGGCAGGCGGCTCGTCTTCCTTGGTCTTGATCCTTTCCTTCGGCGCGGTTTCAGGGTGCTTGATCAGCGCGGCTGCGACATGGACGGGCGCGGTCTTCGGCCGCAGAGAGACGACGCTTCAAAAGCCGCCGTTCGCCCGCCGCAGACTCGGCCTCCATTTCCTGCTTCAGCTCGGCAACTCGGGCTTTCTCTTCTAGTTCGCTGAGGGATTGCCTGCCGCATCGACGAACGGCTCGCCGCGGCTCTGATCTAGATGCCGTCGATGATGACCTCGTCCACCGTGATCAGGCCTTCCTTCATCAAGGCCGCCAGACTGCTGGTCAGAAGGCCAGATCCCGCTGCAAATCCAGTGATAGGTCGTATGATGTTCGCACAGCCGCGCCAGCGTGCGGGCCGACCCATCCCATCGGACGTCGCAGCCAAAGCGCAAGCAGAATGCGCGGGTCGGTCGCCGGGCGACCCGGCGTTCCGCCGCGCGCCTTGATGCGGTCGCAAAACACCTGAAGGTCCAAGCCTTCACGAACGACCACACCGCCCGTACCGGGACGCTGGCGCGATGGCCCGGCAGCCGACGGCGCTCCGGGGGCTCGACCCCACAGCGGCAAAGTACCAGCACCGTGGTCCACCAGATGGAGGAAGCTTCTGCAAAGTGGCAGTGCCGAGTGCCTTCCCCGGCTTCTCGTCCTCGGTACACTTCGTGCTAACATCGTCGCGGGACTTGCGGCACTGCTAATCACCAGCCTTTGGCGTTTGCCCGCTCTGCACCAACCCAAAAATGTGCTCTCGACCACGCGATGCGAGCCGGGCATTCTCATGGATATCCATCCGGTTCCTCTCGCTCGCCATTATCCTCTCCGATGCAGGTCAGAATGCGCGGCATATAATGTTGGTACACAAGGTGCAGTTGTCGCGGGCTCGCAGAGAGCCGGCGACCGCATCAGGCGTGGCAGGTAAGACTCCTGTTCGTATTGCCGCCTGCTGTCCATGCGGTGTGTGACGCCGCAGTATTTTGGGCCAGCACGGAAACAGCGAAATTGTTCCGCTTTTTCGTGTGCAATGTCGCGTTCGGAACATATCGGTGGATACCAAACAAACGAGTTTGATTTCGATAGAAAGGATGTGCTGCGCGTACGCTCCGACCAGCTGTCCACGCGCGGCTCTCATGAGCGGGAGCATCGGGCGATTGGCCCAGCTCTTGCTTCCCTGCTTGCGAACACCATCCAGCTCCCCTGCTTTATCGGAGTTGTCCATGGCAAGACACGACATGCGAGAAAGACCATCATGAAGAATTGGACCTTGAGGACGACTGGGGCGCTGTGCATGGCGACCCTGGCCTTGATCACCGGCGCCGCGCTCGCGGGCGAATACAACACGGATAAGATCGGCGACGTTCCGCGGCAAGCTCACCACGACTTAAGCCTCACGTGTGCCTCGCGAGGTCTCCATGAAACTAAGAGCCGCAATCCCAGCATCCGGGGGATTCCTGGAAACTCCCGTGCCGCGATCAACGCCATGGGGAACAACAACATCGAATGTTCGAACATCGATTTGCGCGCCAACGACGGCGTCATCCTGTTGCACGATTCCGACCTGGGACGCACTACCAATGTCGGCCCGGCTAGCCGAGCAAAGAATTACGCCCCGTACACTGGCACCGGCTACAATCCGACTCGATCGGTTTACACCTACTCTCAGGAAAAATTGAAACTGAGAGCCGTCGGGGTCGACCTCACGACGAATTCGCAAGAAATCGCGGGACTTTGCGTCGGGATAGGCCTAAGCGCCTGAGCTTTTGCAATTGAGAAGTCAGCGAGCGCTAGCCGGACCGTTTGCGCCTTGTTGGCAAGCCTCCTGACTGGGAGCCAGAATTGGCTGGCGCTCAGCTCCGGGACAGATCACGTCGCCTAGAGCGAAACGCACGAGGGTGTCCATGACAAGCCTTTTCCGCTATCGGGCCGTGCTGTCCATGATTCCCGCCATCGCTCTTTGCTCCGCCGCGCAGGCCCAAGACCGCCGCACTGTTGCCGAACCTGTCGCGCCTAGACAGGTGTGTGCCCGCATGGTGCCTTCCAGCAAGAACGATACCGCCAGGCTGCAAGACGCCATTGATCATTGCCCCGCTGGCGAAGCGGTCTATTTGGCGAGTGGCGAGTTCCGGTCGGGTCCTCTCATGATGAAATCGGGCGTTACGCTCTGGATCGAGCGCAATGCTACGCTCTTTGCCATCCCCGAGCCGACGGCCTATGACAAGGGCTTGGGAAGTTGTGGTACCATCGATGACAAAGGAGATGGCTGTCGGCCGTTCATCAGCTTCTCCAAAACGTATGGCGGCGGCATCTATGGCGACGGCATCATCGATGGCCTGAGCGGCACGTACGTGGTCGGCGGCATCGGACCTTGGTGGCGGCTGGCCCGCCGCGCGCAAATCGACGGTGGCAACCAGAACGTCCCGGGTTTGATCCAGATCGATCAAGCGAAGGACATTACCTTCCACGGTATAACCTTGCGCAATGCGCCCAGTTTCCATGTGGCGATGAACCGGGTCGAAGGTGCCACCTTTTGGGGCGTCACCATCGATGCACCGGCCAACATCCGTAACACCGATGGCGTTGATGCAGGCGCCAGCCAGGATGTGACCATCACCCACAGCTTCATCCGCACTGGTGATAATAATGTGGCGATCAAGGCCGGCAACAGTGGTCCCATGCGATATGTCTCGATCATCGATAACTGCTTCGGTTGGGGGCACGGCATGTCAATCGGCAGCGAGGTGAGCTCGGGTGTTAGCGACATATTGGTGCGCGGCCTGACCGTCGACGGCACGACGTCAGGCCTGCGCATCAAGAGCGATGTCAGCCGGGGCGGCTTGGTGGAGAAGGTGATCTATGAGAATGTACGCCTGCGCGGCGTCCGATGGCCGATCACATTCGATACAAAATACGATCCCGACGCCCAAGGTGACAGCATTCCGGTCTATCGCCAGATCGTTCTGCGCCATGTGCGTGGCGATAAGGGGGAGCTGCTGATGCGCGGGTTTGACCAGAAGCATGCCCTCGAGATTACGCTGGACGATGTGCGATTTGCCGATAGCGCGACCTGGCAGATAGAAAATGCAGATGTGACCGTTGGAAGTTCCGGCGTGTCACCGCCCCTGCCGGATCGAGCTGGGGGAGCGGTATCTAGTACCGGGAAACAGAGATTTTGAGTCGTTGAACTTTTGATTGACCATGGGCCTTGGATGGGCGCGGGTCATTTTGGCGGACGTCTTTCCGTTGTGAGCATCCATTGATGCGAGCCCGTATCCGGCCTTCTTTGTTGGGCAGCGGGTTCGACAAGGGGGCATTGGTAGCTATCGATGCGGCACTCGAGACATTGGGTGGCGAGGACGCCGATCTCGATCATGTTCAGCCACCAGGCGTGCTTCACGATCCGCAGCGAAGGTATCAATGAGACGAGGCTGACTAACATCTTGATGGGATATTCGTCCACGCTGAGCTGGGGCGATGGCCCAGACCCGGTCGGATTATCCAATAGGCCTAGAAAAGATGCGTTCCTATGACCTAATGCGATAGCTCTCTCATCTGGATGGCCATGGCGGCAGTCCACTCGACTCCTCGCCGCCAGCTCAATCCGGCGTTCTTGATGGACGAGATAAAGCAGTTTCAACACCGCGTCGCCGTTGGGAAAGCTGCCCAGTTTCTTGATGATCTTGCGCAAGCTACGGCGCCTCGACCGCATTGGTGGTATAGATCATCTTGCGGAGAGACGCGCCTGTCCGCCAGAAGGCACTCATTTCCACGACTCGTGCAGGAAGTAGTTGGCGACGTATTCTTTGATCAAGTAGCCCTTGTAGCCGCAGCAGATGACGAAATCGTTGATGCCATGGCGCGAGTCGATTTTGCGGTTGCGCCACAGAATCGGCTTGCCGCCGATCGATGATTGGCTTGGGCCGAAGGTGGGTTTCCTCGGAAATTCGAGGTTCCAAGGCGATCAGTCACAGCTTTCACCATCGGCTCCATTTCCGGCTATGCGGCCGTTGTAGCCTGGCTTCACGGCAGGATTGTTCCGCCAACGCGGCAGGGCGTATGGGCTTCAAAAGAAACTGCCTGGTAGCATTTGGATTATAATCCTCAAAGACAGGGGGATTGAACGTAGCCGCGGCGACATAATCCGCCTGCCCAGCCCCAAAGGAGGCCATGACATTGGCTTGATCAAGACGATACGGGCCCTCCGGCTCGATCAGTACCCACGCTTTGGCCAGATCGGCGCAGCGCTCAAGTCCGAGCGCTTCCACCGCGACTGCGTTGCTGCCGGGTTGTGAACCGAGCAGCCATGGTAGACCGAGCGCTCGCGTCTCGAGCACATACAGCAGGCTCGGCGAGAGGCCCGTGAGATCGATCACCGGGGTACCAACTTCAAGGCCGCCCGCACGAGCTTGGGCTCTGGCCGTAGTCAGATAGTCATGGAAGGATTGCGAGAGGACCAATTTTCCGCCACCCGGCATTGAGATGATAGCGGCGTAAGCGCGCAGCTCCTTAACCTGACGGGACGGCTTGTGGATTCCAGCATTGACGACTGATGCACTCAGCAACTGTGCCAACACCGTTAGGGGCAGTAAGGTGGCGACGCTGTGTCTCCGTTGCGCGAGAGGGCTGAGGAAAGCAACGACCGCGAGCATCCAAAACAAGGCGACCACTGCACCGAGATTCAAGTAATTCAGATTGGAGCCTAGTGCGAACAGGTGCGGCAGGACCAAAAATGTTAGCGCTAGAGCGATGCTGGTGGAGGTCTGGGCCCGCAAAACCAACCCCTCACGATAGAACATCGCGCCAACGCATGTGAAGGCCGGCACCAGGAACAGTGTCGACGACTTGACGCGGATCGGATCGGTCCCCAGCAGCGCAATCGCTATTGTCAAGAGCAACACCGCAGTGAGAGCCAGCGAGGGAAGCAACTTGTGCGTAGGCCCCATGACAATGCTGAGCAGAAAGGCTATCGCCACTAACACGGCGATAGCTAGTTGCGAGCGGCTGGTGGCGAGCCCATCGATCCTAAACATGACCGACACCTCGTGCCCGGCACCCAGCAAGATTTCCATTTCAGCACTGTTGATCATACGGGTCAGCAGCCCGGTCATGCCACCGTCGATCAAGTAGGCCGTAACGATCAGTAGAGCGAGAGCGACCAGCGCGGCGCCAACCATGTGCAGCAGTGACTTTCGGTGCAGCACAACGACATAAAGCATGACGACGAGGGCAATGGCAGCCGCGGTGGTAGGCTTGGCCATGAAACAGCACCAGCCCCCAATGCCGACTAGGATCCCCCCCAAGACCTGGCGAATGCGCCCTGGCTGTTCGGCTAATAGCAATCCGGTCATCACCATCAAGAGCGATTGAAAGGCCAGTGAGTAGTAGCTGGGGGTGAGCCACCAGCCGGAAAAGCTGCATAATGCCAGGTTGGCGATCCCTGCCGATAGCACCGCCGCCTGGGGCCAGCCCACTGTCCAGACGCGCCGGATCAAAAGGAAGCTGAGAATCCAGCCCAATGCCATGGTAAGCGTGACGTTCGACACGCGAAGCACTGCGATGTCGCCGCCCGCCCACAGAAATGGCCAGTGATAGAGGAAGCCGAAGAGCGACGGCGGCGAATTGACTGCGTAGGCGAATGGATTCGCGATGTAGCTGAGGTACATACCTTCGTCGGCGAGATTGAAACCGTAACTGCTGTAGTATAGCACCCAAGCGAAAAGGATTGCTGTGGTTACGGCGGACAGGGTCAGCAAAATCGGATCCAGCAAGACTGACAACGTACTTGCGTTGGCAAAGTGGTTATCTCTTGGCATAGGCTCCTTCCTGCAGCCTTGTAGATGAGGCCTGTTCCAATGGAGATCAGCCTCAGGGAGCTTCTAATTGACCTTAGCCCCGCAATCTCCTCTCAGGATTGGTAGAGTTTGACAAATGGCGGGCCAGACACGGCTGGCTTGACGTGTCGGATGCCGCCGACATTTAACAGTCCCGGTAAGTTCTTTCATAGGCGCGCCCAATGGTTGACGTTCGTACGGGAGGGGCTTTGCCGCTCGTGCGCATTTCCTGAATTTCCGCCATCAACGATCGAACATCTTGTGATTGTTAAGGCCATTTAGCCCAGCTTTCGCGCATTTTTAGCGAGATGCAACAATTTTGCGTCGCGGGTCAACTACCAGCGCCAGTAGTTAACTTAGATGACAGAAATATGCGACGTGTCGGTCCATGGGCGCTAGGCCGGCCAGCCATCACAATCTGTTCGCCAATCACCCTAATCGATGTGGATGCTTTCTTCTCGAGCGGCGCAGTCTACAGTGGACAGTCTTGCGAACGGTCGATGGAGAATCGCCACTTCGGTACCGATCAACCGACTTGGGGGCTTTCCCGCCTACACGCTGGCGAAACTCGAAGTGCCACCGTCTTTTACCGCGGCGCGCGATACTCGACGTCCGTATCTTCGGTTGCGCCGACATCGCGATCTCGCTCGATAGCCGACTTCCTAGTGGATCTTCCGCGTTCCATTGCTTGCGGCGAAGTCTTTGTTACCTCGCAGAATCCGATGACGCGCAACTGTGCCGATCACAGCGCTCATGACGAGGACGATTGAGAGGTCACGGTCGCCAACACGGGCGAGCAGACCATGACCGGCGGCAGGATCGGCATCGCGGAGTCGAGGTATCTTGGCAGCGGGGAGCATTTCGCCGTAACCTACGACGACGGATTTACAGAGGCGAACCTTCAGCTTCCCGCTCGCGCAACAGGAAGCGGCCGCGCTCCAGCCGCTCAACGTAGGGCGACATGCCGAGCTCATCTTGCAAAGGAATGTTGATCAACTTGCCGCTTTTGCCACGGAAAGTAGAGGTCTCGTTCATGCGATCTTGAGCTTCGCGACGCACCCGCTCGCGGGCCGGAGCGCAGCGGAGGACGCCGTTGTGGCGACTTCGCCGAAGCGGATCGAGTTGGTCGACCGTTTTCCACGCCTTCCGCTATGGTGGTTATGTCTCTTGTCTCGCGAGGAATGGGATCGGCGCGTTGAACGAGGGATTAGAAGCGCCCAAAAGAGGCCAGCTTCGCCTGTCCATGCCAATGTCGATAGTAAAAAGATGCCTACGAGCACAGCAGGTCTGGACATTGCATCGAAGCTCGACAACAATAGAACGAACGCTTCCAAATACTCGCCGGATGGTTTCGGCCGTTGAAGCCGCTCGGCGAAAACTTTACTCCAAAGAACTATAACGATCAGCACAACTGTCGCACCGGCGGCTACTAGAAGTGCGGACATTTTCAAACCGGTGGGAAGCTCCACCTTCTCAGTAGCGGCGAGACCCGCTGCCAAAAACGACAAAATCGAAAGCAAGTCGATTAAGCGCTCGAGCACTAAGCTTCCGGCTGAGACGGCTCTCGTTACGCCCAAGGCCTAGGAGAAGTGCAGGTCCCGAGCGAAGCTTATTAGGGCTCTCAGACCGTGCGGGCGATCAACAATTTTCCAATCTCTGGCATTCCGATCAGTCATCGTTCGCAGCTTGTTCAAGCTCTAGTCCTGGTCAAGAAGGCCCGCCGTATTGGCAAAAAAGAGGCTCGGCGACATCTCGGCCCCGAAGGCTGATGCTATTGTTGCTGCCTGCGACGACATAGCTGCTGGCCGCTTGATGACCGAATTTCCGATTGACGTATTTCAAGGCGGCGCCGGCACGTCAACGAACATGAACATCAACGAGGTGATCGCAAACAGAGCGCTCGAGCACTTGGGACTGCCTCGCGGGCGCTATGACATCATTCACCCCAACGATGATGCAACGATGCTTATCCAACTGCGACCCGTCTTACGATTCTCTTAGCGCACAGGTCCTTGGATCAAGAGCTCCGTCGCCTTGCCGAGGAACTCGAGAAGAAGGGTTCGGAGTTCGGCAGCGTCTTGAAACTGGGCCGCACCCAGCTGCAAGACGCCGTTCCGAGACCCTTGGCCAAGAATTCTGCGCGTTTGCCACGACAATGCGGGAAGATGTAGCCCGCCTGGAAGAGCTCGTTTGTCTCTTCAAGGAGGTCAATCTCGGCGGCACGGCCATCGGCACAGGGATCAATACAAAATCAGAGTACGCTCGTACCGTCGTCGAGGAGCTATCTCGGCTCAGTCAGATTCCGCTAGTGGCAGCTAGCAATCTGATCGAGGCCTGCTGGGACACGGGGTCCTTTGTCTTGTTCTCAGGGATGCTGAAGAGGACAGCAACGAAGCTTTCCAAAATTTCAAGCGACCTGCGACTTCTCTCCAGCGGACCTCGAGGTGGCTTCGGCGAGATTAATCTGCCCGCCCTCCAGCCAGGCTCTTCCATAATGCAGGGGAAGGTTAGCCCGGTCATTCCTGAAGTCGTGAGTCAGGTCGCTTTCCAAGTGATCGGTGGGGACCTTACAATGACGTTAGCCGCCGAGGCAGACCAACTGCAGCTCAACATAATGGAGCCGGTGATCGCCTACACCATGCTGCAATCTATTTCCTTGCTGACGAACGCCGCCCGCGCTTTTCATGAAAAGTGCATCGTCGGGATAACAGCCAATGTGCAACGGTGTCGCGAACACCTTGAGGCAAGCACGGCTCTCGTGACGGCTCTGACGCCGCTGATTGGTTATGAGCGCGCGCCCGATGTTGCGAAGGCGACGCTGAAAAGCGATCAAAAGGTTTGGGACGCGCTCGAGTCGGAGTTGCATCTGGCGCCTGGCCTGCTCGATCAGCTGCGTGGCCCATCCACTCTGAACCACACCGTGGAAAGCGCGGGAACTCGATATTTTGAAAAGTTGATGCGAGTTCGGATGACATGTGCATCTCCCGGTCCAATACGGAAGCGTCAGCAGGCAACATAACTGGCATGAGCCGGCATGACTGACGAGTCGAAGCCCCAGACGCTCAATCTCGACGGCATCACCGCGCCGCTCCGCTACACCACATTCCGGCACGTCTGGTTGGCGAGCGTGTTTTCCAATTTAGGGATCCTGATTCAGGGCGTCGGTGCGTCCTGGGCTATGGCAGAGATGACGTCCTCAGCCGACAAGGTCGCGTTGGTGCAAACGGCATTGATGTCACCCGTGATGCTGATCGCCATGCCTGCCGGCGCTATTGCCGATATGTACGACCGCCGCATCGTTACCCTGATTTCCCTTGGAATTGCACTTGCCGGCGCAACATTCCTGACGGTGCTCACCTGGTTCGGGCTGCTTACGCCGAACATGTTATTAGTACTCTGCTTCGCCGTCGGCACTGGCATGGCCTTGATGGAACCGGCTTGGCAATCCTCGGTCAGCGAGCAGGTACCATCGGAAACGTTGGCTTCGGCGGTCGCACTAAATGGAATCAGCTATAATATCGCGCGCACCTGGGTCCGGCGATTGGTGGCATCGTTGTAGCGGCTTCAGGGGCTATGGCTGCGTTTGCCCTGAATGCGCTCCTCTATCTGCCCCTGATGCTTGCGTTCTTTCTGTGGAAACGCACGTCCGCACCATCGCGTCTGCCTCGCGAAAGACTCAGCCGCGCCATCATTTCAGGGGCGCGGATTCGCTATCGATCAAGATCGTGGTGGTCCGCGCCATGGTGATAGGGTTGATCGGCGGCGCGATCACACCGCTGATGCCTTTGGTCGCGCGCTATCTCCTGCACGCCGGCGCGCGGACCTACGGCGCTATGCTCAGCGCCTTTGGTTTAGGTGCGGTACTTGGTGCGCTCGCCATTACCGAGGTGCGCAAACGGATGACCGGCGAGGCTGCCATACGGGCCTGCTCAATCTCAATGGGAGGAGCAGTTGCCGCAGCAGCTCTGAGCCGCGAGCCGATTTCGACAGCGGCGGCGCTGGTTCTGGCCGGGGCCGTTTGGATAATGGCGTGGATGGTCTTCAGCATCGGCGTGCAATTGTCGGCGCAAAGATGGGTTGCCGGGCCGAGCGCTATCACTGCCCCACCTGGCTGGACTATCTACACCAGCGCAACCGTGCGACTTTGTCGGAACGTGCGCTAGAGAAGGAAGCGAGCGCATTTCACATCGGGCCCGGCCCCATACGCGTCAATCGCATGCTGGAGCGCCCGTTCGGATCTGTACGATGGAAGGAGGATGTGCCTGACCGCGCTACGAACGAAATCCAGGTCGGCTGAATGCTTCCAGTATAGCAGATGCAGCGAGGTCGCCCGGGCGCCGCCCTATCGCAGCGTGCGATGGCTATTCCTAAAAGACTCAAACATCGTTCTTTGCAGAGGGTGATCTTGCCACGAGAACAAAATCTCGCATTCTACGCAATTCGGACAGCATTAGAGCCTGTTTGCAGGGTCCCGACCTGGGGCGCGCCAGCTAGATCGGCAGGGATTTGATGTCGATTGCGGGATCTTGAAGCACTTCAGCTTCGGGAGCAAGGCGGCTGCTGATCATCTTCTCCGCTATACGTATCTCCTTCGCGATCGTGCCCAGGCTGCCAAGGCCACACGCAGCCGTGAGGCATCCGTCGCCGGCAAGATAGAAAAACAGCTGGCCCTTTGCGCCGAGATTCCTGCGCATCTCAACGTGTTCTTTACGATAGAGCCCGCCGATTTGGAGCGTCTGATCGTACTGATCCGACCAGAACCACGGCACCTCATCGTAGGTACAGTTCGGTCCCAGCATGTTGGCAGCAGCAACAGCGTGCTGTCGCTGTGCGTTGCGCCATGCTTCCAGCCTGATCCGGTCACCATAGAGGGGGTGCGTGAATGAACAGCAGTCGCCCGCTGCGAATATATCTGGATCAGAGCTAGCCAGCGTATGGCCCAGGATGATCCCGTTATCGACTGCGAGGCCCACCGCCTGCGCGAGTTCGACGTTCGGCACGGCACCACCCCAACGACGACCAGATCGGCGAGAAAAGCGCGGCCGCCCGAAAGCACGACCTCTGAGTGTCCTTCGATTGCGTTGATGCACCCGCTCATGGCGGCAGTCTCGATGCGCACGCCCGAGCGCTCGTGCTTGGCCTTGATAAGGTCCGCCATGGGCGCTGGGACTGCCCGCATGAGCAGCCGTGGACCGACCAGGGCGGTCACCGAAGCGCCTCTCGACAATGAGCTTGCTGCAACCTTAAGCCGGATGAAGCCGCCGCCGATGATGATCAACTTGCAACGCGCGTCAATGATCCGGCGGATTGCCAGCGCGTCCGCATACGTGCGCAGGGTCGTCACTCTGCTCGTTGAAGCGGCCGGAATGCTCAATTTTCGGGGACGGGCGCCGGTGGCCAGCAACAGTCGTTCGTAAGCCAACTATGCTCCGTCAGACAGCGTGATCGTGTGTGCTGCGCGATCTATCGACTGGACGTTCCGCCGCGGGAGCTAGTGAATTCCTAACTCGGCCATGCGCTCGGGTGCGACGAGCAGCGTGGGCCCAGGCTCCATCTCCTCCATCAGTATCGCCTTCGATAGCGGCGGCCGCTCATACGGCAGCATGTTCTCGTCGCCGATCAGAACGATCCGGCCCCGCGAGCCGCGCTCACGCAGTGCGATTGCGGCGGAGGAGCCGGCCTGGCCGGCCCCGACGATCACCATCGCGCGTTCTTTGCTCAAGCGACTGAACCATCTTCGAGCGAGGCTTGTGAGTCCGCCGCCGTGCGATCGAACAGCTCGCGTACTAGGGACTTGATGAGCAGAGCTTCCTCCCAGCGGTCGGTGGTATCGTTACCCTCACGATCAGTAATGGCATAGGGCCGCGGACTAAGCTCGCATGCGAAAGAGAGAACGCATCCGCACCTGCGCGCTTTCGCCAGCTTCTGAAACCGTATTCCCACCAACGTAGGAACAAGTCGAGCCAAACCTTGCGCTGCGGAAACGTGATCTCAACCTGTATCTGCTCGCGCGACGCGATGCGGCCGTGAAATGCCCATGTGCGGTCGAGCACCTGCTGTACCAGAGCTTCGTCCTGCTCAGAGACCGGAAACCAGATTCGCGGCCCACCAGGACATGTGAGAGGTCCGCCAGCATTCGCATCTCGGGGACCGCATCCATGAGATCGAGTGAAGAGGAGGTCCGTCGTCATCTGTTGCGATGCGTCTCGAAATTGACAGGCATGCCGGCCTCGCCCGCAATCTTGATCCAGCCCTCCAACAATGGAATGCACTCAGCAATACGGCCTGACCGGACGTTAGGTTGCACGTTCAGATGCAAAGCGCCGAGCTGCCCGGCGAGGTCGATCGCCCCTTTCAGGTCATCGATCGTCTGTGGAAAACACATGCCCTCGACAACAAACCCCGTGCCGGACAGCGCACTGCTCGTCGGATCGGTACAAAATGCACTGACGCCGTCGAATCCCGCTTCCCTGATCATCCTCAAGTTCTGTTCGATGGAGGGCTCAATTCCATCGGGGTGCCGCCGCTCCATCGCCCATAGTGACTGCAGCACGACTAGCCTCTGCTTCGACACTCGAGTATCTCCCGCGCTGGTCCGGCTCAGATCTTGACGAAGCCGGCACGGCCGCGTCGGCCGAGAGATAAGGCGAAGGTTGAGGCCTACGTCGGAATCATCGAGCGCTGGCTGCTGGCGCGGCTGCGCAACCGAACCTTTTACAGCCTGGCCGAACTCAACGGTGCGATCGCCGAGTGGCTGGCCAAGCTCAATAACGGACGGGTGCTGCGCCAGTATGGTCGCACACGGGGCCAGCTGTTCGAGGAAATTGACGCGCCGAATCTTAAGCCGCTTCCCGGCGAGCCGTGGGTCCATGCAGAATGGCGCCGATGCCGGGTCGGGCTCGACTATCACGTCGAGATCGAACGACACTACTACTACTCGGTGCCCTACCGGTTCGCCCCTCGCGAGGTAGAAGCTTCCCGGGGGGCGAGCGTATCGCCGCGCACATGCACGGCAGCGGCAACGGGCGGCACACGACGATCAGCGCCCACATGCCTTCCAGCCATCGGAGCTATGGCGAGTGGACGCCGCCAAAGATCGCTGCGACCCTGATGGCCAGACAGCGGGGCGTCGCAATCGTGCGCGGATCTACCAAGACGCCGAGAGAAATGTGCTGATACTGCTTTGGGAGGCCGCACACCGGGTGTGCGGGAAGCGTCTGAAGGCCCTGCTGCCGATCTTGATTGAATCGATGGAGCGTCACGGCCATATCGACCTGACGCCAGAGGTTCGGGCCAAATTGTTGTCGATGAGTGCGGCGACGATCGACCGGGCGCTTCGAAGCGTTCGTGAGCAAAGCGGCCGGCAGCGGCGTCGCTCTGTAGCAAGTGCTCTGCGACGCAGCATCCCTGTTCGTACTTCAGCGGATCGGGGAGATCATGCGCGCGGTTTCGTCGAGGCCGATCTTGTTGCTCACAGCGGTCCTTCGGCGCGCGGTAGCTTCGGCCAGACGCTCGTTCTCACGGACATCGCGACCGGCTGGACGGAATGCGCGCCACTTCTGGTGCGCGAACAGCCTCCGAGTTGATGTCGACCCAATAGATTGTTCGCGTTTGATGAATCAAATCGGCCCTTCGTGCAATCGCCCAAGCTTTCTGGTCAGAATTGAAATGCTCATTACTTGGCCTCGCGATTGCGGTGGGCGCGGAAATAGCACCTCTGGCGCATCGTCATGGGAGAGGTGACGTATCGAAATAAGCGCGCACGATTCTGAACCTGCCCCGCTCGACCACCGCTAAATTCACGCCCACAAGCGCATGGCGCGCGCCTCGATGGTCTGTGAGCGCCGCACTCCATTCCAAGATGCCCGTCCGATCGGCGTGAAAGTCGCGCACAATTTCCACTTCCAGCGCCGGAAACCTTTGGCAGCTATCCTCATAGAAAGTGCGAATTTCGTCGTGGCCGGTCAGGCGTTGCCCGTTCGGGACGAAGACCGCGTCCGGATGGTAATGTGCGAGCACCCTATCGACGTCGCGCGCGATCTCCGCCGCCCAGTACGATTGGGCGACGTCGCGGGGTGTGGCGAAGGGTCCCGGTAAAGCGCTCATTATTTGCCTCCCGTGCTCTTGTTAATCGCGGCGTTGTCGCCATCGATAAAAAACCGATGGCTGTAGAGTGGATTGACCGAGTCGACCGCGCGGTCACGACTATAGTTCCGAAGCCGCACCATGAATACCGACCAGCGCGTTGCGGTAGCCCTGCTCGGCGGAGACTGCGCCACCCTGCCACCACCTCGCCAGTGAGCGGATTTCGTCTTACGATATCGAGGAGATGAGTCACAGTGACCACTCATCGGGACACCTCCTCCGATTCCTCGAGCAAGCGCTCGACGCTCGCTCCCACGCGATTCAGATGCTCTCGCGTCGCGCGGTCCGCCTCTTCTGGATTGCAGTGGGTGACTGCCGACACGATGGCTCGATGCTCCTGCAGTGTCCTTTCGCGCATCGACAAGTAGCCGACTTTGTCAATATAAAGTGTGCGCAACAGCTCGTTGATCGGGCGACTTACAATATGGAAGAAAGGATTGTGCGTCGCGTGAGCCAACAGCTCATGAAACTCGACATCGAGCTCGACCATGCGTTCGCGCTCTATGGTCGATTCGGACATTTCGGCCAGATTTTTTTCGAGTGCAACCAGATCTTGCTCCGTCCAGTTGCCGGCCGCAATTCGTGCGACAGCTGTTTCCAGAGTCAGTCTTACCTGCAGTAGCTGCGCGAAGGAAACGCGACTCATTTGAAGCTGTGCTGTCAGGGACTCAGCAATGCCCACACCGTCAGGCGCCCGCACCGTCATTCCACGCCGGGGACGCACCTGTACGATACCGCGACTCACCAACAAAGCAGCGGCCTCGCGTATAACCGTCCGGCTCACCCCGAATTCGTTCATCAACTCTGGTTCAGTTGGCAACTTGACGCCCGCAGAAAGATGCTCGCAAATGATCTTTTGTTGCAGGCGGTCTGCAACGACCCTCGAGAGCCTGGTGGCGACGATGCGCCCCACGATTTCCTCATACTTTCATAATATGATTCATTGGTACGATGATTGAACGTGTAAGTCAAGAGCGTGGCCCGGCACGCATAATTCTTATTCCGAGCACCCCAATTGCGCCTATTCCGCGGGCCGGTCAGTATACGATGTCGCAAAGAACGTGTCGCTCGGGAGCAAATTTTGCCAATAGATCGGCCTGCGATTTCCCGGCGCCGCAGATCGTGGTCGAGTAGCTCAGCCATTTGGCTTTCGCCCTCACAGATCCGGGCGGGCGGCTTTCCCGCACCCGGCTCTTCCCGAGGGTAACCCGCGTCATATCCGCGCCTGCGCCCAAGTGCGAGTGATGCGTGGAGTTGGCAGGCGGAAGCGCGCCGTCAGGGTCTCGAACTCCAGCCAGCCCATGCGCCGACTTTTCTGGCTGCGCCGTCTCAGACAACGCAGCCAGGTTCGACGCACTTCGCGGTAGAAGCCGTTGAGCGCTGGATAGTTGTGCGGCCTGCCATAGTAGCCGTAGTGCCCGCGCAGCACGGCGGCGAACCACTCGTGCTGCTTGGCCAGTGGCGCGTGCATGAGCCGCCAGGCGTCCTGGCGCAACGCCGTCAGCTTCCGCGTCAGGCGTTTCCCTTCCGTCTTGTGCTTCACGATGAACCGGCCATCTCGGGTCCGCCCGCAGTAGTGGGTGAAGCCCAGGAAGGCGAAGGTTTCTGGCCGCCGCTCGCCGCGCCGCTGCCGCGAGAGGACCGCGAACCGGCCAAACTCGATCAACCGCGTCTTGTCCTTATGGAGCGTCAGGCCGAAGCTGGCCAGTCGCACCTTGAGGGCCAAGAGCATTTCCTGCGCATCGGCCTTGCTCTCGAATCCCATAACGAAGTCGTCCGCATAGCGCACGGTCACAATGCGACCGCGTGCATGGCGACGACGCCATTGGTGGACCCAGAGATCGAGGATGTAGTGCAGGAAGATGTTGGCAAGGAGCGGGCTGATGCCTGCCCCTTGCGGCGTGCCCCTGTCCGTCTCTTGCTTGTCGCCGCTCTCAAGAACGCCAGCTCGCAGCCACAGCCCGATAAGCCGTAGGATGCGAGAATCGGCGATCCTGTGCGCTACCATCCGCAACAGCCACTCGTGGTCGACTGAGTCGAAGAAGCTGCGAATGTCGGCATCGAGCACCCAGTTCACATGCTGGCTCATGATCGCCGTATGCAGAGCATCAAGCGCCATATGAGGATTCCGCCCCGGCCGGAAGCCGTAGGAGAACCCGA
>Ga0209389_1000209_pt1 | contig 41871 bp, 41 predicted proteins | sample CowpearedBW_FD_187526 | JGI IMG/M metagenome (GOLD analysis project Ga0209389, IMG submission 187526) | Root nodule microbial communities of legume samples collected from California, USA - Cow pea red BW (SPAdes) (version 2) | ecosystem: Host-associated > Plants > Roots > Nodule | place: USA... | reverse complement strand
GGTCTGGATGAGTACATTCACTACTACAACCATGATCGCATCAAGCTGAGGCTCAATGGCCTGAGCCCTGTGGAGTACAGGGCTCAGGCTGCAGCTTAAAACTGTCCAACTTTTGGGGGGCAGTCCATCCTGTGGGAGCGGGCTTGCCCGCGAAAGGGCCGGTACAGGTACAGCAGAACTTAGCGCCAGCTCTCTTTCACCACCCTGCGCCGCCCGCCCAGGATCAGCCAGCCAATCCCCAGCAACAGGCTTTCGACCACAAAGGCCAGCACAAAACCGGCACCCACACCCCAGCCAATCGCCTCGGGCACCAGCAGAATCTGGTAGCTGTAGCCATTGAGGGTTTCTTCACGCAACTGCGGGTCGGCCTGTACCAGCACATGCCAGGTACGCTCAGCCCATGACCCTTGCAGCACCTGCCATTCGTTTTCCAGCAGTTCGTTGCGGATCATCAGGCTTTCGATGCTGTTGGCATCACTGTTGAACACCGGGTCGTCGCTGCTGCGGTAGTGCTGCAGCAGCGCCTGCAAGTCGCCCTTGAAAAAGCGCTCGGCCGTTTGCCGGAACCCATCGAGTGCCTCGCGCGATTCGAACAGGTGCGCCTCGACCCGCTGGCTGTAGTCCTTGACCAGCCCCGGGACCTGGATACCGGCCAGCAGGCCGAAGGTGAACAACAGCAATCGCAGGTAACTTCTGAACATGCAGCGTCCTTAGCTCTGGCCGTGCGCCACGCACTCGCCGTGCCGCCACAGGGCCCACTGACCCGGCGCGTAGCGGTGCCAGGTCTCGTTCTCGGTCAGGGCCTCGGTGGCAATCACCGTGACCACGTCGTTGGGGGTGGTTTCGGTATGAAAATCGACGATCAGGTCGACATCCTTCAACCGTGCGGCACCAAATGGCGCACGGCGGGTAATGTGCACCAGCTTGGTCGAGCAAAAGCAGAACAACCAGTCGCCGTCGCTGAGCATGCAGTTGAACACGCCCTGACCACGGTAGCCGGCACAGGCTTCGACCAACACTGGCAGCAGCTGCTCCACCGGCACCGGTTCGGGGAAAGCGCTGCGGATGCGGTTGAGCAGGTCGCAGAAGGCCGCTTCGCTGTCGGTGTCGCCCACTGGCCGGTAAAAACTGGCCAGGCCCTTGAAGTCACCCAGCTGGCCGTTGTGCGCGAAGCACCAGTTGCGGCCCCACATTTCCCGTACGAACGGGTGGGTGTTGGACAGGCAAACCCTGCCGACGTTGGCCTGACGGATATGACCGATCACCACTTCGCTTTTGATCGGGTAGCGCTGCACGAGGTTGGCCACTTCCGACTCGCTGCTCGCGGCCGGGTCCTGGAACAGGCGCAGGCCGCGGCCTTCGTAAAAGCCTATCCCCCAGCCGTCACGGTGCGGGCCGGTACGCCCGCCCCGCTGCATCAGGCCGGTGAAGCTGAAAACAATGTCGGTAGGGACGTTGGCACTCATGCCCAACAGTTCGCACATAGGCGTGTCTCCGTTTACAGACGAGGCTCGACCCGGCCTGCGCCACGCGTAGCGGCTGGCGGCAAGTCGTCACGGTAACGGTCGCTGCGCTCGGCAGCCAGCGGCGCCTGGGTGCCGAGCTGGTCATCCTCGGCCCGCTGACGCCTGGCGGCGGCTTCGGCCTGCTCACGGCGTGCGTGCGCGCGCTTTTCCAGCGGCCAGCGCAGCAGCACGAAGAGGAAGTACAGGCCGAAGGCGATCATGCCATACATGGCGAAGTCGGACACAGCGCGCCAGGCGTTGTTGCCGACCTTGAAAGCGACATCCAGCGCAGTGATGGCGATTGCAGGGGCGAAGCTGTCCTTGACCGGGTCGACGATGGTCGGGGTCAGCAGCAGCACCGCCAGCACCACCCGTAGCGGTTCGCGCAGCCAGCGCCACATCCAGCCGGTGAGCTTGAAGCCCACCAGCAGGCACCCTAAGGCGGCTACTGCGTACAAGCCCCAGGCGAAGGTGTAGTCGTTCTCGGTCATGGTGTTCGTGCAAGCCAGGCAAAGAGATGCCTATGATAAACACTTTTCCGGGCGCAGACAGTGTTTGCCTGTGCCGGCCTCTTCGCGGGTAAACCCGCTCCTGCCTCGGTGCGATCCCTGTAGGAGCGGGTTTACCCGCGAAGAGGCCGGCACAGGCAACCCCAATCAAGAGATCTTCAATGCCAGCCAAGCCCCAACCCCCGATTGCCCAAGCCGACCAGGCCACCGACCCGTATGCCTGGTTGCAACAGCGCGATACCCCCGAGGTACTCGCTTACCTGCACGCTGAAAACGCCTACCAGGAAGCCTGCCTGGCCGACCAGGCACCGTTGCGTGAGCAACTGTTCGAAGAGATCAAAGGCCGCATCCTGGAGACCGACCTCTCGTTGCCGGCGCCCTGGGGCCCCTACCTGTACTACACCCGCACCACCGCCGGCGACGAATACCCGCGTCACTACCGCTGCCCACGCCCGACCGACGACTCGAACACCGTCGATGAAAGCCAGGAGCAACTGCTGCTCGACCCCAACGTCCTGGCCAACGGCGGTTTCCTCTCCCTCGGCGCGTTCAACATCAGCCCCGACCACCGCCTGCTGGCCTATAGCCTCGACACCAGCGGCGACGAAATCTATACCCTGTACGTCAAAGACCTGGCCAGTGGCCGTGTCACTGCCCTGCCCTTCGACGACTGCGACGGTAGCCTGACCTGGGCCAACGACAGCCAGACGCTATTCTTCGCTGAGCTGGACGACACCCACCGCCCATGGCGCCTGCGTCGCCACACCTTGGGCACCGACGCCGCGCACACCGTGTTCGAAGAGCCAGACGGGCGTTTCTTCCTGCACTGTTACCGCACCAGTTCCGAGCGTCAGCTGGTGCTGCTGCTGAACAGCAAGACCACCAGCGAGGCCTGGGTGCTGGACGCCGAAACCCCGCAGGCGCCGTTCACCTGCCTGGCGCCGCGCGTCGAAGGCCACGAATACTTCCCCGACCACGGCCAACTCGACGGCCAGTGGCGCTGGTTCATCCGCACCAACCAGGATGGCATCAACTTCGCCCTGTACCACGCGCCAGTCGCACCAGTGCCAAGCCGCGAACAGTGGCAGGTGCTGGTGGCGCACCGCGACGCGGTCATGCTCGAAGGCCTCAGCCTGAACGCCGACGCCCTCACCCTGAGCCTGCGCGAAGGCGGCCTGCCGATCATCGAAGTACGCCCACAGGGCCTGCCGGCCTACCGCGTCGAACTGCCAGACGCCGCCTACAGCCTGTACGTGCAGGACAGCCTGGAATTTGCCAGCACTCGCATACGCTTGCGCTACGAAGCGCTCAACCGCCCGGCCCAGGTGCGCCAGCTGGCGTTGTCCACGGGCGCCCAGGTGGTGCTCAAGCAAACCCCGGTGCTCGGTGCATTCGATGCCGATGACTATGTCAGTGAGCGCCTGTGGGCAACCGCAGCGGACGGCACCCAGGTGCCGATCAGCCTGGTACGCCGCCGCCAGGACCTGGGCAAGACCGTGCCACTGTACCTGTACGGCTATGGTGCCTATGGCGAAAGCCTCGACCCCTGGTTCTCACATGCGCGCCTGAGCCTGCTGGAGCGCGGCGTGGCCTTTGCCATCGCCCATGTGCGAGGTGGTGGTGAACTGGGGGAGGCCTGGTACCGTGCCGGCAAGCAGGAGTACAAGCACAACACGTTCAGCGACTTCATCGCCTGCGCCGAGCACCTGATCAGCCAGGGCGTGACGGCCGCCGATCGCCTGGCCATCAGTGGTGGCAGCGCTGGCGGCCTGCTGATCGGCGCGGTGCTCAACCTGCGCCCGGAGCTGTTCCGCTGCGCCATTGCCGAAGTGCCCTTCGTCGACGTGCTCAACACCATGCTCGACCCGGAGCTGCCGCTGACCGTGACCGAGTACGACGAATGGGGCAACCCTGAGGAGCCGGAGGTGTATGAACGGATCAAGGCTTATGCGCCGTACGAGAACCTGAAAGCGCAGGCCTACCCGGCGATGCTGGTGGTGGCGGGCTACAACGACAGCCGCGTGCAGTATTGGGAGGCGGCCAAATGGGTAGCGAAGTTGCGCACGCTCAAGACCGACAGCAACCTGCTGCTGCTCAAGACCGAGATGGGGGCTGGGCATGGCGGGATGAGCGGGCGGTACCAGGGGTTGAAGGATGTGGCCCTGGAGTATGCGTTCGTGTTTGGCGAGCTGGGTATCCTTTGAGAGAGCGGGGGGCGCGTTGCGCCCCTTTCGCGACACAAGGCCGCTCCCACAGGACAGTGGACTGCACCCCAGATGTTGGACATCTGTCCATCTTCTGAGGTGCAGTCCACAGCGCGGAATCCAGTCCAACCTGCGGGAGCGGCCTTGTGTCGCGATGGGCTGCAAAGCAGCCCCAGACGCCCTCAGCTCCCGCCCGTCAATCATCCTCCACAACCGGCTTTGGCGGGTCCTGTCGCAACCCGGGCAATGGCTGATCCTTCGGCGGGCCGGGCACTGGCATCGGCGGCAACAAGGGCGCCCCCGGCTGGCTGTCATAAGCCTTGGGCGGCGTACTCGGGGTAATCTGCGGGTATGGCGTAGGCGTCGGCGTACCGGGCGCGCCGGGTACTGGCGGCGTGAGCCTGGGTGGCGTACTGGCAGCTTCTGCCAAGGGCAGGCCAGCCATCAACAGCGCGGCGAGGATCGCGTGAAACATCAGCAACCTCCTGTCGGGAACCTTTCTACAGGCTACGCCTAATTCAACGCTTTCGCCTGTCCGCCTGACCTGCAAGCGCGCTAGACTCAATGGCATAACCGTCACTTGCCTGATCAGAACAAAGGAAACACCATGAGCTCCACCTCTTCTGCCGCCGCCACCGCGCGCCTCGACCGCATCCTGGCCGATGCCAAGCGCGACAAGGAAATGGGCTACCGCGACAAGGCCCTGAGAATGTACCCGCACGTATGCGGCCGCTGCGCCCGCGAGTTCGCCGGCAAGCGCCTGAGCGAGCTGACCGTGCATCACCGTGACCACAACCACGACAACAATCCTCAGGACGGCTCCAACTGGGAGCTGCTGTGCCTGTACTGCCACGACAACGAGCACTCGCGCTACACCGACCAGCAGTACTTCAGCGAAGGCTCCACCAGCACCCCGAGCATTGCCAAGGCTACGCACAACCCGTTTGCCGGGCTGGCGGGCATGCTGAAGAAAGACTGACCATCGATTCGCCCCCCGCTGCTACCGGGCAGCCCGTATAATCGCGCTTTTTTTCGCGAAGGGCCCCGGTACGTGGCAAACAAACGATACAGCTGCATCGGCCTGTTCAACCCCAAGTCGGCAGAAAACGTCGGCTCTGTGATGCGCGCAGCGGGCTGCTATGGCGTCAATTCGGTGTTCTACACGGGCAAACGCTATGAACGCGCGCGTGACTTCGTCACCGACACCAAGCGCGTGCACTACGACATCCCGTTGATCGGCATCGACGACCTGCAGCGCATTATCCCGCTGGGCTGCACGCCAGTAGCGGTAGAACTGGTGGAGGGTGCGCGGCCATTGCCGGATTACACCCATCCGGACCGGGCCATTTACATCTTCGGGCCAGAGGATGGCTCGTTGAGCGAAGAGGTGCGGGGATGGTGTGAAGAGACTATCTACATCCCGACCGAGGGCTGCATGAACCTGGCAGCAACGGTGAATGTGGTGCTGTACGACCGCTTGGCCAAGGGGCTGAATACCCGCTCGGGGCCCAAGTTCAAATAAAAAGGCCGCCACTGCGGCGGCAGGACAGACCTGCCAACACAGGGCGACCGAGTGCTGAGCTCCGTCAGAACAGCACCGAAACCGGGCCGAACATTGCCTCGACAAACCATGGGTTGTCGCGATCAACGCTGCCGACGATGGTTGGCTGCACGCTCCCCAACCTCGGTTTCGCCCCGTGAACAATGCTGAGTTTCTGCTCGGCGGTGTATTCCAGGTACGACTTGATACGCTTGAAATGCGACTTGCAGACGATGCCGCCCTGCCGATTGTCAGGCGCAGGGATGCCTAGTGCAGCACCTTGCTCTGCAGCACATCGGAACGCCGCCCCAGCACGTTCTCGCTGATCTGCACAAAGTCTTCGGTACTGACGCTGGGCAGGCGCATCAGCCCCCGCACCACATCGTCCAACGAACGTTTGGCCTGGGTGTGAATGCGGATTTCCTTGTCCAGCGCCTGCAACAGCATCACGCCGCGGGCCACCTGGGCCGGGCTTGCGCGTTCACCCTTGAGCCGGTTGACCTTGGCGCCCTGCTTGCTCAGACGCGCCTGCCAGACCTGGTAACGGTCATCACTCATCCCGCCCGAGCGGCGTAGCAACTCGTTGGCGTAATAATCGGTCAGGCTCTCTACCAGCCAGTCACTGCCGTCACGCCCGTGAATCTGCGCGAACAGTTGCACCAATTCGCGCAGCAACGGGCTATTGCCGTTTTCGCTGACCATGGGCCGGGCACTGTTCAGGTACAACGAGCCCTGCGCAGCCATAGCCCCTCGCCACATGCCGTCACGCGCCCCGACCAACAGCAGCTTGGGCGGGTTACGCGGGAACACAGCTTGTAGTTGTGGCCAGACGAATGTGAGCAAGGTCAGGCTGTCCATGCGCCGCATGCCCTGCCCCACCGGCGCGGCCACGGTCACTTCGGTCTCGCCCAGGCGAGCGCGGCGGCTGCCCAGGTCGCCGGCAAGCATCCAGCCGGTCGGGCGATCGAACAGGCGCGACACGTTGTCGATGCGAAACTTCCCCTTGCCGATACGCGGCCAGGACGTTTCGATGCTCTTCCAGCCCTCGGGCAGGTCGAAAGCCAGGCGCGCCACCAGCTCGGTACCATCCTGCTGGTCAAGGCGCGCAGGGGGTATCAGCTGGTCGCCGAGGAACAGTGCCCAGTGTGGGGTGATGCGTGATGAATAGGCGCCGCTGGCAAGCTTCTGGTCCAGCTGCACACGGTAGCTGAGGCTGGTCTTGCCGGCCGCTGGCTGCCAGATACCACGCTGCCCCTTCAGCTGCCATTGCCCATCGGCCTGGAAGCCGCTGTAGGCCCCAGCCTTGCCCAGGTCGAAGTCCAGGCTGCGCACGGCGCTGCCTTCGGCCAATGTCACGCGGACCTCGGCCTGGCCGCTGGCAGGCAGCAAGCGCACCTGGTAGTGGAGGTCGACCTTCTTCGCCCAGGCCGGCGAACTGGCCATCAGGCCCAACAGCAACAACAGCTGGCAACGCATACAGAAACTCCTTGTTTCCCCGAGGCAGCGGGCCGCGCCGGTCAGCTGGCGCGAAAGATCAGGTGGTCTTCCCAGTCGTCTTCGTGCACATCGTGTTCACTGAGCATACGCCCCGACTGGGAAATGCGCTGTTCATGAACCTGTTGCCGGTCGCCACAGACCAGGTGATGCCAAGCCGGCAAGTCCTTGCCCTCACTGACCAGACGGTAACCGCAGGTACTCGGCAGCCACTTGAACTGGTCGGCCTTGCCCGGGGTCAGCTGGATGCAGTCTGGCACGTGGGCGAAGCGGTTGGGGTAGTCGCTGCACTGGCACGTATCCAGGTCCAGCAATTTGCAGGCGATGCGCGTGTAATAGACGCTGTTGTCGTCTTCGTCCTCGAGCTTTTGCAGGCAGCACAGGCCGCAGCCATCGCACAGCGACTCCCACTCTTGCTGGCTGAGTTGTTCGAGGGTCTTGCGCCGCCAGAACGGCGCGTTTTCAGCGATCATCACACAGGGTTCCTGCCTTCATCTTGGGGGCCACGGCGCGCGGCGGCGCCAGTCTAGAGCCTGGGCTTCGGCAAAGCCAGACCGCTTGTCAGTCGCGACGGCACGCAGTAGCGTGCGCTTTTCCCGTCCGTTTGCAGGAGCCGCCATGAGCGCCAACCCCCGCATTGCCGATTACGCCATCAACGAGCAGTTCATCAACCGCTGGTCACCACGCGCCTTCACCGCCGAGCCGATCAGCGAAGAAACCCTGCTGAGCTTCCTCGAGGCCGCCCGCTGGGCACCGTCGGCCTATAATTCGCAGCCTTGGCGCTTCCTTTATGCCCGCCGCGACACGCCTAACTGGGAGCGTTACCTGAGCCTGCTGGTGCCATTCAATCGCAGCTGGGCGCAACAAGCGTCGGCGCTGGTGCTGGTCATTTCGAAGACTACCTTCGCGGCCCCGGGCACTACGGAAGAAAAACCGGCGCTGTGGCACACCTTCGACACGGGCTCTGCCTGGGGGCACCTGGCCCTGCAGGCCAGCATCAGCGGCTGGCATACCCATGGCATGGCCGGCTTCGATCAGGACCTGGCACGTCAGGAACTGAAGATTCCCGAAGGTTACGCACTGCATGCCATGGTGGCGATCGGCAAGCTGGGGGACAAGGCCAGCCTGGATGAAGCCCTGCAGGCGCGTGAAGTGCCGAGCCCGCGCAAGCCGCTGAGCGAGCTGGCTGCTGAAGGCGATTTCAGCCTGTAAGGTTTGTGTTGGCCGTGCTGGCCTCTTCGCGGGCAAGCCCGCTCCTACGGGGATATCACCACCCTGTGCTGGAGGGGTTTACCCGCGAAGAGGCCGGTACGGGCCACAGCAATCAGTAGCCCCGGGCGAAATCGACTTCGCCACGCAACCCCTGCCCCGCCGCATACGCTCGCACATTCTCCGCAAACAAGCGCACCATCGCCGCCGGCGAGGTGGGCGCCGAGCTGTGCCCGGTCAGCAGCAAGCCCCAGGCGGTCCAGAACGGGTGTTGCTTGGGCAGCGGCTCCTGGCGGCACACATCGATCACCGCACCGGCCAGATGGCCCTCCTTCAACGCCTCGACCAGGTCGGCATCGACCACCGCCACACCACGTCCGGCATTGATGAACAAGGCCGAGGGCTGGAAGCACTTGAACAGCGCTGCGTCATACAGGTCATGAGTCGCCGGGGTATCCGGCAGCAGGTTCAGCACGTAGTCGACCTGGCCAACCAAGCGCGGCAGGTCGGCCAGCGCCGCCACCTCGACGAACGGTGCCTGCTCACGGGCGCTGCTGGCAACGCCGTACAGCGCCACACCAAACGGCTGCAGGAACTCGGCCACACGCTGACCAATGTCGCCAACACCCACAATGAGGACCTTGCGCCCTTCCAGGCTGCGCCCCGGGCGGTCATCCCACCGCCGCTCGACCTGGCTGACCAGGCGCGACAGCACCTCACGCTCATGGCCTAGCATATAGGTGAGCATGTACTCGGCCATCACCTGCCCGAAGATGCCTACTGCGCGGCTCAGGCGGTAATCACGCGGCAGGCCGTCGGCCAGCAACGGCGTGATACCGGCCCATGTCGACTGTATCCAGCCAGGCTTGTGGCCTTGGCGCAGCAGACTGGCCAGCAAGTCCGGCTGGCCCAGCCACACCGGGCACTGCGGTGCCTGGCGGGCCAGTTCGGCAGAGTCGCCGCTGGTCAACACTTCCACTTCTGGCGCGGCGGCGCGCAAAAGCCCGGCGTATCGAGCATGGTCATGCTCAGCGATCAGTACACGCATGGTCAGACGGGGTCGTTTCGGCGCAGCAGCTCTTCGGGCAGGTGCTCGATGTACTCATCTTCCAGCGGCGGCATCTGCAGGTGGTAGCCTTGGCTTTCGAGGTTCTCCAGCACCTTGGTGATGTCCTCGCGGGCCAGCTTGCGCTCAGGGCTGAGCACCAGGTCGAAAGCGTGCACGGGGGTGCCGAAGAACGGCAGCAGGCCTTCAGGCACGCGCTCCAGGCCGTCAGCCTTGAGTACGTACAGGTACATTTCGTTCTTGCGTGGGCTCTTGTAGATCGAGCAAATACGTTTCATCGGGTTTCTCCGGCACCTGCCAGGTTGTCCAGCAGGGCCTGGCCCATGCGCTCACGGCGCCAGCCGCGCAGCGAATCGGGCAGTTGATAAGGGCCATTGGGGTATCCGCTCTTGAGCAGCGCCTCCAGGGCTTTCTTGCGCAGCATCAACTCGGGCGCAATCCCCAGGCGCTCGCCTTCGGCCTGGCCGATGGCACGCAGCTGCTTGAGAAGGCCCGCAGCCTCGATCGGCAGCGGCTCGGGCAAGGGCGCCGGCCATTGCTCGGCAGGCAGGCTGGCGGCGCGCTTGATCAGCTGGATGAGGCACTCGCCGTCCTGACGAATGGTGCGTGGGTGCATCTCGTCGATCTTGGCCAGAGCCGACAGGTTGTTCGGCTGGCTTTTGGCCATGGGCCACAGCGAGTGCTCCTTGAGGATACGATTACGCGGCACATCGCGGTTGCGCGCTTCGCGCTCGCGCCAGGCGCACAGCTCACGTAGCACTGCCAGTTGTTGAGGCGCCAGCTTCCAGGCCAGCTTGACGTCGCGGTACAGGCTTTCAGGCTCGACTTCACGGCGCAACGCAGCCACCAGCTCGGCGCCGTCTTCCAGCACCCAGGCATACTTGTCGTCACTCAGCCGCGGGCGCAGCACGGTGAACAGCTCGGCCAGGTGCACGGCATCTTCGGCAGCGTAGCTGACCTGGGTTTCCGAGAGCGGGCGTTGCAGCCAGTCGGAGCGGGTTTCGCCTTTGGGCAATTCGATGCCCAGCACTTCCTGCACCAGCCGCGAATAGCCCATGGAGAAGCCCAGGTTCAGGTAACCGGCGGCCAGCTGAGTGTCGAACAGCGGCTGAGGCAGCTTGCCGGTCAGGCGCAGCAGCACTTCAAGGTCTTCGCTGCAGGCGTGCAGCACCTTGACCACACCGCTGTCTTCCAGCAGGTCGGCCAAGGGTTGCCAGTTGCCGATCAGCAGCGGGTCGATCAGAAAGGCGCGTTGGCCGTCGCCGATCTGAATCAGCCCGGCTTTCGGGTAGAAGGTGTCGACCCGCATGAATTCGGTGTCGACGGCGACGAAGGGCAGCAGGTGCCAGTCGCGGCAGTGTTCGGCCAGGCTCTGGTCGTCACGGATCCAGTGAATTTCGATGGCCACAAGGCTCTCCCACTAACATTGGCGCGCAGTATATACGGCGCGGGCACTGCGGGTGAAACTGTCCCGCTTTTCGGGGGCAGTCCACCCTGTGGGAGCGGGCGCACCCGCGAATGAAGGCAACACGGTGTATGGCCCGGGCTTGCCCGCTCCCACAGGGATCGCCCAAGCTTGCATGAAACGCGACTGGCTTCAGCGCTTGGCCGCCAGCCAGGGCCGGCAACTGGCGAACATGTCCAGCGACTGTTGGTAGAGCTCGGTATGCACCTGCAACAGGCCAAGCATCGAGTGGAACAGGTTGTCCTGGGACAGCGGGGCATCGCTGAGCCGTGCCAGGCAGTCGGTATCGACGCCGAAGTCCTCCTTGTAGCTGTCGGAGAACCAGGTCAGCAGCGGCACGTGCTTCTGCGGCTCGGGAGCGATGGCGTAGGGCGTGCCGTGCAGGAACAGGTTGTACTCGCCCAGCGACTCGCCGTGGTCGGACAGGTAGATCATCGCCGTGTCGACCTTGTCTTGTTTGCTGCGCAGGGTATCGATCAGCGAGGCCAGCACCTTGTCGGTATAGGCCAGGGTGTTGTCGTATCCGTTGATGATTTGCTCCTTGCTGCACTGGTTCAACGCGTTGCTCTGGCACACCGGTGTGAAGCGCTCGCCATCACTGGGGTAGCGCTTGAAGTACTCGGGGCCGTGGCTGCCCATCTGGTGCAGCACCAGCACGGTGTCCTTGTCGAGGTTGTCGATCAACGCGTCCAGGCCTTGCAGCAGGATCTGGTCATGGCATTCGCCATCGGCGCACAGCTGCGTGTCCTTGAGGTTGCTGACGTCGATGAACTGCACGCGATCGCAGGTGCCTTTGCAGCCCGACTGGTTGTCACGCCACTGCACGGCCAGACCGGCACGCTGCAGGATGTCCAACAGCCCTTCACGGTTCTTCGCTACGCGGGCATCGTAGTCCCTGCGCTTCATGCCCGAGAACATGCAAGGCACCGAAACCGCCGTTTCCGTACCACACGAGTGCACGTCGGAAAACGCCAGCAGGCCCTGCTCCTTGGCAAGATTGGGCGTGGTATCGCGGTCATAGCCCAGCACGCCGAAATGGTCTGCCCGGGCACTTTCCCCGACCACCAGCACGGTCAGCGACTTGCGCTCATGTTTTTGCCAGGCCGCATCACGCTTGGCATCTTCGCCATAATGCTGGAACGGGCGCGAGGCCGTACCGACACGCTCGCCGACATAACCAATGGAGGCCCCGACGATATTGCTGGGGGTGAGCATCAGGCGCAATTCATGGTGATTGCGAAACAGCGACGACAGCCCTTGATAATTGACCAACGCTACCGAGCCAATGGTCACCACACAGGCACCACTGACCAGCAACTTGCCCAGCAGCTCGCGGTGCCACGGGCGGTAGGCGATTTGCGCCTTCCACAGCAGCACCGATGGCAGCACACCCAGCAGCAGGATATACGCGGCAAACTTGAACGACATCAAGTCGCGCACTTCCGCAACATTGGTCTCGGCCATATTGCGGAACATGGCGGCGTCAATAAGTACGCCGTACTGGTTCATGAAGTAAGCCACGCCCGCGCCACTCATGAACAACACGATAAGTACCGGCTTCAATACATACCGGAAAGCAAATAACGTGAGTATGAGATTGAAGGCGAAGAGCATCAGCACAGCAAACGCCAGACTCAGCCACAACCCCGACAGGCCGGCAGGAACCGCCGCTTGCAGGTGCTCCCAGAGGAACATGTTGAAGCCGATCAGCAGGTAAAGACTGGCCAGCAGCGTGACCCATTCAGTCCGCAGGGATTTGAAGTTGAGCATCAGCGTTCGCAATCAAGAGTGATTATCACCCCCAGGCCAAATGGCACTGTGGGAAAGTTGGGCGAACTCTAGAAAGCACGTCATCAATTTTTCGTGAAAAACTCGGTAACAATTTCGTGAGGGCGCGTCTTTTACCAATTATCTCTAAACCATTCAGCTGCCATTCAGCCTGAACCGCCGTCACAAGCCTGCGCAAAGACAGCTATCCTCAATGGTCAGGACCTTACCGACAACCCTGACAGAGGTGAAGAAATGCCAGTTCCGCACGATCTGCTCGCTGACCTGCACGTTACCGCTGATGCATTCCAGGCACTCATAGAGAAGGATCAGGACCTGCACAAACTGCACAAGGAGTACAACGCCAAGGACAAGGAGGTGGTAGCCGCCGAAGGCAACGGCACCAACGACGAGGCCGTCAACCGCCTGCGCAAGGAAAGGTTGCTGATCAAGGACAAGATCGAACGGATCATTCATCCGCCCAAATCCTGACAGGCATTTATTGAATCCACCGGCCTCTTCGCGGGCAAGCCCGCTCCTACACCGATGTGCAGACCGTCGTAGGAGCGGGTTCACCCGCGAAAGGGCCGGGCCTGCTGGCCAGTATCCCTGGCCGTTCACCGTTGCCGTCGCTACCGTATTCGCGGGTACCCCCCCTACGCGCAGACCGTCGTAGAAACAGGTTCACCCGCGAAAGGGCCGGGCCTGCTGACCAATGTCCCTGGCCACTCACCGTTGCCGTCGCCTCCGTATTCGCGGGTAAACCCGCTCCTACGCCAATGTGCAGACCGTCGTAGGAGCGGGTTCACCCGCGAAAGAGCCGGGCCTGCTGCCCAGTATCCCTGGCCGTTCACCGTTGCCGCCGCTACCGTATTCGCGGGTAAACCCGCTCCTACGCCAATGTGCAGACCGTCGTAGGAGCGGGTTTACCCGCGAAAGGGCCGGGCCTGCTGGCCAATACCCCTGGCCGTTCACCGTTGCCGTCGCCTCCGTATTCGCGGGTAAACCCGCTCCTACCACCTGCAGGAGCGGGCGAGCCCGCGAAGAGGCTTGCAGCCCTACACAGCAACCAGCGCTTTCAACGCCCCATCCAGGTCCTCGACCAGGTCACGGTAATCCTCGATACCTACCGACAACCGCAGCAGGTTCTCGCTGATCCCCATCACCCCTTTCTGTTCTGGGCTCAGCGAGCAGTGCGACATGCTCCAGGAATGGTTGATCATGCTTTCCACCCCACCCAGCGAGTCGGCCAGGACAAAGATCTGCAGCGCCTCCACCAGGCGGTTGAGCGCGGCGCGGTCGCCTTTCACTTTCATCGCCACCACCGCCCCGCCACTGCGCATCTGGCGTTTGCACAGCTCATACTGAGGGTGGCTTTCCAGCCCTGGGTAATACACCTGCTCGACCTGCGCGTGACCTTCCAGGAAGCGCGCCACCTGCAGGGCATTGGCACACTGGCGCTCCATGCGCACATCCAGGGTCTTCAGACCGCGCAGGGCCAGGTAGCAGTCGAACGGCCCCTGCACCGCCCCTATCGCCATGCTGATACGGCGCAGGCGCGCCAGCAACGCATCATTGGCCGCCACCACCACACCGCCGGTGAGGTCGGAGTGGCCACCGATGTACTTGCTGGCCGAGTGCATCACCAGGTCCACGCCCAGGGTGATCGGGCGCTGGTTCCACGGCGAGCAGAAGGTGTTGTCGATGCAGGTGAGGATGCCCTTGGCCTTGGCCAGGTCGCACACCGCCTTGATGTCGACCAGGTGCAGCAACGGGTTGGTCGGCGACTCGATCCAGATCAGCTGGGTTTCCGGCTTGATCGCAGCCGCTACGGCTTCAAGGTCGTTGAGATCGACATAGGTGGTGGTCAGCCCCGAGGTGCGGCTGCGGTAATCTTCCATGATGCGGAACGTGCCACCGTACACGCCGTTCATCACCACCACGTGGGCATCCTTGGGCAGCAGCTCAAGCACGGTTGCGGTGGCATTGACCCCCGAGGCGCAGGCCACAGCGCCCACGCCTTCTTCCAAGGCAGCGACACAGGTTTCGTAGGCATGCCGGGTGGGGTTGCCGACGCGGCTGTAGGAATATTCCGGCTTATCGTCCAGGCTGCGCTTGGTGAACGAACTGGCGGTGACGATGGCCGGAAAAATGGCGTTATCGGCAACGCTGAACTGCTCGCCGGCGTGAATGGTACGGGTGGCGAAATTGCGCGGCTTGTCGGACATGGTCAGGCCCATTGGCAGAATGAAAGCTGCAACTATCGCACAACCCAAATCATCTGGCCTTGGGGTAATCTGTGAAATATTTTTCTGCACGGCCAGCGCGCGATATGGACAGTTTCGACCAGCACATTCTTACCCTGCTACAGCGTGATGCCTCGATCTCGCTGAAGGACCTGGCCGAGGCCGTCAACCTGTCCACCACACCGTGCTGGAAGCGGGTCAAGCGCCTGGAGGAAGACGGCTACATCCTAGGCCGCGTCGCCCTGCTGGACCCCGAACGGCTAGGCTTGGGGCTCACCGTGTTCGTCCAGCTCAAGACCCAGCGTCACGACAGCGCATGGCTGGAGCAGTTTGCTGCGACGGTGACCGGGTTCGAGGAAGTGATGGAGTGCTACCGCATGTCCGGGGACTGGGACTACATGCTGCGGGTGGTGGTGGGTGATATTGCGGCGTATGACCGGTTCTACAAAAAGCTGATTACCCGTACCGATGGGTTGTCGAACATCACGTCCAGTTTTGCCATGGAGCAGATGAAGTACACCACGGCTTACCCGGTGCATCGCGCCTGACCGGTGCTGGACTCTTCGCGGGCAACCTCACAGGATCACCTCAACCTCAAGCGCTGTGGGGTCCCGTAGGAGCGGGTTCACCCGCGAAGAGGCCAGCACAGGCACCCCATCAATCCGAGGCCAACACCGCCGCAATGCGGTTCCCCGCCTTGGCCTTTTCGACCTTGATCGCCACGAATTTCGAGGTCGGGGTATAGGTCCCCTCACCATAACTTTCCAGCGGTACCAACGGGTTGGTTTCCGGGTAATACGCCGCCGCCTGCCCCTCAGGCACGTCATACGCCACCAGGCGGAACCCGGACACCCGCCGCTCCACGCCATCCTCCCACAACGACACAAGGTCTACCTGCTCACCCGGTTCGAAGCCCAGGCGACGGATGTCCGCCTCATTGACGAACACCACTTCACGCAGGCCGAACACCCCACGGTAACGGTCGTCCAGGCCATACAGGGTGGTGTTGTACTGGTCGTGCGAACGCAGGGTCTGCAAAATCAGGTCGGGCTTGTCACCACGGGCCAGTACCTTGGCGTTGACCAGTTCCTCGGGCAGCGCGTGGGGCATGAAGCGGGCCTTGCCCGTGGCCGTGCGGAAGTTGCGATCGGCGGCATTGTTGCCAAGGTGGAACCCGCCGGGGCTGTTCAAGCGTTCATTGAAACCGGTAAAGCCCGGAATCACGTCAGCGATCATGTCGCGAATGCGGTTGTAATCGGCCACCGCGTGCTCCCAGTCGATCGGCTGGTTGCCCAGCGTGGCCTTGGCCATGCCGGCAATGATCCACGGTTCCGAGCGCATATGCGGCGAGCGCGGGCGCAACTGGCCGTTGGAGATGTGCACCATGCTGAAGGTGTCCTCCACGGTCACGCCTTGCGGCCCTTCGGCCTGCAGGTCGATTTCGGTACGACCCAGGCACGGCAGGATCAGCGCATCGCGGCCGGTGACCAGGTGCGAGCGGTTGAGCTTGGTGGAAATCTGCACGGTCAACGCGCAGTTCTGCAGCGCCGCGTGGGTGCGCGCGGTGTCCGGGGTGGCTTGGGCAAAGTTGCCGCCCAGGCCGATGAACACCTTGGCCCGCCCCTCTTCCATAGCCTTGATCGCCAACACTGCGTTGTGCCCATGGGTACGCGGCACACTGAACTGGAAACGTTGTTCGATGGCATCGAGTAGCGCCGCCGACGGCTTCTCGTCAATGCCCATGGTACGGTCACCCTGCACGTTGCTGTGGCCACGCACCGGCGACAGGCCTGCGCCGGGTTTGCCGACGTTGCCGCGCAGCAGCTGCAGGTTGACGATTTCCTGCACGGTCGGCACCGAATGGCGGTGCTGTGTGACGCCCATGGCCCAGCACATGATGACCCGCTCGGCCTTGCGGTACATGCGGGCGGCCAGCTCGATCTCGGCCAGGGTCAAGCCCGATTGTTTGACGATGTGCTCCCAGGACGTGGCGTCCACCGCCGCCAGGTAATCGTCGACGCCGCTGGTGTGCTCGGCGATGAAGGCATGGTCGAACACCGCCGGCTCGCCCTTGGCCTGTGCCTCGCGCTCCCATTGCAACAAGTACTTGGCAATACCGCGCATTGCCGCCATGTCCCCACCCAAGGCCGGGCGGAAGTAGGCGCTGGAGGTCGGCTCGGAGCCGTTGCTGAGCATTTCGAACGGGTGCTGCGGGTGCTGGAAGCGCTCAAGGCCACGCTCTTTCAGCGGGTTGAAGCAGACGACCTGAGCGCCACGCTTGACCGCTTCGCGCAGGGGTTCGAGCATGCGCGGGTGGTTGGTGCCGGGGTTCTGCCCGATGACGAATATCGCGTCGGCCAGCTCCAGATCGTGGAACACCACGGTGCCCTTGCCCACCCCGAGGGTTTCCGACATGCCCGCGCCGCTGGCTTCGTGGCACATGTTCGAGCAATCCGGGAAGTTGTTGGTGCCGTAGGCACGCACGAACAGTTGGTAAAGGAACGCCGCTTCGTTGCTGGCCCGGCCCGAGGTATAGAATTCGGCCTCATCCGGCGACTGCAGCGCACGCAGGTGCCTGGCGACCAGCTCGAAGGCCTCCTGCCAGGTGGTTTCGACATAGTGGTCGGTGGCGGCGTCGTAACGCATCGGGTGGGTGAGGCGGCCCTGGTATTCAAGCCAGTAGTCGGTCTGTTCCTTCAGCGCGCTGACGCTGTATTTGGCGAAGAAAGCCGGGTCGACCGAGCGGCCGGTGGCTTCCCAGTTGACCGCCTTGGCGCCGTTTTCGCAGAACTTGACCATGTCGCTTTCCGGCGACTCGCCCCAGGCACAGCCGGGGCAGTCGAAACCGCCGTTCTGGTTGGTCTTGAGCATGGCCCGCAGGTTCTTGAAGGCGTTGTCGCTGCCCAGCCAGCTCTTGGTCACGCTTTTGAGCGCCCCCCAGCCGGCAGCGGCGCCCTTGTAGTCCCTGATGTGTTCGTCCTGGCTCATGCGATGAATCCTCACGCTTCGATGCTTTTTTCCAGCCTATGGAGCGTGGGAAGGAGCGTCCAATCGAAAGATCTTACGGCGTGATAAGCGGTTTCGATCATGGCTGCCAGAGGCTGTCCCAGGCGATAGAGGCCATCGATCAACCGGTCAGGCAAAGCAATTTGACGGCCTTGCGGCCAGGTTATAGCTTGGAGTCATGTCCCAACCCATTCGAGTGCGAACGTGGAACAGAACAGCCGGGCCCTGATCGACGGCTTCAACCGGAAAATCGACTACCTGCGGATGTCGGTCACCGACCGCTGTGACTTCCGTTGCGTGTACTGCATGGCCGAAGACATGCAGTTTCTGCCGCGCCAGCAAATCCTCAGCCTCGAAGAACTGTTCCAGGTGGCCGAACGCTTCGTCGCGCTGGGCACCCGAAAGATCCGCCTGACGGGTGGCGAGCCACTGGTACGCCAGGGCATCGTCGACCTGTGCGGGCGCATCGCCGCCCTGCCCGGCCTGCGCGAGCTGTGCCTGACCAGCAACGGCTCGCAACTCGGGCGCCTGGCTCAGCCGCTGTTCGACGCCGGGGTGACACGCCTGAACATCAGCCTGGATAGCCTGGATGCCGACCGTTTCAAGCAGCTGACCCGCACCGGCGACCTAGCCCAGGTAATCGCCGGCATCGACGCCGCACGCCAGGCCGGTTTCAAGCGCACCAAGCTCAACTGCGTGGTACTCAAAGGCCGCAACGACCATGGACTGGTCGATCTGGTGCGCTTTGCCATCGAACGCGAGCTGGACATCACCTTCATCGAGGAAATGCCGCTGGGGGTAATAAGCGAGCATGAACGTGGCGAATCGTTCTGCTCCAGCGATGAAGTACGGGCACGCCTGGCCGAGCAGTTCACGCTGGTCGAATCGACCGAGTCGTCCATGGGGCCGGCCCGCTACTGGCGCCTGGCCGAAGCCGCGAACACCCGGGTCGGCTTCATTTCCCCGCACAGCCACAACTTCTGCGCCACCTGCAACCGCGTGCGCCTTACCGTCGAAGGCCGCCTGCTGCTGTGCCTGGGCAACGAACACTCGGTAGACCTCAAGCACGTGCTGCGCGCCCACCCTGGCAACCCCGAACGCCTGGAAAAGGCCATTCGCGACTCGCTGCACCTCAAGCCCTATCGCCATCACTTCGAAGTCGGTGGCGATGTGCAGATCCTGCGCTTCATGAACATGACCGGCGGCTGAGCAGCCGTCTTTGGATTTCCATGATCGTCCCCCCCTCCACCGATGTGTTGCGCGTGTTGTTCACCCTCAAGGGGTCGATCGTCAAACGCATTGCCTTGCGTTGCCTGATGGTGACACTGCTGGCCGCGCTGATCGTGCTGGTCGAGCGGCATTTCCCGACGTATTTCTACCCGGTCAGCGCCACGCCATTCACCTTGCTGGGCCTGTCGCTGTCGATCTTCATGAGCTTTCGCAACAATGCGTGCTACGACCGTTGGTGGGAGGGGCGCAAGGCCTGGGGCAAACTGATTATCGAAACCCGCTCGTTCGTGCGGGAAAGCGTGGTGATTGCCGACGAAACACTGCGCACCGAACTGCTGCGCAACCTGTGTGGTTTCGCCCATGCACTCAATGCCCGGCTGCGTAATGAGGACGAACGAGTAGCTGCCAGGCCGTGGCTGGCCAGGGCCGATGCGATCAGCCCGCACAATGTGTGCGACGGCATCCTGCGTGAAATCGGCGAACACTGTTCACGGTTGGCCGCACAGCAACAGATCAGCGAATGGCGCTACAACCTGCTGGAGCAGCGCCTGGTGGGCCTGACCGAAGTGCAGGCCACCTGTGAGCGGATCAAGGGCACTCCCTTGCCGTTCCCCTACACGCTGCTGCTGCACCGTACCATCTACATTTTCTGCCTGCTGCTGCCGTTTGCCCTGGCCGAGCCACTGGGCTGGCTGGCACCGCTGTTCACCACCATCGTGGGGTACACGTTCTTCGGGCTGGATGCGATCGGCAACGAGCTGGAAGACCCGTTCGGGCGCGATGAGAACGATCTGCCGACCGATGCCATGGTGCGGACTGTGGAGCGCGATGTGCTGGCCGGGCTGGGGGAACAGCAGCTACCTCCCGCCTTGTTGCCGGTGGGGTATGTGTTGAGCTGACCGTGGGTGGTTGCCTGTTCTGGCCTCTTCGCGGGTAAACCCGCTCCTACATCGGCAACAGGTGTTTGACGAAGTTGCAGGGCCGGTGCCGTGCATCCAGCTGCTCGGCCAGAATCCCTTCCCAGGCGGTGCGGCAGGCCCCGGTCGAGCCCGGCAGGCAGCACACCAACGTGCGGTTGGACAACCCGGCCAACGCCCGGCTCTGCACGGTCGAGCTGCCAATATCGAGAATCGACAATGCCCGGAACAACTCGCCAAACCCATCGATACGCTTGTCCAGCAGGCACTCGACCGCTTCGGGTGTGCTGTCGCGCCCGGTAAAGCCGGTACCGCCGGTGATCAGCACCACCTGCACCTGTTCATCGGCAATCCAGCTGGCCACCTGAGCGCGGATCTTGTACAGGTCGTCCTTGAGCAGCGCTCGCGCCACCAGCCGGTGACCGACCTCGACCGAGCGGTTGGCCAGCAGCGCGCCGGAAGTATCGTTGTCGTAGGTACGGGTGTCGCTGACAGTCAGCACGGCGATGTTCAGCGGTACGAAGACCGCATCAAGTTGGACGCGCACGGTGAAGCTCCTTGAAGGGCATTTTCACCACGCTAGAGGCATACCCCCAGAGGCGTCCAATCGATATGACGTACCGGCCGATCAATGACATCTATCGCAGACGTGGGTTAAGGTCTGCATAACCAGACGCCAGGCACTTCCATGGACATCAAGCAGCTCAAGTTCCTCATCGCCCTCGACCAGACCCGCCACTTCGGCCAGGCGGCGGCGCTGTGCCATATCACCCAACCGACGCTGTCCATGCGCCTGCGCAACCTGGAAGACGAACTGGACCTGGTGCTGGTCAAGCGGGGCCAGCGCTTCGAAGGTTTCACCGAGGCCGGCGAGCGCATCCTGGCCTGGGCCCGTACCCTGCTCGCCGCCCATGACGGCCTGCAGGCCGAGGCTGCCAGTTGCCGTGGCCAGGTGGTCGGCAGCCTGCGCCTGGGCACGGTGCCGCTGGCCAGTTTCAACCCCATGCACCTGCTGCTGCCCCTGCGCGAAAAATACCCCGAACTGCACTTTCAGCTCAGCTCGCTGAGTTCGGAACAGGTCATCGACGGCCTCAGCCGCAACCAGCTCGACCTGGGTATCTGCTACCTGGACCAGGTCAACACCAGCTTCTTCGAAGTGATCGAACTCGGCACCACCACCATGGGCCTGCTGCACGATACACGGCACTTCCAGTTTGCCAGCGACCGGCTGCGCTGGGATGAGCTCGGTGATATTCCGCTGGGGCTGTTGAGCAAAGGCATGCACTACCGCCAGTCGCTGGACCTGAGCTTCCGCAGCCGTGGTCTGGAGCCCAATGCGGTGCTTGAGAGCGACTCGAGCTTCCAGCTTATCCAGGCCATCAACACCGGCATATGTTGCGCGATCATGCCACTGGACTGCGGCCTGGAAGACCTCAGCGAGCACCTGCGCATCGTACCGGTGGCCGACGCCGCCATCCACAGCCCGGTCGGCCTGCTGCTGCGCCGCAGCGAGCCGCGCTCGGCGATTGCCGAGCAATGCTTTGCCGAGGCCCGGGGGTTGTTTCAGGCCACCTGATCGGCGGTAGCCTGGCGATACTGGCGTGGCGTAAAGCCGGTCAGTTGCTTGAACTGGCGGCTGAAAGCGCTGTGGTCAGTGTAGCCGCAGCGCATCGCCACTTCAGTGATCGGCAGCTCCGAATGCAGCAGGCGATGGGCATGCTCCAGGCGCGCCTTGTGGATCATCTGCCGGGGCGTGAGGTGGAACACCCGCTTGCAATAGCGCTCCAGCTGGGCCACGGAGATACCGGCGATGCGGGTTAGCTCGCCCATGCTGATCGGCTGGTGAAAATGCTGGCGAATGTGCTCGTCCACTGCGGCCAGGCGTTGATAGGCGGGGTGGCTGTCGGCGGCTGACTGCAAGTCGACCGAGATGCCGACCAGGCCGATGATCTCGCCCGCCTGGTTGTACAGCGGGCGCTTGTGGGTCAGGCACCAGCCGGGTTCACGGCTGCCGTACAGGTGCAGCTCCAGTTGGTCCTCCAGCACCATCCCTTCCTTGAGCACCCGGCGGTCCTGCTCGGTGTACCCAGGGCCCAGCTGTGCCGGGAACACTTCGGCGCTGGTCTTGCCCAGCAGCGGTTGCAAGCGCTTGAGGCCGCAGCGCTGGACCAAGGTGTTGTTGGCCAGCACGTAGCGGGCGGCCGGGTCCTTGATGAAGATTGCGGCGTTGGGGATGGCGTCGAGCATCGGCAGCAACAGCGATACGCCGGCGAGCAGGGCCTCGAGGGTGGCGGGGCGGTGCTGGTCGAGAGACTGGTAGAGGGTTGCCAGGGGGGCGTCGGTCATCTGTCGGTTCTCTGCTGGCTGGGCCGGCCTCTTCGCGGGTGAACCCGCTCATACAGGGCCCCCACAGATTTCGAATCCTGTGCGGTGCCTGTGGGAGCGGGTTCACCCGCGAAAGGGCCGGCACTAGCACTGCATCTCTCAAACCCTTATCCGGTATGGCTTTGAGCCTATCCCCCCGCTTTGCGCCTTACCACTGTTTTTCTGCAACTGTGCCGATTTCGTCATCCCCCTTGCAGAAAACCATCAAGAACCGCCGCCCCGACCGGTTCACTCTATGCCCCACGCAAGCCGCCCAAGTCCTACAAGAGCGCGGCCCAAAAAGCCGCATCTCGTGACATCAGACCTGCCTATCCAATAACCAACAAAAAGGCGAACCCATGTCAGGCAAATTCAAAAAACAGTTATCACTGCTGGACCTCACCTTCATCGGCCTAGGGGCCATTTTCGGCTCCGGCTGGCTGTTCGCCGCCAGCCACGTGTCGGCCATCGCCGGCCCGGCCGGCATCCTCTCCTGGTTTCTCGGCGGGTTCGCCGTACTGCTGCTGGGTATCGTCTACTGCGAGCTGGGCGCCGCCCTGCCACGTGCCGGCGGCGTGGTGCGCTACCCGGTTTACTCGCACGGCCCACTGCTCGGCTACCTGATGGGTTTCATCACCCTGATCGCCTTTTCCAGCCTGATCGCCATCGAAGTGGTCGCCTCACGCCAATACGCCGCCGCCTGGTTCCCCGGGCTAACCAAGGCCGGCTCCAGCGACCCAACCGTGCTCGGCTGGCTGGTGCAGTTCGCCCTGTTGGGGCTGTTCTTCTTCCTCAACTACCGCAGCGTGAAAACCTTCGCCAAGGCCAACAACCTGGTCAGCGTGTTCAAGTTCATCGTGCCGCTGCTGGTGATCGGCGTGCTGTTCACCTTCTTCAAGCCAGAAAACTTCGAGGTCCAGGGCTTTGCCCCGTTCGGCCTGTCCGGGGTGGAAATGGCCGTATCCGCCGGCGGCATCATCTTCGCCTACCTCGGCCTGACGCCGATCATTTCGGTGGCCAGCGAGGTCAAGAACCCGCAGCGCACCATCCCGATTGCGCTGATTCTTTCGGTGTTGCTGTCCACCGCGATCTACGCTTTGCTGCAACTGGCCTTCCTCGGCAGCGTGCCGACCGAAATGTTGGCCAACGGCTGGGCCAGCGTGACCAAGGAACTGGCCCTGCCCTACCGTGACATCGCCCTGGCGCTGGGTGTGGGCTGGCTGGCCTACCTGGTGGTGGCCGACGCAGTGATCTCGCCAAGCGGCTGCGGCAACATCTACATGAACGCCACCCCGCGCGTGATCTATGGCTGGGCGCAGACCGGCACCTTCTTCAAGTACTTCACCCGCATCGATGCAGAGTCCGGCATCCCGCGCCCGGCCCTGTGGCTGACATTTGGCCTGTCGGTGTTCTGGACCCTGCCCTTCCCATCGTGGGAAGCGCTGATCAACGTGGTGTCCGCCGCTCTGGTACTGAGCTACGCCGTAGCGCCGGTCAGCGTCGCCGCCCTGCGCCGCAATGCACCACACATGCCGCGCCCGTTCCGGGTCAAGGGCATGGCTGTGCTCGGCCCGCTGTCGTTCATCATCGCCGCGCTGATCGTGTACTGGTCGGGCTGGAACACCGTGTCGTGGCTGCTGGCCCTGCAGATCGTGATGTTCGTGCTGTACCTGCTGTGCAGCCGTTTCGTACCCACCCAGCACCTGTCGCTGGCCCAGCAAGTTCGCTCGTCGGCGTGGCTGATCGGCTTCTACGCGGTGACCATCCTGCTGTCGTGGCTGGGCAGCTTCGGCGGCCTGGGCGTCATCGGCCACCCATTCGACACCGTAGTCGTGGCGGCCTGCGCGCTGGGCATCTACTACTGGGGCGCGGCCACTGGCGTGCCTGCCCACCTGGTGCACCTGGAAGGCGAGGACGAAAGCGAAGCCTGCGCTGAAACCTATACCGGCCGCCCTGCTGCCGTCGCTTCCTGATCTTTTACGCAAGGGACAAGCCCATGAAACAGATTCACGTCATCGACTCCCACACGGGTGGCGAACCCACCCGCTTGGTGATGAAGGGTTTTCCGCAACTGCGGGGCCGAAGCATGGCCGAACAGCGCGACGAACTGCGCGAGCTGCACGACCCATGGCGCCGCGCCTGCCTGCTGGAGCCACGCGGCAACGATGTGCTGGTCGGCGCGCTGTACTGCCCGCCAGTGTCGGCCGACGCCACCTGCGGGGTGATCTTCTTCAACAACGCCGGTTACCTGAACATGTGCGGCCACGGCACCATCGGCCTGGTCGCCTCGCTACAGCACCTGGGCCTGATCGCACCGGGTGTGCACAAGATCGACACCCCGGTCGGCCAGGTCAGCGCCACCCTGCATGAAGACGGCGCCATCACCGTCGGCAACGTGCCCTCCTACCGCTACCGGCAACAGGTTGCGGTGGACGTGCCCGGCCATGGCGTGGTGCACGGCGACATCGCCTGGGGCGGCAACTGGTTCTTCCTCGTTGCCGAACACGGCCAGCGCATCGAGCTGGATAACCGCGAGGTGTTGACCGAGTACACCTGGGCCATGCTCAAGGCGCTCGAAGCCCAAGGCATCACCGGCGAAAACGGCGCGCCCATCGACCATGTCGAGCTGTTCGCCGACGACGCCAACGCCGACAGCCGCAACTTCGTGATGTGCCCCGGCAAGGCCTACGACCGCTCCCCATGCGGCACAGGCACCAGCGCCAAGCTGGCCTGCCTGGCCGCCGACGGCACGCTTGCCGAAGGCCAGACCTGGGTGCAGGCCAGCATCACCGGCAGCCAGTTTCACGGCCGTTACGAGCGTGACGGTGAGCGTATTCGACCGTTCATCACCGGCCGCGCCCACATGACCGCCGACAGCACCCTGCTGATCGACGAACAGGACCCGTTCGCCTGGGGCATCTGAGCCCCCGGCCTTTTGACCAAACCCAATTTCGCCAGGAGTAACAACAATGACCAACAACATTTTCACCGGCACCATGCCCGCCCTGATGACCCCATGCACCGCCGAGCGCAAGCCGGACTTCGACGCCTTGGTGCGCAAGGGCCGCGAACTGATCGAAGCCGGCATGAGCGCGGTGGTGTACTGCGGCTCGATGGGTGACTGGCCGCTGCTGACCGAGGCCGAGCGCCAGGAAGGCGTGGCGCGCCTGGTGGCGGCCGGTATCCCGACCATCGTCGGCACGGGCGCGGTCAACACCCGTGAGGCGGTTTCGCATGCCGCCCACGCCGCCAAGGTCGGTGCCGCCGGCCTGATGGTCATCCCTCGCGTGCTCAGCCGCGGCGCCTCGCTGATCGCCCAGAAGCATCACTTCTCGGCCATTCTGGCTGCCGCGCCGAAGCTGCCGGCGGTGATCTACAACAGCCCCTACTACGGCTTTGCCACCCGCGCCGACCTGTTCTTCGAACTGCGCAGCGCGTTCCCCAACCTGATCGGTTTCAAGGAGTTCGGCGGTGGCGCCGACCTGCGCTACGCCGCCGAGCACATCACCTCCAAGGATGACGATGTCACCCTGATGGTCGGTGTCGACACCCAGGTGGTGCATGGCTTCGTCAACTGCAACGCCACCGGCGCCATCACCGGCATCGGCAATGCGCTGCCGCGCGAAGTGCTGCAACTGGTGAGCCTGAGCAAACAGGCCGCCAAAGGCGACGCCCGTGCCCGCCGCCTGGCGCGCGAGCTGGAAGCGGCGCTGGCGGTGCTGTCGTCGTTCGATGAAGGCTGCGACCTGGTGTTGTATTACAAGCACTTGATGGTGCTCAACGGCGACACCGAGTACAGCCTGCACTTCAACGAGACCGACGTACTGACCGACGCTCAGCGCAACTATGCCGAACAGCAGTACGCGCTGTTCCGCAGCTGGTACGCCAGCTGGTCGGCTGAGCAGAACATCGCCTGAGCAGCCACTGCTCCCGCTGTGGGGGCGGGCGTGCCCGCGAATCAGGCGACCCGGTGCATGGCACCGGCTTCGCCGGTGTTCGCGGGTGAACCCGCTCCTACAGGGGTCGTAATCCCCCCATGCATCTGCATTAGATTTCCAAGGAGGCTACATGCCCCTCACAGGCAACCTGCTGATCGGCCAAAGGCCGGTAACCGGCAGCCGCGACGCCATCCGTGCCATCGACCCAGCCACCGGTCAGACGTTGGAGCCGGCCTACCTCGGCGGCACCGGCGAACACGTGACCCAGGCCTGCGCGCTGGCCTGGGCGGCATTCGACGCCTACCGCGAAACCTCGCTCGAACAACGAGCAGACTTTCTTGAAGCCATCGCCACACAGATCGAGGCCCTCGGCGATGCCCTGATCGACCGCGCCGTGGCCGAAACCGGCCTGCCCAAGGCGCGCATTCAGGGCGAGCGTGGCCGTACCTGCACCCAGCTACGCACCTTTGCCCGTACAGTGCGGGCCGGCGAATGGCTGGACGTGCGGGTCGACAGCGCCCTGCCTGAGCGCCAGCCCCTTCCCCGCGCTGATCTGCGCCAGCGCCAGGTGGCCCTGGGGCCAGTCGCCGTGTTCGGCGCCAGCAATTTCCCGCTGGCCTTCTCGGTGGCCGGTGGTGACACCGCGTCGGCATTGGCCGCTGGCTGCCCCGTGGTGGTCAAGGCCCACAGTGCCCATCCCGGCACCAGTGAGCTGGTCGGCCAGGCAGTGGCGCAAGCAGTGAAGCAGTGCGCGTTACCGAACGGTGTGTTCTCGCTGCTTTATGGCTCGGGCCGTGAAGTGGGCATTGCCCTGGTCAGCGACCCGCGTATCAAGGCCGTTGGTTTCACCGGCTCGCGCAGCGGTGGCATGGCGCTGTGCCAAGCCGCCCAGGCGCGCCCGGAGCCCATCCCGGTGTATGCCGAAATGAGTTCGATCAACCCAGTGTTCCTGTTCGACGCCGCCCTGCAAGCCCGTGCCGAAGCACTGGCACAAGGTTTCGTCGCCTCGCTGACCCAGGGCGCCGGCCAGTTCTGCACCAACCCGGGCCTAGTAATCGCCCGGCAGGGGCCGGCCCTGCAGCGGTTCATCACTGCAGCCGCCGGTTACGTGCAGCAGGCCCCCGCCCAAACCATGCTCACCCCCGGCATTTTCAGTGCCTACCAGGCCGGTATCGCAGCCCTGGCAGACAACCCCTGCGCCCAAACCATCGCCAGTGGCCAAACCGATCAGGGCCCCAACCAGTGCCAGGCACAGTTGTTCGTGACCCAGGCCGAAGCGTTTCTCGCCGACCCGGCGTTGCAGGCTGAAGTGTTCGGTGCAGCGTCGCTGGTCGTTGCCTGCACCGACGCTGAGCAGGTCCGCCAGGTAGCCGAACACCTGGAAGGTCAGCTGACCGCCACCCTGCAACTGGACGAGGCCGATATCGAAAGCGCTCGCGCCCTGCTCCCCACCCTTGAGCGCAAGGCCGGGCGCATTCTGGTCAATGGCTGGCCGACGGGTGTCGAGGTGTGCGATGCCATGGTCCACGGCGGGCCGTTCCCGGCCACTTCCGATGCCCGCACCACCTCGGTGGGCACCGCGGCGATCCTGCGATTCCTGCGCCCGGTTTGCTATCAGGACTTCCCCGATGCGCTGTTGCCGCAGGCATTGAAACACGGCAACCCGCTGCAACTGCGGCGCCTGCTAGACGGCAAACGGGAAGGCTGAGCATGCTCGAAACCGCTGAAACCGATATTGCCGTGGTCGGCGCAGGCATCGTCGGCGTCGCCTGTGCCTTGCAACTGGCCCGCCAGGGCCGTCGGGTAACCCTGGTCGACCGCCAGGCACCCGGCCTTGGCGCGTCCTTCGGCAATGCCGGGCACCTGGCAACCGAGCAAGTGTTCCCGATTGCCGACCTGTCGATCCTCAAGCGCCTGCCTCGCATGCTGCTCGACCCGATGGGCCCGCTGCGCCTGGACTGGAAATACCTGCCCAAGGCCATGCCGTGGTTCACCCGGCTGCTGCTCAACCTGCGCCCGGCGCCGTTCCAGCGCAGCGTGGCGGGCATCCGCACGCTGAACGAAGGCAGTCTGGGCGCCTGGCAACGGCTGTTGGGCTCAATCGGGCGCAGCGAGTTGTTTCAAGAGGATGGTTCGTTGCTGGTGTTCGAGAAGCCTGAGTCACGCCAGGCGTTGGAGGCGTTGCGCACACGCATGCAACAGCAGGCGGTGCCGGTGGACTTCTGGTCGGCCGAAACCGTGCGCGAAGCGGCGCCGCAACTCAGCCCGTCACTGTTGGGCGGGCTGTTCTTCCCACGCACCGGGCACTTCATCGACCCTTATAGGGTGGTGTGCGAATTGTTCGAAGCGGCCAAGGCCAGTGGGGTGCGCTTTGTCCAGGCGCAGGTCGATGGCGGGCAGTTGCACAGTGCCGGCGTGAGCCTTGCCAGCGACCAAGGCATGCTCAATGCCCGCCAGGTGCTTGTCAGCTGTGGCGCCCATTCTGCAAAACTGACTGCCGCGCTGACAGGCACGCGGGTGCCGCTGGATACCGAACGCGGCTACCACCTGATGTTGCCGGGTGAGCACCAGCGCCTGCCGTTTGCAGTCACCTCGCTTGAGCGCAAATTCATCATGACGCCCATGGCCGAAGGCTTGCGCCTGGCGGGCACAGTGGAGTTTGCCGGGCTGCAGGCACCGCCGAGCATGCAGCGGGCGTGGCAGTTGCACCGGTTGAGCAAGGGGTTGTTCCGGCACGACTTGAGCGTCGAAGGGGCAACGCCGTGGATGGGTTTCAGGCCTTCGTTGCCGGACTCATTGCCCGTGATCGACAGGGTGTGCGATGGGCGGGTGCTGTTGGCGTTTGGGCATCAGCACCTAGGGTTGACCCAGGCGGCGGTGACGGCGGAATGGGTGGGGCGGTTGGCTGAGCAGGCTGGTGGGCCTGAGATGGGCGCATACCGACTGGACCGGTTTTAGCCTCTACCGGCCCATTCGCGGGCAAGCCCACTCCCACAGAGAGGGTGCAGTATCTGAAACCTGCGGTGTCTCTGTGGGTGCGGGCTTGCCCGCGAATGGGCTGCAAAGCAGCCCCTCCAAGCCTCAGCGGTAACGCTCGAGCCAGTGCGCATAAGGCGCTGGCAAGGTCCAGGACGCTTTTTCCACCCCCAGCTCCTTGGCCGCGAAGTAAGCCCAGTGCGGGTCGGCCAGGTGCGCGCGCCCTACCGAAACCAGATCCAGCTGGTTGGCCTGCAATGCGGCCTCCGCCAACTGCGGCGTACCAAAGCCCCACGCCGACGTCACGGGCAGCTTCGCTTCGCGGCGCACGCGCTCGGCAATCGGCCCCATGAACGCTGGCCCCCAGGGGATGTGGGTGTCGGGAATGGTGAAGCCGACACTCACGCTCAGCAGGTCGAGCCCACCGGCCTTGAAGCGACGGGCCAGTTCGATCGACTCGTCCAGGGTCTGCTCATCGCGGCCATCGTATTCCAACACACCAAAGCGCGCGGTCAGCGGCAGGTTCTCCGGCCACACTTCGCGCACGGCGGCCAGTGTTTCCAGCAGGAAGCGGCTGCGGTTGTCGAAGCTGCCACCGTAGGCATCGGTGCGCTTGTTGGAGTGCTCGGAGAAGAAGCTCTGGCCCAGGTAGCCATGGGCAAAGTGCAGTTCTATCCACTCGAAGCCGGCATCACGCGCACGGCGGGCGGCATCGACGAAGTCCTGCTTGACCCGGGCGATATCGTCCAGCGTCATTTCGCGTGGCACTTTCGGCAGGTGCGCGCCAAAGGCAATGGCGGACGGGGCAATGGTCTCCCAGCCGCGCGCGTCGTCGGCGGCAATGTGGTCATCACCCTCCCACGGGCGGTTGGCGCTGGCCTTGCGCCCGGCGTGGGCGATCTGGATACCCGGCACGGAGCCGGCAGCCTTGATGGCCTGCACCACCGGTACGAACGCCTGGGCGTGGGCATCGCTCCAGATACCGGCGCAACCGGGGGTGATACGCCCTTCCGGCGCCACAGCAGTGGCCTCGACCACCAGCAAGCCGGCACCACCACGGGCCAAGCCGGCCAGGTGAACGTGGTGCCAGTCGTTGATCATGCCGTCTTCGGCCATGTACTGGCACATCGGCGGAATGGCAATCCGGTTACGCAGGGTGACGTCTTTGAGGGTGTAGGGCTCGAACAGTGCGGACATGGGAAACTCCGGGTTCATTTGAATACTGTTGTTCGATCATAATCGAACTATGGCAATTAATGAAACCCCCGTTATCATGTCAACCATGCGAGCCTATAAACATCCCAACCCCGACGACCTCATTCTTGAACGCCTGCTCTATGCGCTCAGCGACCCCGTGCGCCTGGAAATCGTCCGCCACCTGGCCGGCGTGGCCGAGGCCAGCTGTGGCGAGCTGGATGGAGGTCGGCCGAAGTCGAGCATGTCCCACCACTTCCGTGTGTTGCGTGATGCAGGGCTGGTGCAAACCCGCAATGTGGGGACTACCCATATGAATTCGCTGCGTAGCGAGATGCTGGGCGAGCGGTTTCCCGGGCTGCTGGAGTGCATCCTGCGCCAGCAGTGATACCTGTGCAGGCCTCTTCGCGGGTGAACCCGCTCCTACCAGGGATGGCGATAAGCCTGAGGGTTGCGGTGTGCTTGGCAACAAAAAAGCCACGAGGTCTCCCCCGTGGCTTTCTTTCACAACAATGGCCGGTTACAGCGCCATGTCGTTCTCAGGCTTGCTCTCAACCGGCTTGCTTGCCGCGCCACCGAATTCAACGCTGGCGTCGATCACCGGCGGTTTACCCAGTTGCAGCACTTCAGCGGTGTAGTTCCACTCTTTCTGGGTGGCCGCTGCCGAATCGTTCAGCTTGGTGCCGTAGCTCGGTACGATTTCCTTGATCTTGGCCTGCCACTCCGGGGTAGCGACCTTGTCCTTGAACACGGTTTCCAGCACGTTCAGCATGATCGGCGCAGCGGTCGAAGCACCTGGCGAGGCACCCAGCAGACCCGCGATGGTGCGGTCTTCGGAAGCCACCACTTCGGTACCCAGCTTCAGCACGCCGCCCTTGTCGGCATCACGCTTGATGATCTGCACACGCTGGCCGGCCTGCCACAGGCGCCAGTCTTCCTTCTTGGCATTCGGGAAGTAGGTGCGCAGGGCTTCGAAGCGGTCATCGTCAGACAGCATCAGCTGGCCAGCGAGGTACTCGACCAGCGGATACTGGTCGATACCCACCTTGGTCATCGGCCACACGTTGTGGGTGGTGGTGCTGCTCAGCAGGTCCAGGTAAGAACCGTTCTTCAGGAACTTGGTCGAGAAGGTAGCGAACGGGCCAAACAGGATGACGCGCTTGCCGTCCAGCACGCGGGTGTCCAGGTGCGGGACCGACATGGGTGGCGCACCGGTCGAGGCAATGCCATAGGCCTTGGCCATGTGCTGCATGGCAACGGTCGGGTTCTCGGTCACCAGGAACGAGCCACCCACCGGGAAGCCTGCGTATTCCTTGGCTTCCGGGATGCCCGACTTCTGCAGCAGCTTCAGCGCGCCGCCGCCGGCACCGATGAACAGGAACTTGGCGTCGGTGGCCGACTCGGTACCGTCCTTCAGGTTCTTGTACTCGACGTGCCAGGAGCCGTCCTTGTTGCGGGTGATGTCCTGCACTTCGCTGGACAGCTTCAGGTCGAAGCCTTTCTGGGTCTGCAGGTGGCCAACGAACTGGCGGGTGATCTCGCCAAAGTTCACGTCGGTGCCGATTGGCGTCCAGGTCACGGCCAGCTTCTGGTTCGGGTCGCGGCCCTCCATCATCAGCGGGACCCACTTGGCGATCTGCGCGTGGTCCTCGGAGTACTGCATCGGACGGAACAGCGGGCTGGCCTGCAGTGCGTCGTAGCGTTTCTTGAGGAACTTGATGTTGTCATCGCCCCACACGAAGCTCATGTGCGGGGTGGTGTTGATGAACGAGTGCGGGTTCTTCAGCACGCCCTGGCGTACTTGCCACGACCAGAACTGGCGGGAAATCTGGAAGGCTTCGTTGATTTCGATGGCCTTGGCGATGTTGACGTTGCCGTCCTTGTCTTCCGGGGTGTAGTTCAGCTCGGCCAGCGCGGAGTGGCCGGTACCGGCGTTGTTCCAGCCGTTGGAGCTTTCTTCGGCCACGCCATCCAGGCGCTCGACCATTTCCATCGACCAGCTTGGCTCCAGCTCGTGCAGCCACACGGCCAGGGTGGAGCTCATGATGCCGCCGCCGACCAGCAGCACGTCTACTTTCTTGGTTTCTGCAGCGTGCGCTTGCATGACGCTTGCAGCGACCGCCAGACCCAGCAAGGTCTTGCCAGCTTTCTTGAACATTGATCAATTCCAGTCAGGAGAACAGAGGGAGGGCCTGTGGCTGGCCCCGGTAAAGCGTGTTCTTCAGCGCAGGCTTTTTGTTGATCATTGTTCAGCAGCCAGAGAACCAGAAAACGGCTCGGCCTTTGGTCGAATTGACCGACAAGGCTGAATCGTTTTTCCGATTGTATCTGAAATGCCAGCACAAACAAATTGCAGGCAGACGCGTCAAGGCGACCGGTTGCCCCAGCGGCAGTTTGTCACGTCAAAAACAAAAACCCCCGGCCATGTGCATGACCGGGGGCCTTGGATCACGCCGCAAGCGTCGCGATCAGGGTACCGCCAAGATTACTGCTGCTGAGGCAGTTTATCGATCGGGCCGCAGCCACCGATGATCTTGGAGATGGAAACCGAAGGGTGGAACAGGTAGTCGTAGGTGCAGTTTTTCGGTTGGTTGTAAACTTGGCCAGTGCAACCCGACAGCAGGGCAACACCCGAAACGACAGCAACGGCAACGGTGGCCTTGAACAGCTTTTTCATTACTCAGTCCTTTAAATGAATCATCTTCGACCATCGTCTGATGGCCGCGGAATCATACAGACTCCAGGCATTGGATCCAAGCCGCACTTGGCACAGGTTCTTTGCAACTGTGCAACAACAGGTTGAAAAGCGCGCCGTTGGCGACGATAGTTCAGCGCACTGCCTTCGCAATGCCCAACAGGAACTCACCATGCTAGGCGTCACCGACTACGGCGCATTCGTCATCGCCTTCCTTATTCTTCTGGCCATCCCCGGCCCGGGCAATTTCGCCCTGATCACCGCCACCGGCAAGGGCGGTATCAAGGCAGGCCTGGCCGCGACCTGTGGCGTGATCGTGGGTGACCAGGTGCTGCTGTGGCTGGCGGTAGCCGGCGTCGCCACCCTGCTGGCCACCTACCCTGCCGCCTTTCATATGGTGCAGTGGGCGGGGGCTGCATACCTGGCCTACCTGGGCCTGCGCATGCTGCTGAGCAAACCCGGTGGTGCAGCACACACCTGCCGCATGGACAACGGCCAGTACCTGCGCCAGACCATGATGATCACCCTGCTCAACCCCAAGGCGATCATGTTCTACATGGCGTTTTTCCCGCTGTTCGTCGACCCGGTGAAGCACCAAGGGCTGGTGACGTTCGGTTTCATGGCGGCGACAGTGGCGGTGGTGACCTTCCTGTATGGGCTGATTGCCGTGGTGCTGACCCATCAACTGGCCGAGCGCATGCGCGCCAACCCGCGAATTACCAATATGTTCGAGCGACTGGCGGGGGCTTGCCTGGTGGGATTCGGCATCAAACTGGCGGCGATGCGCTGATCCCAAGCCCGACAGGGTCCGGGCACACCTGACAGCAAAAAAAGCCCCCGGCAACTCAGGGTTCCCGGGGGCTTGCTCACTCAGCCATTACCCAATCAATTGGTTTCCAGCTGATACGCCTTGCTCACGAATAACGCTGCAAACAGGCTCTTGCCTTCCTTGAAGGTGTACTGCTCTTCGAAACTGCCGTCTTCGACCAGCTTCTGCCCGATGGCGCACTCCGAGTCGCTGTGGTTCTTGGCCTTGGCGCCAAAGTCACTGCTCCACGACGACAGCCCAACCTCCTGGCAGAAGGCTGCGAACTTTGCCTTGGGGACTTGCTGCTGGTAATCGCTGAAAGCCTCTTTCAGCGATTTGAAGCCACTGTAGCTCACCGAGTAGTTCTCGACCTTGGCCTTGCGGGCAAAGCCGCTCACCGCTTCAGCCAACACCGCCTGGCCGGTGTACGGGCTGTACGCGCCAATCAGCATCGCGCTCAGGGCACTCTTGAGCTGTGTTTCGACATCGTCCAGCTCCGGCAGCGACTGGAAGTCGGCCTTGCGCACGATCTCCCCCACCTTGGAGCCGTCGTTGCGGTGGGTGACCACGAACGCCATCGAGCCTTCGCCATCGCTGGAGCGCTTGATGGTGAAGTCCAGGTCGACCGTGGTACCAAAGTCACCGGTGCTGCTGACCAGAAACGCGCCGGTTACTGGCTGGCGCACCGCCATGTTGGCGCCCCAGGTGAAGTTCGACGGGGCGGCCCGACCATTGGCGGCCAGCTCGGCACGTGGCTGGACTTCGTCGCTGACATCCGCCACCAGCACGACTTCAGCCCCCTTGCTGGCAACGTAAGGGTTGGCCATCTGCATGCCCAGCAACTGGATATGAATGCTGCCATCCTTGCTGTCTCCGTCATGGGCCAGCTTCAGCGCATCAGCCTTCAGGTACACCCCGGCCACATTGCGGCTGACATTGAGCTGGTACTTGGCCCAGCCCGCCAGGCCTTCTTCAGCCGAACCACCCTGTACGGACTCCATCAAGCCCGACAGGCCGCGCATGAACTGCTGGGCGCCATTGGTCTGCGCCGCCGCCACGCGGATCTCCGGGTCGGCTACCGTCAGGTTGCCGGAAAACGCCGAGTAGGAAATGTCCCCCTCAGACAGCACATCCTCAAGGAAATAGCGCTCCTTGAAGTCGTCGTAGTAGGCCAGCGCAGCCTTCTTGCCCGAGCTGGCGACCATCGCATAGCCACCACCGAGCACCAGCACCGCTGCGGCCACACCGCCAATCAGCAGCTGCTTCTTGTTCATCTGTTTGATCATGGTGTTTGCCTCACTGGACCATGGCGGAAGCGTTGTTCCAGTCGTTCACGTACTGTTGGGAGACCTCGGGGGTCCAGCTGAAATCGATACCGGCGTTGGGGAATTCCTTGGCCAGCACGGCGCCGAACGACACGCGGTCGGCACAGTGGTCCTGTTTGCAGGCCTCCGGCTCACCGGCGCTGTAGGCACGGTAGGTAGGCACGGCGCGGCCGTCGTCCAGCGGGTAGTACGGCGTGGCGTTGGCCACCTGGGTCACGTACCAGCCTTCGCTGTATTCCTCGTCCGCAACCAGGCGGCCGTTGCTCGGGAAGTCGATGCTGTAGAAGTCACCTTTCTTGCCGGTAACGTGCACCATCATCGGCACTACGCTGGCCGAGGTCGCAGGGTTTTGCTGCTCCAGTGGCGAAGCGAAGCGCACCTTGATACCGGCCATCTGCGCCAACGCCTCGGTTTCGCGCCCCTTGAAGTCGCTCATGCCGTCCTGCAACTGCTGGTAACGTTCCAGCACACGGGTGTGCACGCGGGCCAGTTCCTGTTGGCGCTGACGCTGCTCACGCACACGCTGCTGCTCGCGCTGTACCGCCCAGTTGGCTCCGTCGCGCACATCGAAGAACAGGCCTTGGCGGTTGATGCCGATGCGGTTGCGGGTGATTTTCTGCGCGTCGTTGCCCCAGATGTTGTTCGAGATCGCCGACAGGTCTTTGACGATGAACAGGTTGGCCACATCGGTGGTGGTCGGCGAGGTGGTCTTGATCAGGTCGAAGATTTCCAGCGCAGCTTCCTTGTACTTGGTCGCGTCCAGGGCAAACGACTCGTCCGGGGTGACCGCGACGTAGTAAGGGTCGCTGCCGAACGGGCGGAGCACGCCGTAGCTGGAGCGGGTGAACGTCAGGTACACCTTCATCTGCCGGCCGGGGATCTCACCGACCAGGAACGCGGCCTGGTCAGCTTGCGGCGTGAGATAAGAAACGGCCTTGTCCTTTACCGCAGGCTCAAGGTGCTTGTTGAAGATCAAACCACTCGGGTGAGCATAGACGCGGGTCCAGTTATCACCCCGGTAGGTACCCACAGCCTTCCAGCTGATTTTGTCGAAGCTGCCTTCACCAAAGCCGGACGCCGGGCACGGCATGGCCGGGGTGGTGCCGAACGACAGGGTGTCGCCATCGCCGATGATCGAGGTACTGAGCACCCATTTGCAGCCGGTGCCGTCCGTTACCTGCATCAGGTTGCGGTTTTCCAGGACCACCGAGCGACCGAAGTCCGAAGTGGGGGCTGCGGCGACTGCTGTGGCAGGTGCCGGAGCGGGCGGCACAACAGGGGCTGCTGCCGGGGCTTCGGGGGTTGGGGCTGGCTCTGCAGCTACGGCTGGCGCGGGCGCGGGGGCCGGAGCGGGTTTTGCCTGCGCAGGTGCGGCTTCGACCACTGCCGGGGCCGCTGCAGCAGCAGGGGCTGGGGCTGGGGCTGGGGCTGGGGCCGGAGCAGGGGCCGGTGTCGGTGCAGCAGCAGCCGGTGCTTCTGGCTGCGCAGGTGCCGGAGCGGGGGCAACTGCTGCAGCCGGCGCCGGGGCGGCAGTGGCAGGCGCAGCAGCCAGTGTCACCAGCCCCAGGTTGCTGGCATTGCCCGAGCCGCTGGCGTACAGGTTGCCCTTGGCATCGACCGCCTTCCAGCTCACCTTGGCGGTCGAGCAGTCCTTGGCGAACACGAACGGCAGCTTGGTCAGCAGGCCTGACAGCAGTTCCTGGTTATCCCAGGCCGGGCGGGTGATGGTCAGGTCTACCTGGGGTTTGCACCAGGTGGTGGCATCCCCGGGCACTTCGACCTTGATGTTGTCTTTCTTGGAAAAGGCCAGCTCGTGGGCGAACGCCTGCGGTACCAGACCACAAGCGCCGATCACAGCCAGCGCGAGCGCGTGCTTTTTCATGGAGTTCCTCAGATCAGTTCCCAGGTGCCGTTGGCTTGTTTGCAGAAGGTGTTCTGCTCTTGTTCGGTCTGGCCGCTTTGCGATTTCAGGCTGACGGTGACCGGGCGGCAGGCCGCTTCGGCGGCAACTGTCTGGGTCGGCAGCGACTGCACCGAGTCCAGGTCGAAGCCTTGGGTTTCCTTGCTGGCGGCAACGTCCAGCTCGTCCAGGTTGACGGCTGGCGTTACACGCTTGGCAACCGCTTGCGCCTTGGGCTCGACGTAGTTCTTGTGCACATAGCCCACGGTCACACCCTTGCGGCCGACCAGAATCCAGTCACCGGTGGAGCCCACGGCGGTGAATTCGGTGTGGTTCTTCAGGCTGCCGACCTTCTCACCAGCCTGGTTAGGCGCGGCGCGCACGTTGAGGTTGTCGCTGATGGTCACATACGGCTCGTTGATCAGCTTCATCGACGGCACCGCCTGGATCTTCGGCGCGCGCTTGACCTCGACCTGCTTGGTCTTGGTGTATTCCTTGCCCGGCACGATCTGCGCGGTGGCGCCGGAGTGGTCGGACTTCCAGGTCACTGGCTGGGCACTGGCAGTGGTTTGCTGCTGGCTCAGCACTTCCTGCGTACGCAGCGCCAGGGCTTGCTGGTCCTTTTCATCGAGCATGTGGCCGATGCGGTTGCCCACGTAGGCGCCAATGCCACCTGCGATCAGCGCAGCGGCGATCTTGCCGTTGCCACTGCCCATGGTCGAGCCGATGGCCACACCGGCCAGGCCACCGATCACGGTGCCCGCTTGCTCTTTGCTGATCCCGAGCTGTGCACAGGCCGTGGTAGAGGCGATGGCGACCGCCAGAAGGGACGCGACGAATTTCTTACGCAAGTGGAGCACTCCATTTTCGGTGGGGCGCACAGCCGCGTACCGCAGCCAATGGTTGGCGGCAGCATTCGAGTTTGTGCGGGATTTTCAGAAAGTGTGCAGCACTGGCCGCAGACGACAATTCAGCCGTCCAGCGAGGGGCGCAGGGGGAGACCAGTACGGCGCAAAGCATCCAACGAATCCATGTCAGGAAGAGTTCATCGCCCAGCGCGCGTAATCATTACGGCGTGTGGCCTGGGCGTGAGTGGCGTATCAGAGGGCCGCATTGTAGCCCAAGGTGCCATTGGCAGTTCAAGACAAAATGTTGCAGGAAGCCTGTCTGATTGATTAGTAGAAATCCGTCCTACAGCTTGTACTCAGAATTATCCCCTTCCTTGTAGGGCGTTTCCCAAACATACTGCCAACCCGCTCAAACGGTTGCGACGGATTCGGTCGCGCTCTAGTCTCGGCTCGTCGTTGTGAAATCAGCGACCGGCTTTGACAGGCCGACTACTCAAGTTTCCGTTGCAGCGCTTAATGGCAGCTGTGCATGGGGCACATTCGTGTGCGCCGGGTCCTTGGGTACCGGTCTGTCAACCCATGTATAGCTGCCTCCATTCGTTTGACAGCGTTGCCAGGCGGCTCCACTACCCAAGGAGCTTACATGCGCAAGACAGTCCCCGATCCACCCTACTCCCCCCATTCCACCCAGATCCTGCAAGACACCCTGGTCCAGTCCTCAGAGTACGTACTCTGCGCCCTGTCCGTGGCCCGCCAATCCGTGCAACTCAAACCCACCGCCCACAGCTCGATCGTGATGCAGGCCGTGATCCATGAAATGGAAGCGGTACAGGGGCTGGTCGAGTCGGCGTTGATGCAGTTGCAGATGCGGCCGCATTTACCCACAGAGCCTCACACCTTGCATTAGCAGGTCAGGCCTCTTCGCGGGCACGCCCGCTCCCACAGGGTCATCACAGCCGTCATGCACTGCACAGCACCTCTGGGAGCGGGCGAGCCCGCGAACAGGCCAGCCCAGGCAACCCAGAATCCAGGGAAACAAAACAATGCCCACCGACAACACAACAGAACCCACCACAGTCGGCAAGACCTGCTTCTACCAAGGCGAAAACAACACTCACCCGCTGTTCCGCATCGAACCCGGCATCCCCTGCCAGGACGCCCGCGAACAGGCTTCCGAACTCATGGGTTACGTGCGCGACCTGATCATCAGCGGCCTGATGGACGGCGACCAGAAACTGATCTGGGCCTCGCATTACCTGAGCGCAATGGCCAAGGCGCTGTTGGATGATGCTGAGTTGGGGATGATGAAAAAGTAAGTGCGAGGAAGCCCTGGAAACGCAAAATATCCCGGGGCTTCACCGGTCGCATCATGTCGCAAGCGCACCTAAGCGAGCCCCCACGCTGACAGCTGGAGTGCGACATTCTCTACCTCCATGTAGTCCATTTCCCAAACGCTCAGCAAACCCGCGCTATCCGTTGCCAGCGCTCCGCTCGCGCCCTAGCCTCATCACGTCGCGGCCAAACCAAGCGCCGACGATGGGAGGCGAACATCGCTGCAGGCGTATACGCCCGTTGCGTAATGGGCAACCCACTCCGTTTAAAAAGCGTCAGGCCGACACGGCCGCCCACTCAAACGAGCAAAGGAAATTTTTGATGCTTTACGAGGTAAAAAATGATGAGCAAAAAAATTTCGCCGCAAGACATGCCAATCCTTGATCTGGATTTGAGCAAAACAAAACGCTTCGAGGCCTCCCGGTTTCTCGACAGCCCGGAAACCATCGCGGCATTTCTGGCAGAAGCAATGAAGGCTAATGACGCTCAGATCCTGATGCATGCATTGGGTGAAGTGGCAAAAGCCAAGGGCGTGAATCAGTTTGCGCAAGACGCAGGGGTCAATCGAGAGTCTCTTTATAAAACGCTGAAGGGCGGAGAAAAGACCCGTTTCACTACTATTCAAAAACTGATGGTTGCCTTAGGCGTAGAGCTCACAGTCAGGCCGCTCGAGAAGCTTCCGGGCTCTTGATTTAAGCGCTCGGGCAATTAGCATGCTGGCTGTAAATCTTTGCCTTCCATAACGAAAAAGCCCCCGGTAGCTTTCGCTTCCAGGGGCTTGATCTTGTATGGCGGAGAGATAGGGATTTGAACCCTAGGTACTGTTGCCAGTACAACGGATTTCGAATCCGTTTTCGGCTTGATGTTTATTTGGAATATCTAAATAAAATCCAGAAAATTCAATCACTTCACCACACCATGACATAGCAGCATTCCACACCATTCGGGGGATCAATTCCCCCAAAATTCCCCCAGGACCATATAGGCAAAACGCCACTAGACGGATCCAGGCAGCTTGGGCATCATGCGTCACATCTCGACGTCTCCGGCATTCACCGGTGGCGCCCTCGAACCGGTTGGGTGCCGTGCCCTGTGTCTGGTAAACACAAAATAGCGGCGCAGTCTGAGCCAGCCACCTCCCTACCAACCGCTGTAAGGGACTGGGGTGGCAGTTCTGGGAGGAATACGATGAGTATTACCGAGCTGAACGGTTCAGAGGTCCTCGCCCAACGCATCCTCGCGTTCGGCGCGGCGTCTTCGGCACTATGTGCTGCGGGCGCCGGACCAGTAACCGCTGCATTGCTGGTGATCTTCGCGGGCTTTATGTTCGCTAAGTTCAGGATCTAAAGGCTGGAGCCTAACCCCTGTGGGCGGACAGGGGCGGCTCATCTTATTCTTCATATAGCCCCGGGCCACCGTTGGCTTGCACGCAAAATCTCATCGCGAGCTTCTGCCAACTGCTTACTGTCCTCAAATTTTTGGCAGCTCACCCATAGCTTCTCATGACCACCGATGAATACAGCGGCCATTGTTTCCAGCAGTTCTTCGCAATTCTCGGGATAGATATGTGCGATTATCCCCTGCATATACAATCGATAGTACCCTATTCGCCTAGCTCCCCCCCCTACCGGCAAATCCATTTCATGGTAGGTCGGCGAGTGGTTATGGTTAAATCCGAGAGTGGAAATTTGAGTCAGTACCACAGGGTGATAACTCGGCGAACCTGGATCCCCCGTGATTAGCATCTTACCGATACGATCAAGGTTAACTCCTTCCCGAGGCAAGTACTCGAACTCCTTGATGGTGGTCTTGAGCGATCGCCAAAGAATACTGAGGAAAAAAATTCTCAGCTTTGCTGTGTCCACGCCTTCAAGCAGGCGAACAGCTCTCTCAGAGCCATTCTCAAAAGGTACGTCGTAATCCGCATCATCAAGCTTTTTCGCTCCGGCCCAACCACTCCAGATTAATTTGTGCTTGCGTAGCTCGGCGATGCCGTCCGAGTCAATCTTGCCGAGAACTTGCTCGCCCTCGGTAATGAGCATTCTGTGATCAAACCAACTCGTAAATCTTCTAACTGGACGAAAACCACGACCCGACTCAACGAAATGGCTGCCTTTAGTAGAGTGTGAAGTCAAAGCTTGAGGTATGAGGTGAGACTTGGCGAATTTCCCCTCAACTCCCAGTAAACCGCAAATTCCAACCTTAGGGAATCTCCGAACAAGCCTTCAGTTATGCGAGAATCCCCGCAACACCTGATCCGAGCCGCCCATGAGCCAGATGAGCTTTTCCGACTTTGAGTACGCCGGCAAGCGCAAGCAGACCCGCCGAGAGCG
>Ga0209389_1000204_pt1 | contig 42757 bp, 36 predicted proteins | sample CowpearedBW_FD_187526 | JGI IMG/M metagenome (GOLD analysis project Ga0209389, IMG submission 187526) | Root nodule microbial communities of legume samples collected from California, USA - Cow pea red BW (SPAdes) (version 2) | ecosystem: Host-associated > Plants > Roots > Nodule | place: USA... | reverse complement strand
GCTGAAGTGCACGCGCGCCCATTCACGCAACTCGTCGCACCGTTCAGTATGATCCACTTCGCATTTCTTGCGAAGGGCGACACGGCCGCAAGCGATCGCCACCGCTTCGTCGCATTTTGCCGGGAGCACGACGTTCCAGCGCCAGACCTCTCGGCGAAACATCATCAGATAGCCATCGAGCCCGTCGTGCTTCGTTGGGAGCAGCATTCGGAATTTGCGACATTTACCTGGATATGGAGCACCGGGAATGGTCCAGCCGCTCGCCACTTCGATGACGCCCACGGTACCGTTCAATCCCTGATGCGCGCCTTACGGCAGGACGGGCAGTTACTAGTCGCGATCAAGCTGGATGTAGAGGGGCACACCTCCCCAGCGAGGCGAGCAGAACAGCTTTTCGACAAGAGCAGCCTGGCCATGGCGCGCGTAAAGGGAGGAGCAGGTGTTATGGCCTCTGATTTTCGCGTCGACGAAAACGGATTCACCAAAATACTCGTCTGCGACCTCGGAATGACGCCACACAATCTGGGCGCATTGGTGCAACGACTCCTTGAAATCGAGACCTATCGTCCGTTGGCGCTACTTGGTCTATCAGCAGCTCTTGAGCTCGGCCCATTCGTCGATCGTATTGATCGACGTCTTATTGAGGTGCTCGAAGGGATGCAAGGCGCGGAGGGATTGAAACTCAACAACCATCTGCTTGCCGAACTGACCGCGCTGGCCGCCTCTTTCGAACGAGGCGCGACCGGAAGCCCGTTTCGCTTCGGCGCCAGCAGAGCTTATAACGAGTTGGTCCAATCGCGACTGTCCATCATCGAAGGCAGCGAGATCGCGGGCTATCCGACCTGGTCGTCGTTCCTGGCGCGCCGCATGGCGCCGGCTATGCGAACCTGCGAGACGGTCGAGGATCGTCAGGTCGCTCTATCGGCCAAGCTGGCGCGTGCGGCAGATCTGTTGCGAACCCGTGTCGACGTCGAAATCGAGCGGCAGAATCGTGACCTGTTGCACGCTATCAACGAGCGCACGGGACAACAACTTCGGCTGCAGCGCACGGTCGAGGGATTGTCGGTCGCTGCGATAGGATATTATGTGGTTAGCTTGTTTGGATACCTCGCCAAGGGCGCGCACGATATAGGACTGCATGTCAAGCCGTCATACCTCACCGCAGCATGCGTGCCGATTGCAGTCTGCGCGATCTGGCTGTTCAATTATAATATACGCAAGCGGCACCTCGATCGCAGCGATGAGCCGTCCGTGACCCGGGAGTAACGTTCATGGGCAAGACTGGGGTCTTTGTTCCATTATGCCGGCAGGGGGACGAGGTTTGGTCAGCGAAAAGATCGTGTCTTGTCGAGAGAGTCCGCGGTGAGCAAGGCCAGAGGACGGGGCCGCGGTTTTCAGTAGCGTGACCACGCGCCTGGAGGCCATAACTCCGAAGGCTTTCGGCGCGATCGGCTTTACGCAGCGCTACAAATCATAAGCGTCATGGGCTTTAGCGGGGAACAGTGGCGCGCCGGACACCCTTGCGGCACGGCGCCGCTTTTGAGACAAGCGCATCGCACGATGCGTGACTCCGACGACAATTGGTCCAGAAGGATTATAGGCCCTGGTCAGTCGGCTCGGCCCAGGGTGCAAAATAGTCCGGGGACCACACGGTGGATGCTGAGCAGTTGCCCTTCTGACCCGACCCGCTTACGTATTCACGCCCTGACCTCTTGCTGTTGAAACAATACGTAGCCAGCAATGAAGAGCACGAACAGTTTCGCGGCAATCAGGCCGACGGTCCGCGCCAGGCAATCACGAGGCTTTCGGACAGCGGCAGCGGCGCGCTCAACCGGCGCGCTTAGCGGCATAATCGGGACTCCGGGCCGCGACATGCTCCGGATGTCGTGGCCTGTCTCGTAAACTGTACGACCTCGTCGATAGCAGCCTGAGGCCCGAACATATCGTTGGTGTCCAGCTGAGTACCGGCCACCGGTATAGAGCCGAATGCATCTACGGCCAGCGACTCTGCCCCCTGGCGATGGTGGTTTTTTCGAACATTTCGATTTATCGTCGGCAAAGCTCTCCAGATCAAGCGTCACGGGCTAGTGCGGCAAGATCGGTTTCGAGCTTCGGTTGATGCTTGAAGATAGCGTCTATCAACGCCTGCGCCGGTTGCTCGGCGGCCTCAACCAGCACCGCCTTCTCAGCCCGCGCAGAGGGAGCGAACACTCGCTTGACGACGGTCGGCGAGCCCTTGAGGCCGCATTTGGAGACGTCTTCGACACCGGCATCGTGCGCGCTCCATTTCACGATTGGCGCACGCGCGGCACGCAAGGCATCCGCCATCGCGCCCCGCCGAATCTGATTGGTTGCCTCCAGCATGGTGATGAGACAGGGCAGCTTCGTGTGCAGCACCTGGACACCACCTTCGGAGCGTCGTTCCGCTTCAATTGTATGGGCGGCGAGATCTAAGGATCTGACCTTGGCAACGTAGGTTAGTTGCAATACGCCCAGCCGCTTCGCGATGCCGGGCCCAACCTGCGCCGTATCGCCGTCGATGGTCTGCTTGCCGGTGAAGATGAGGTTTGTCGGGCCATATTCCTTACCAATTTTTCGGATGGCTGTTGCTAGCGCATACGTTGTGGCCAGGGTGTCGGAGCCCGCAAAGCAGCGATCGGTGAGCAGTACGGCGCGATCGGCGCCATAGGTCAACGCCTTTCGCAAGGAGTCTTCCGCCGATGGCGGCCCCATTGTAAGGACGGTTATTTCGCCGCCGAACCGATCGCGCAAGTCCAGCGCGGCCTCGAGCGCGAAGAGGTCATATGGGTTGATGATGGTCGGCACGCCCTGACGCATGATCGTATTGGTCACGGGGTGCACGCGGATCTGCGCAGAGTCGGGAACCTGTTTGATGCAGACGACATTGTGCACGGAGTTGCTCCAAAAGTTGCGATAGCTGCAAGGCGCACAGCAAGTGTCGTACCATCGCACCCGATTTTGGAATCGACTAGCTACGACAGGCCTTTAGACCGATGCGCCGCCCTAGCCCGGTGTTCTGATGAGCGAACACCGACACCGCGTCGGGGCTGCGACAGCGCTATTCCCCTGGGGACGTCAGCTGAGTAACGCTGAGATAGCTTGCGGCAGATTACCGCCGTCAATCACGAGCGGGCGACGGACCGGATGATCGTGAACGAAGCGCACTTGGAAGCGTCCGGTCCCGCAAGTGAAAAAAAGGCGGCATTTGGCAGCAAACCGCCGTGGCCTCGACGGTTTGGTCCTTGCGTCAGAACCGTTTGATCTCGATTCCGTATTTCCTTAGCGCGTAGCCAATCTGGCGCGGCGTTAGTCCGAGCAAGCGCGCTGCCTTTGCCTGCACCCAACCAGATCTTTCCATGGCCGCAATGACCCGCTCGCGATCGGCCATTCTCGGGCCACTTACGAGGACTGTGCCGGGAGGTGCCAGTGAGACCAATTCGCTGTCAACAGGCGGGACCGGCACAGTCGCTTGAGGTAGCGGAGTGATGGATTTCGAAGGCACCGGCGCGATGGGTGCCGGCTGGACTGTCATCTCGTCCGATGTACTTTTCCACAGCATCGCGGAAAGGCACTGGCCGTGGCAGCATGCAAAGTCATTTCTCACGATCGATGATCCGGCGCACAGCGTCGCTGTCCGCTCGATGCAGTTTTCGAGTTCGCGGACATTTCCCGGAAAGCCGCAGTTCATCAGTACATCGATCGCACTCGCCTCCAAGGTCAGCGTACGGCCGTTCTCGTTGTTGAAATTCCTGAGGAACTCGCTGGCAAGCAGCGGAATATCACTGCGTCTTTCGCGCAGCGGCGGCAACAGCAGGGGAACTACGCTGATGCGATAGTAAAGGTCCGCGCGGAACTCGCTCCTTGCCACGGCCTCTTCAAGGTTCTTGTTGGTCGCAGCTATAACTCGAACATCGACCTTAATAGTCTGGTTGCTGCCGACGCGCTCGAACTCCTGCTCTTGCAGAACGCGCAGCAGCTTCGCCTGGAACGGAGCTGAGATCTCGCCGATCTCGTCAAGAAATAACGTTCCTTTGTCAGCAAGTTCGAAGCGTCCCTTGCGCGAGCTGAACGCACCGGTAAAGGCACCTTTCTCATGGCCAAATAATTCGGATTCCAGGACGGTCTCAGGGAGCGCCGCGCAATTCAGCTTAACGAACGGCCGCTTGGCGCGGGACGACGATTCGTGAATGGCCTTGGCTACCAGTTCCTTTCCGGTACCGGATTCGCCACGCAGCAGAACCGTGCTGTTCGATCTCGCTACAACCGCAATCTTCTCGAGCAGCCCGCGCAGCGCCGGACTATCGCCAATGATCCCGTGGGCGTGTAGCTTCTTGCGCTCCCGAGCGGGCTGCCTGAGCTCTAATATTTGCTTTTGCAGTCGGTCTTTCTCCGCCATCAGTCGTTCGCGATCGCAGGCGAACAAGCGATGTAACTTCACTGTTTGTCCCACCAGGTTAGCGATCATGGCGAGCAGCCGCGCATCGTAATCCAGCCGGAGACTTGACGTATCGTCCCGGATACGGTCGATCGTCAGCGTACCCACGACCTTCGGATCAATGCGAATCGGAACCCCGATGAACGATACTGGCATATCATCGGAGGCGCCGAGCACTTCCCGGTCGGCAGCGCTGAATGCCGGCTCGGCGGCCACGTTCTCGGCGACAAGAGGCCTGTCTGTCGCGACGATCTGGTCAATTGCCTTCCGCGGCAGGCGCATCCGGTAACGTTCGTCGCTGCCTTCGCTCCAGCCGGCGCCCACTGTAATTTCCGGCATGCCGTCATTGTCGAACAGTGAGACGATGCCGTGTCGCATCTGCACAAACGATTGCAGAAGACCAACAACGTTGGCCAACGTGACTTCGAGCCGACAAGGAGCGGTGAGTATTTTCGATATTTCGAAGATGCAGGTCAGCGCGCTCTCACGCAACGGCTCCTCCGAGAGCTTACGCTCCGGCTCAGGTTGCGAGGCAGGTCTTTCGCGTGAGGAGGGGATATGCAGCATGAGGCGGTCTCCGTTGTCTTGATCGTCCTCCCTGGCATCTTGTTCGGGTCGGCGAGCTTCGTTTTGCATGTCACTCTCGATCTAGCGCCAAGTGTTGACGAGATGACATAGAACCGTAACACCTTTTCATGGCACTACGGTAAACTTACAGTGTGCCTTCATTTCATTTTTGCGGATTGTGTGCGCGTCGTCAGCGGAGAACATAAGTACCGCTGCTGCAGCTCAAGTCAGCTGCCTCGCCAAGGCTGGCCGATTCACAGATGCTGCCCACCATTGATCGGCACCTCGGCCCCCGTGACATAGCTCGCCGCATCCGAGCACAGGAAGAAGATGACCTTGGCCACTTCATCCGGGGTTCCCACTCTGCGCAGCGGGATACTTGGCACGAGACGCGCTTCTGTGTCGGGCGATAACATGTCCGTCCTGATTTCGCCGGGCGCGATCGCATTCACGCGAATGCCATGCGGCGCATAATCATGGGCCATTTCGCGTGTGAGGCTCGCAAGCGCAGCTTTCGAGGTCGCATAGGCGCTGCCGGCAAACGGGTGCACCCGCGAGCCTGCGATTGAAGTCACATTCACGATCGATCCTGACGCGGCTCTTAGCTCGTCAAACAAACCCTGCGCCAGCAGGATCGGGGCCACCAGATTGAGATGGAATACCCTCATCCAGGTCTCGGTTGACGTCGTCAACGACGTCATCCGATCGCCAGTGGGCGTTTTCGGCGAGACACCAGCATTATTCACAAGCGCGTGCAAAGGTGCACCGGCCAAGCGCTTCTTGACCTCCGTGATCGCGCGCGGCAGCATTTGATGATTGCTGAGGTCGATCTGGACATGATCCTCGTTCCCTGCCTCCCAGGGGCATCGCTCGCCGTCGAACGGTTGGCGCGCGCAAGAAATGATGCGCCAGCCCGCCTCCGAGAACAGCTTGGCAGTGGCATGGCCAATTCCGCGCGATGCCCCGGTCAGCAACATCGCCTTCTGCTCTCCGCGATGAACACGGGCTTTATCGGCGTGAAACAGGCAGCCCAACTGTGTTTCGGGCACCGGGCCTCTGATCAAATCGTCATTTTGTAGATCGAGACCCACGCCCGCCTCCTCTGCTTTTGCGCCGGCGCACGCGTAGCAGGGTTTGTGCCACTGCGATGCCCATAAATCCGCTTCCGTTTTGCGTCCTAATGTCGCGCACACGGAATGCTTGGCGGGTTCAAGACACGATGCGTGTGCTTTGTGACAGTGATGGTGCATCAGCTACGTAATGTCGCGAGCACACTCGCCTGCGTCAAGACAAGGCTACGAGCCGCGCTCTCTTTCCTGATCGCACAACCGGAAGAGCCAGCGGATGGCCAGCGCCTCTCGTCGAAGCAACGACGATCAGGATAGCGACCGCGGCCAGTAGCCACGTCAACTCGAAAACTGACGTGACCAGCTTAGTACGTTAGATTCGTCGGCAACTGATGCTGACTTCATCGCGCCCTGCTCTGCTGTGTCCAGCACTGGCACATCGCCGGGCGGATTGAATCCGGACCACGACCTGGCGCGCTGAATGTTCAGCCCAACATAGTGGATCTCGAGAGCGCCGCCCGCACCAGCGAGTGCCCGACCACCACGACGGAACTCGCCGGCTGAACGGAGAACCTTTCGATATGTTCATCCGCGATCGACCACCGATTAGCTTCGAGTCGCGGTCCGCCCGAGGCAAAGACGAAGACGTGTTCCACCTGTTTAGCCCGGCGGCAGCACGTTAAGGCCATTGTTGTCGACGTCGAGCTTCAGCGGAAGGCATTCGGCCGCCGCATCGTTCTGTTCTCCGGTGGAAGTCTCACTTTGGGCAGACATTTGCCGCCCCGAAAAGAACTGCCAGTACTGCTGGATGCAAAGAGCGGCAATCAGATCGATCAAGCGGGCTACGACTTTCATGAAGCCACGAGCTCTTGCGAGGTTTGTTCAATCAGGATCAATCGGCTCGGATCGTTCAAATCGAATTCTATAACGCGTGGGGCAAAGAGACGCGCATAGCGCGTGAAGGCGCTCGTCGGGGGAAAACGGATCACGGTGTCGCAGCGCGCAAGCAGATACATTTCGATGAGGGCGGAAAAGCCACCCTCGGCTCCGAACGCGGCGTTGTGCAATGGGCCGGCCTGAGGCGCCTGGAACTGTTTTGGGATCGTGAAAACATCGGGAAATATAGTCGAAACCTTCTCAAGGACGAGCGCGCTGTCCGTGCACAGGAACGCCCTCACGGGTTTTGGGTGGGGTAAACCCCTGGCCTTATCAATGGCATTACGGACCTGTCGCAAGGCGCGCTCCGGGTCGGCCCAATAGGGAGCATGCCCCATAATATCCTCGCCGTTGCCATGCCGGACATGAATGCCGATTACGCTGTACGGCTCAAAGTGCTCGCGGTAGATAGCATCAATTCGAGCCTGAATTTCAGGTCGTGGCTTGATGCTCCGAAAGATTTCTCGTTCGGCCTCCTGATCGCAGCGCCACATCAGGCACGCGTCACACACAACCGTGTTAGCGTCACTATCTTGCTGACTTTGGAACAGTTGATCGAGCTCGTCGCGTTCCCGGAAAATCTGCTCGTCCGGGCGATAGACGCAATCGATGGGTGGCTTGTTCCACCATGTCGGGAAGAATGGTCCCGGAAATGTACACTGATTGATCTTGTCGTCGCAAATCACCCGCACGCCAGCAATGTCTTGAACCGGTTCGAAGAAGACTGGAAAGGCGTTGGTGAATGGCTCATCGAGATAACAAGATCCCCGCCAATCAATGGCTAGCGTCCGTCCTGTCTGCTTTGCGAAACGCCAGGCAGCCGCCAGTGACCACAGGCAGTCGCCGAACCCCGTACGTCGCCGGGAAACTACGAACCGATCATTCCTCCAACCACTAAGCATCTGCATTGCCTCTTCCCGGGCTCCTGGTTGGACAAGAGACGTCGTTGCAGACATCTCACGTATCATCTTGTCCGGCGTCATGGTCTGAAATCGCGGTGCCGGTGAGCTGCGTCGGTAGAACTTCATAGCAGCACTTTCCGTGATGGGCCGCGTTCTCTCAACACTTTCCGTCTTTCTTCGGCGGTGTTGCGTCGGCGTGCCGATTTCAGTCGGATGGCCGATGAACCTTGTGCGTCGGATGGCCAGGCCTCCTCACATGCAGGCATAAGCATGGCCATGCTCTGAGCTCCGGCTATGTTTCGCTTTGCAGTTTATTGCGGCCGCAAGCCGCGCGCGGCGGATGCAGGCGAACGCCCCGCAGCTCCCACACGAGCCGCAATTCCTTCACGAGATCTTCACGCTTGGCCTGGCCCAGCATGGTTGCGTCGAGAAGCGAGCCGAGCGACGCCTCGCCCTCGATCCGCATCAAGATCTCGAAAAGCTCATATGAGATGCGCATACTGTCGCGGCCGGAATGTCCCGTGCGGATCTCGCAGACCGTTTCCTGACGATCTGGCCCCGTGTGGGAGCGAACACGACGAAGGGATGCATACGGCGGCAATGAAACGCCCAGTGCACTCCAATCCTGCAGTGATGCTGCCCGCTTCCTGACGAGGAAAGGCCCAACAACAAGTCCGTCCAGGTCAGTCGTCAAGAACGTGGTGATCGCATCTGAAACGGACTCCACGATCGGCTCGGCATTGTTGTTAAATGACGTATTTAGAAGAACCGGGATGCCGGTTCGCCTCTTGAACGCATCAATTACATCCCAATAGGTGGGGTTTGTCTCGCGCGATACTGTCTGCAGCCGAGCGGTCCCATCAACGTGCGCGATCGCACCGAGCACGTTACGCTTGGCTTCACGCACACGAACCACGAAGTTCATGAAGGGGAGCTGCCGCGTGCCGTCCGGGAGCTCAAAGAACTCGCTCGCATCATCCTCCAGTACAGATGGCGCAAACGGGCGATAGTCCTCGCGCTTCTTGACCATCGCGTTGATGCGGTCCTTGTTTTCCGCAGGCCGCGGGTCCGCAAGAATGCTGCGGTTACCAAGCGCACGTGGGCCGAATTCAGAGCGGCCCTGAACCCAGCCGATTACAGCGCCATTTGCCATCCATTCTGCCGCACTGGATGCTATGTCATCACTTCGTTGAATGTCGAGGTGGCCTGACCATGCGTTGAGCTCATGCTCTACGGCTTGCTCGGTTCCGAGATCGGGCCCCCAATAAACGTCCGGCAGTCGCTCGCGCGGCGCTGGCCTGCCCAGCTCGTTTGACATCATCAATGCAGCGCCGAGTGCGCAACCGGCGTCGTGCGCTGCGGGTTGGACAAAGATATCGTCAAATAGCCCGGAATAAAGCAGCTTACCGTTCAGCGTGCAATTATGGGCTACACCCCCAGCCAGGCACAAGCGAGTCATGCCCGTCGCTTCGCGATAGTGGCGCAGGATGTGAAACACGATCCGCTCCAGCGCTTCCTGCAGCGAAGCGCTGACATCTCGATGCTGTTGGGTGAATGGCATTCCTTTTCGCCGAACCTCGATGTTGCGGACTAGGGCCGGACCGATTCGATCCAGGTGAACGCGATAGCCACCGTTGTCCAACAACTCGTAGAACCGCGCGAAGAGCTCGCGATAGGGAGCGGGATCACCGTACGGGGCAAGCCCCATCACTTTGTACTCGTCGAATAACCCGTAGCCGAGATACCGGATTGTCTCGAGATAGAACAGTCCCAGGGAGTTATGTTCCGGGAAGGTTGCAAGTTGCGCAATTTCGGTGCCAGACCCCACCGCCAATAAGCCCGAGAGAAGATCGCCACCGCCGTCGATCGTAAAAACGAGACTTTGCTCGAACCCGGACATAGCAAACGCGCTCACGGCATGCGCCTCGTGGTGATTCACGAAGGAAAGCCGGGACGGATCGATCTCGGCGCCGAACTCCCGTTCCAGCAGCTGCCGCAGCAACAATTTGGCGTCCAGCGGAACGGGCTGAGAAACAGAAAGACGCTCGAGCATAGTGTTGCAGTAGGCTTCAGTCGCGTAGAACGCGACACGGTGGATCTCGCCGAGCTCAACTCCTGCGATGGAAAGGCAGTATCGGATCGAATTGCTCGGGAGCTTGTTGGAGTGCTTGACGCGATTGAGGCGTTCCTCTTCGACGGCAGCGATCACGCGGCCATCGCGCACAAGGACCGCAGCGCCATCGTGAAGAAATGTATTCGGCAGCTCCGGCGAGCTTTCATAAATTCGGTCAAGACCGCCACTAATTCCCAGGCACAACATCTCATTCTCCATTCGATGATGACGGGAAGGTCAACTGCCGTTCCATCTATCTGTACAGTCGCGCTCCGTCGGCTGCACGGGCCAGACAGCACAACCAGGATCTTCCAAAGTCCGTCTCGGCGGCTAGCGACAGGCGCTCAGAAAATAACGATACTGGCGTCCGCACCAATCGACTGAACAGGCGGCCGTAGACCTGGCTCGATCGCGGCGCTCTTAAGGCCATTCAGCAACTGCTGTGACAGACCAGGTCTTCCCGAGCTACCGCAGAAAGCATCGTGACCCTGCATCGATTTGACTTTCTCCGTTATCGCTCAACTCACGTCAACGCAGCAGGCGGCGCCGAAACAGTGCTGTCGACACGAAAAAGGGCAATACCGCGTAAACGCAAAGCGCACCGACGTGGAGGGCAACACTGTCGGCGCCGCGCTCAAGCATCGCCGGGCGAATAAGGTCGACCGAATGTGCGAGCGGCAACAAGCCGGCGAAGTGCTGAAATGAGCCGGGCAGTTGGCTCATCGGAAAGACCGCGCCACACAGAAACACCATAGGGCTAAGGACGAGCGACTGGTAAAACACGAAGTAATCATAAGTTGGCGCAAGAGATATGACGACCATTGCCAGGCTGGCGAAGACAAGGCCGGTAAGGGCGACTGTTGGTATCGCACAGAAAATCGAGGTCCAGGATGCATAACCCAATGTGGCAGCGACAATCCCAATTGCTGTCCCGGCCAGAACGGACTTACTGGCCGCCCACACCAGTTCACCCAGAACAATATCGCCAAGCGTGAGCTGAGTAGAGAGGATCGCTTCCCAGGTGCGCTTTGCATCCATGCGCGCAAAGGCTGCATACATGGTTTCAAAGGTCGCGGATGTCATGGCGCTGATCGCGACCATACCCGCCGCCAGAAAGGCGATGTACGAAGTCCCCTCGACTCGTCCCACGATGAGGCCGAGGCCAAAGCCAAGGCCGAGCAGATTGGTTATGGGATCTGCGAGGTTGCCGAGAAGCGATGCAAGCGCGACCTTCCTCCATGCCAGGAAATTTCGACGCCATACCGCTATCCAGTTGTACGCGTTAGCGGGCATTACCGCCGCATAAGCTTCACCCATCGCTCATTTCTCCATCTCGCGCCCGGTCAACCGCAAAAACACGTCTTCGAGATTGGGCGGGCGCTGCAGAACGCGAAGGTCCGCTCGCCCGCGCAGGTGCACGCGTACCTGCTCCGGATATGGCGCATAACAAAAAATCGTCTCTCCACTCACTTCGATGTGCCGCGCATAAGGCCTGATCAGCTCACGGAGCTGATGTGGATCACCGCCATAGATTTCGATCACGTTGCTGCCGATATGCTCGTCGATCAAGGCGTCGGGCTTGCCTTCGGCGATCTTGCACCCACTCTCAAGCACGCACAGCCGATCGCACAGGCGTTCGGCCTCTTCCATGAAGTGAGTGGTCAAGAGAATCGTCTTGCCCCGCGCAAGCAGAACTCGCAGACGTTCCCAAATCAGGTGGCGGGCGTGTGGATCCAGACCAGTCGTCGGCTCGTCCATCACAAGTAGATGCGGGTCATTGATTAGCGCACGCGCTAGCGTCAGCCGCCGTTTCATGCCACCGGACAGCTCAGAGACGCGCACGTCCGCCTTGCTTTCGAGGCGCGCAAACTCGAGCAGCGAGGGCGCGATCGCCTCGATCTTGCGAGCGCTCATGCCGAAATAGCGGCCAAACACAAGCAGATTCTCTCGCACGGTGAACTCGAGTTCAAGGTTATCGAACTGCGGCACCACGCCGATGCGCACACGCGCCACACGAGCGCGGGAAGGTACAGGCTCATTGAGGACCGTAATCTTGCCTGCGTCTGGCGAAATCATGCCGAGGAGCATACGCGCAATCGTACTCTTGCCTGCTCCATTTGGCCCAAGCAGGCCGAAGCATTCTCCGCGCGCAACCGAGAACGACAGTTCATTGACGATGACCTTGTCGCCAAATGACTTTTTCACGCCGGCAAGGTCGATCGCTACAGTGGACATGTTCATCTTAGGCTGACAGAAGTCGTTCCGCAGACGATGGCTTCTTGACGGCCGTTTTGGTCCAGAGCACGCCGTCGCACCACACATGCTCGACACGCCCCCATTGGCAGGCCGCCGCAGCATCCGGGAAGAATCCGCGTCCGTGGAGGTTGGCGCTCGTGTTGCAGAGCAGCGGAATGCCCGTGAGTTGCTCAAATTCGACGAGAAGCGCGGCGATTTGGTGCGGAGAGTTGCGGGAAATTGTCTGCAGGCGCGCCGAGCCGTCAAGATGGATCACAGCGGGGATCTTGTCGCGCCATTCCGCCCGGGTCTGGTGATCGAACAGCATGTAAGGATCTGGCGTGCCTGGGCTGAAGATCTCCGGCGCCCGATCCTCCAGACAAATCGGCGCCACCGGTCGGAAGTGCTCGCGACGCTTAATGTCGTTGAGATGATCTTTCATTGCCGGGGAGCTTGGGGCTGCAAGAATGCTTCTCCCGCCCAACGCCCGCGGCCCAAGCTCGGCGCGGCCGGAAAGGAAGATGATCGGCTTGTTGTCGGCGAGAATCGCCGCAAGTTCACGTAGGCTGCACGGCGCGGCCTCCCAATCCGACGGAAGCTCGCTGTCCTGCAGGGCCGGACCACTGTAGACTGACCATTCCAACGGCCCGAAGCCATTTTGCGCCGCCATCGCACCGCAAGCAGCGCCGATTGCCGAACCGCTGTCATTCGGAAACGGCGGCACCCAGACATCATCGAACAATCCCGTCGCACGAAGCGCGCTGTTCCACTTGATATTGAGACCGCAGCCTCCGGCGACACATAGATTTCGCGCTCCCGGAAGCGACGAGTGCCGCAGCAGAACCATCGCGATTTCCTTGACAAGAAGACGTTCCAGGAACACATGAAACGACGCAAGGACGTCCTCCGCTCGCTTGGCCGTCAGGCGCAATGCGCTTGCCTCGAAGAAGTCATGCAGAGCTGCAAGAGACGATTCCGCATTGTTGATGTCAGCGCGGTAGCGACGCGCCTGCTCCGTGTCAGCCGCGAAGCGCTTTTCATAAAGCTCCTGAAACACTGACACGATGCTTTCGTCGACAGAGCCAAGCGCGATGTAGGCCATCAGCTTGCCGGCGATGCCCAGATCCCAACTCGAGCGGTTCGGCTGCCTGTAAGGTCCGAAGTGAAGGCCCGCGGCAGCATAGGCATGGCCGATCATCGGAAACAGGGATCCAATGAGCCGTGCCCGCCGAGGTTCGACATAATAAAGACGTGGAAAGATGCAGCCGTCCCATACCAGACAGAACGCGGGTTTTCCCGCGGTGGCAAAGGGACTGGTGCTATATGCAGACGTAACGTGGCCCGTGACGTGCGGGTAGCTCTTATATGGGAACACCTTGCCGCCGAGGATCAGGCCAAAGCCGTCGACGGAATCAAGAAGGCCCTCAGCATGGCGCTCGACATATGGCGCCCCTTTCAATGAGATCGGCACAGCTCCACTGTTGACATGGAACTGCGACTCGATCTCACCATCCCAGCCATCGATGACGAACTGATCGATATCCCGCGGATCCAGACCATGCTCCGCCAAGGCGAGCACGACTGCATCGAGATTGTCGACGGACTGATAGCGTGGACTGTTGCCGCGCTTCTCTTGCTCGGTGCAAAAGACAAGCCGCCCGTCCTCGACGACAGCAATTGCCCCGTCATGTGTTAACTTGATGCCGCAGATGCGCATACGACCCCCTGGCCTAGTGACCGACGTTTGATTGTTCTGACGAGTGACCCGGTTTCTGGAAGCGGACGATCAAGCAGTCTTCGTTGACCGACTCGTTGTGGCAGTGCAGACGATCGACCTCCGATAGGTTCTCGTTGAAGAGAGCGATCACCGTTTCGGCACCAGCAGCATGACCCCAGCGTTGACATGTGGCATCACGTGCGGACCCGAAAATCAGAGCTCCATTTGGCGCAAGCATACTCACCAGATTGCGGATAGCCGCATGCATCTCGACAATGTCCTTGAGGTAGTAAAGAACCTCGGCCACGACGATCAAATCGAACTGCTCAATGGTCGAGAACCGCTGAATGTCGCAGGTCACCCACGTGATATGTGACCACTTCCTTGTCCGGAGTTGCGCTCGCTCGATCGCCTGCGGCATGACATCGACCACGGTGAGTCGTTTGCATAGCGGCGCCAGCATGTCCGTGAATGCACCGGCTGCACATCCTACTTCGAGGGCATGCGCAACATCTCCGTTGCAACGCGACATCCGGAGCATTTGCGCGTACCGCTCCTGCTCGAACGAACTACTGTCGAGGCGCCATGGATCGTCGACAGCCAACTCTCGCTCTAATAGCTGATGGTTTGTGTCCAGGGTCATGAAACAACCACCTATTTGTAGGCAGTCGAACGATCGCGACCGCAAACACTCTCCGTCGCTGCCAGGCTCGATGGACGGTGCGAAACTCCCGCCTTACAAATTGTGCCAGACATCCCTCCCATAATTGCAGGACTTCGTCCAGCGTTCGGGTGCGGGATGACAGACTGCTTTTCCCCTTCGGCCGGCACATTGGCGATCTTGCGCGATAGCCAATCGCTGTTGCTCAATGTACAAAGCGCATAAGCCTTCAAAGGAAGTAAGAGAAAGATATTGATCGGTGTGTGGAGCGAGAAGCCGAGAAACCGCAGTTCGCGAGCACGAAGGGCTGCCACACTGCACCGGACCATTGTCATTGCTGCAATCGTCAATCCCGTCCACCAGGGTACAGAGCCGCCGATTAGGAACTGCGCGAGCGCAGCCAGGGATGAAAGGGCGAGAAGCAACGGGCCGAGATTTTGCCCGATAACGTCTAGCGTCAGATAGCCATCGAGCTCTGGCAGCAGGCGTAATGCAAGAAACGTGTCCCGAAAGGTACTGCGCGCCCAGCGGAGTTGCTGACGCAGATATGGCCCAAGACTGTCCGGGACGACTGTTGCTGCGATTGCGTTCGGGACGTATTCGGTTCGAAACCCCGCCTTGAGCATGAGGATCGTTAGATGGCGATCCTCGCCGAAATCGCTCGGCTTCCCACGAAAGAATTGCGCTTCGTATTGATCAAGAAGCAAGGCGAGCGCGGAGCGACGATACATGGCACATGGGCCGCAGCAGCACATGACGGCACCGAAACGAGCCTGTGCCGCGCGCTCTTCGTTGCACGCCAACCAGTATTCCATGTCGATCAGCCTGGTCAGCCAGGTTTCGCTGCGATTGCTCGCTATCAACTGACCCATGGCCGCACCGACTTGCGGGTCATGCATCTTCAATACAAGCTTCGTGACAACGTCAGCAGCAAGTATCGTATCCGAGTCCACGTTGAGCACTAGGTCCCCGGATGAGCTGCGTATTGCAGCGATCTGCGCCTTGCGCTTCCCAACGTTCTTTGCCAGCAAGAGGATGCTGAATCTCGGATCGTTTGCATAGATCTTGTGTACAGGCGCGACAACGTCGCGATTTGCAGATCCGTCGTCGACCACATAGACCTGTAGCTTTCCGGCATAGTCTTGATTCGCAAGCGACTCCAGACATTCGGCGAGCGTGTTTGGATCCTCGTTGAAGCACGGCACGATGACGTCCACAGTGGGAAGGACCACCTCGGATTGTACCGGCTTGTCCTGCAGCGATGACTTAATCGCCGGCTGGGCATAAAGCGCTTGCGCGCTTTTGTAGATAGTCGAGAGCAGCGCATAAGACGAAACGGCGACAGCGCTGGTTGTAGCGAGCAGGTCCATAGGGTCTCAGTTTTTGTTCAGTGAAGTTGAGGAAGTGGACGGATTACAAACCCGCGCCGTTGTAATGCCGGAATCAGATATGACAGCGCCATCGTGGTCTGATCACGCAGCGTGGCATCAGTGCACAGTCTCTCCTCATCGGGAGGATATCCGTCGTGCAGGAGCACGATTGCACCCGGGCGAACGCTCGCCAGTACTGAATTCACAATTCTATCGACCCCGGGGCGGGACCAATCTCTCGGATCGACCGACCAGTGCACAGCTGTAAGACCAGCGCTCGCTGACATAGCGAGCACCTCTTGTGTCCATATGCCGTAAGGTGCTCGCATGTGCCTGGGCGAGGCCTGCGGGCACGCCAAACGGATCGCCTCGCTCGCCGTCAGCACTTCATCGTGCACCTCCGCAGGTCCGCATCTGGATAGATCTGGATGCGTCATCGTGTGGTTCGCAACCTCATGCCCTTCCGCAATCATTCGTCGAATGAGTTGAGGTTGGTCGGCCGCGTACGTGCCGATCACGAAGAACGTCGCCGGAACCCCATGTTGCGCCAGCACATCGAGCACCTCTGGCGTGCAGAATGGATTTGGCCCATCGTCAAAGGTCAAATAGACAGGGCGACTTCCGCTCACGTCAGCGTAGTCGCAGCGGACAGCAGATAGGGGGAAAAGCGCTTTCACAGCTCAGGCCCGTTCCGATCGATGATCGTCCCTGCCGGCCACTCGCTTATCGAGCGTCCAACCGGGAAAACCACCACGATCACGTCTTCGATGCGGATCGGCGACAAACTGGGATAGACATCCGGATGCGTGGAGCGGACGCGAATGCCAGACATGAGGGTGGCGAGCCCCTGCCTTTGGACCAGTCGAGTCATATGTTTCTCAAGCGCCGGCCGAACCGTACCAAAGCCGAATGGAACCCCAAGCTCCTGCAGTATCGGATACGTCACGCGCATTGCGTGGCTGATTCCCAGCCCTTCGAGATCCGGACGCACCGCATATAACCCCAGTTCGGCAACGAGTAGATCGACCCCACCAATCTTGATGAAGCGGCGTAGTAGCCCGACATGAGCGGCTACCCCGCGCGCGTCGTAACCGATAATGCGGACCTCAGGCCTCGCCCCGGCCCAACTTCGGTTGCCCTCAAATGGCTGCGCATTGAACGCACCGGTCGGCCCGTAACTCTTGCGGAAGAACTCGGCGAGTTCGGCATGATCGGTGAGCTGCAATTCGTTTTCCCAGCGACGGCTCCACTGCACTTGAGCGCGTGCAGAAGGAGCTTCCGCAGTCCGGGATACGGCAATGTTCATGGCGGGCTTCCTTGCGCCAGTGGAATTAAGAGCGGAGATGGTCACGTGAACTCGCTACCCGCCGAAGCGCTGCTCAACACTGAAATGCGCTGCCATGCCCCGTTGGAGCTCGGCACCCCTCGCCTGCGCCGCGCCTCGCGCCTTCGCTCGCGATGAAGCGATCGCATGGTTCGCGCTCGTCATCCGGCCAATACCCTGCGCGCGATATGCCGTAAGATGCCGACGAGGCGATTCGACTAGCCAGAACCTGTCTGCGCCATGGAGCTTTTCCGCCTCGTCCAGCATCGCTGTCGACGTTTTGACGTCTGAAGGCAGGCCATCGATGCGCGGGGCCTCATCGATGGCGCATCGGAGCGGCATCAGATCAAACTGGTTCTTATGCATCTTCGACACGCCCTGAATGCGGTGAACAGGCGAGCCATTTGGAGCGTCGCCGGAAATACTTGGCATCCGCAATCTGCGCCTGCCGCTACTTCGCGAAACTAGAATGAGGCTGAACGCGCTCTCAAGTGTACGCGGGTAAACCTCCAATATGGAAACGGATGGAATACGCAAACCAAGGTTTATCGGGATCCGCCTGGTGTCCCATTGAGTGAGCTTCGCGCTGAGAAGAATCGACGCGGCTCGCACGGTGCGCCCATAGCCGCCCTCGAAACGGATGCGGCGTGCTGCTCGCACGTCCAGGAGTTTTTCTCTGAGCCCGCGTGAACGACCAGCAGCCATCGTGGTATGCCTGATTAGTTTTCCAAACTGATGTTTGCTATCCAACATCCGGCAGTTTTGTAAAATCGATTGTTCCGATAGAACACATCCACACGATGGATAGACTCACAACATGCGGTTCAAGGGACTTGATCTAAATCTTCTCGTTGCGCTCGATGCTCTGATGACGGAGCGCAACCTCACAGCGGCGGCGCGTAAAATTAACCTGAGCCAGCCCGCTATGAGCGCTGCGATCGCGCGGCTGCGCACCTATTTCCGCGATGAACTATTTACCATGAGAGGTCGCGAGCTCGTCCCGACACCTGGCGCGGAGGCCCTTGCAGGTCCGGTTCGCGAGGCCCTGCTGCACATCCAACTCTCGATCATATCACGGGACGCGTTCGACCCGACTCAGTCGAGCCGACGCTTCAGGGTCATTCTCTCCGATTTCATGACAATCGTCTTTTTTCGGAGAATCGTGGACCGTGTTGCGCAGGAAGCTCCCGCGGTGCGGTTCGAATTGCTGCCATTTTCCGATGAACCCGATGAGCTGCTCCGCCGCGGCGAGGTCGACTTTCTCATTCTGCCGGAATTGTTCATGTCGAGCGCGCACCCTAAGGCGACGCTGTTCGACGAGACCCTCGTATGCGTGGGATGCCGCGCGAACAAGCAGCTATCGCGGCAGCTTACGTTCGAAAAATACATTTCGATGGGGCACGTTACGGCCAAGTTCGGACGAGCCCTGAGACCAAACCTAGAAGAATGGTTTTTGCTTGAGCACGGCCTCAAGAGACGCATTGAGATCGTTGTGCAGGGCTTTAGCCTGATTCCGCCCATATTGTTGGACACGGGCCGGATCGGCACGATGCCCTTACGGCTCGCCAGACACTTCGAAAAGCGGATGCCACTGCGGATCGTCGAGCCACCGCTTCCCCTGCCCACATTCACCGAGGCTTTGCAGTGGCCTGCGTTTCACAATACCGACCCGGCGAGCATTTGGATGCGGCGGATATTGCTGGAGGAGGCGTCCAACATGGCATCTGGGCATCAGGAGCCTCCAACTCGCCGGCGCTGCTAGGCTCGCCAAAAACCGCCTCGGCACGTTCCAAATACGCTATTAAATCCTTCGACGTGCTCGGCTCCTTTCGTCACTTCAACGTCTCTGGGCGAAGCTGCCAGTGACCGCCGCGAGGCGGCGATCGGTTGCGACGACTTGCCGAGTGGTGAGCGTGGTGACCTCGCAGGTGTGGTTGGATGCGCTTGCACTGCAAACAGGTCAGGCCAGGCACTACGCGGCAGAACACGCCTCCTCCAGCACAATAATGTTTAGCTTGCCCGATAAAATCGCTTGAACCGCACACTGCGTCAGGTTGTAGGTTGACCGCCGTGACTAACGCCGCGCTACGCGGCCGTCGACGGGGGCTTTGTCGAACTCCCGGCGCTGGCCGGACACTGGGGTTGATCTGCCATTAACGAACTGACCGGGCCCGCCGGAAGCGGCGAGACCGATCAGCTTCGGGACTCTTGACGGTTTCCGGCCGCTGCTGATCGGCCTACCGCGTTGCTCTCCATTCTTGCGGTCACTTCGCGAGCGTCTTTACGCGATCGCACGATGGAACCGATGTCCATTCGGCGAGCCAATAGGACCGCTTCAGACGCAGCCGTCGCCGCTCGTCGTATGCGCCGCAAGGACGTTTGTGCCGGATAAGAAGAATGCGTTTCAAAGGTCTGGATCTAAATCTTCTCGTCGCGCTGGATGCTCTAATGACCGAGCGCAACCTCACCGCAGCGGCCCGCAAGATTAACCTTAGTCAGCCGGCCATGAGCGCAGCCGTTGCCCGGCTGCGCTCCTATTTCCGTGATGAGCTGTTTGGGATGAGGGGGCGGGAACTTGTCCCGACCTCGCGCGCGGAAGGACTCGCAGCTCCTGTGCGCGAGGCTCTAATGCACATTGAGCTCTCAATTATGGGGCGGGACGTGTTCGACCCAGCTCGATCGAATCGGCGATTCCGGATCGGCCTTTCTGATTTCATAACAGTCGTATTCTTCCGAAATGTCGTGGAGCGCGTCGCGCGAGAAGCACCCGCCGTCAGCTTCGAACTGGTGGCGCTCACCGATGAGCACGATGAGCTTCTCCGCCACGGCGAAGTCGATTTTGTGATCCTGCCGGAATTATTCATGTCCAGCGCGCACCCCAGGGCGGCCCTATTCGAGGAGAGACTCGTCTGCGTAGGCTGCTGCACGAACAGCCACCTCCTACGGCGGCTTACATTTGATCGGTATATGTCGATGGGCCACGTTGCGGTTAAGCTCGGAGCTGCGCGCAAGACGCCGGTCGAGGAACCCTTTTTACTCGATCTCGGCCTCAATCGGCGCATCGACATTCTCGTGCAGAGCTTCAGCATGATCCCGCCCCTGCTGGTAGGTACGAACCGCATAGGGACGATGCCATTAGGGCTCGTAAAGCATTTCCAAAGAACGATGCCCCTTCGGATTGCCGAGCTTCCGCAGCCATTCCCCGCCTTCACTGAGGCAGTCCAATGGCCCGTGCTTCACAACAGCGACCCGGAAAGCCTCTGGATGCGAGAGATATTGTTGCAGGAGGCTACCCGCATGGCAACTGCACAAGAGCCCTCCATCATCTGCACTTCGGAACGAGCGGATACTGCCGGAGATTTCGCACGATCTGTCTCGCCTTTGTCGTAAGGACGTTCGCAACGGCTGCGAACCTCATATCTCAACGCATGTCTCAACGCACACAATTCAGGCTCGCCTCGCTCGAACTCATTGTCGCTGGATAGAGGTCCTCGCAGCGGACGGCTATCATGACGACGTTGTGTCGCTCTTTCGCATGTTGGCATTAGGCTCGACGTGCGAGCGGCGGCTCAGACTGTTGGCCTGGTTTTAGAGACAGGACGGAGCGACGCGTTCACTGCCAAGCCAGGCCTTGCGTTGCAACCCCGGCCGCCGTGCGCACCTGCCTCGATACAGCTAGGATCGGCACGGGGACTGTCGTGTCAACTCTCCGAATCAGTAGTGGCCCCCGATGAGGGAGACGATTCGGCTTCTTCGGAGTCGTACCACCATGCACAGCGAGCGTGGTGGTCATCGATCATGCATATGACCACGATCTCTTGCGCTGTCGAAGCAAGCATCTCGCACGCGTGTTGCCCTGTCGCATCACCCTGGAGTACATCGCACCCTCGTCGCTCTGCGCCGCCGGTCTGACTTCTTTTGGCCCTACCGCAGCCAAACGTCTTGACGACGTGCGCTGCCCTGATGCCACGACAAACAAGGAGCTGACGTTGGAGCAATGCAGCGGGGTGTTCGATCCGGAAGAGCTTTCCGTCCTGGGAAGCCTTTATGATGGCGCGGTCACCGCGCTACCCCCATCGATGCGAAATCCGGAAAATCGCACAGCAATCGCCAAACTCATCCTGGAGCGTACCGCGGCTGGCAAGGCTCAAGTGGCATGCCTGACGAACTTGTTGATCACCATTTCCTCTTAGGGTTGATCCCCCGGCATTCTGAGGATAGTCACCATTCTCGCGCTGGAATGGAAGACGATCCAGCTAGAGCTTTGAAATAGCTTGAATCATACGTGACGTCAGGTTGTAGGCTTTAAATTGAACAACATGAGCAAAGCTACACCACGAAGGCGTCGATGGCGCATTGGCGAACTTGCAGAGGCGACCGGAGTAACGGTGCGCACGCTGCATCATTATGAACACACGGGGCTCCTAGCAGCCTCAGAGCGTACTGACGGCGGCCACCGGATGTACGACCGTGAAAGCGTGCAGCGGGTTCACCAGATTCGCGCGCTACGTGAGCTTGGCTTCTCCCTTGTCGAGATCCGTAAAGCTATGGAGGGCTCGACCTCACTCATCGACCTGCTGCGCAAACATCTAGAGCGGATAGAACTTCAAGTCGCTCGAGCAACTCTGCTGCGCGACCGTTTGCGCAACATGACCATCGACAGCGAGAGCCAGGTCAGTGTGGATGAGCTGCCTGCCACCCTGAATGCGATGTCGCGGGTCGAGACGCGTAGTCAGACGTCCCGATGCACCTGCAAGTTAGCTGCAGATCGCGAGGAGCGGTGGCGGCGGATCCGCGACGACCTGCGTGATTGTATGGATCGGGGCGAGCACCCTTGCGGCGAGCGGGCAAAGGCCGTCGCAGCTGCAGCACGCTTGCTGATCAGCGAAATCGCCGGGGCCGATTCACGCGTTTCGATGATCCTGAAGGTACTTGCACGATTAAGCGCCCCCCGTAGTTTGGCTGGTTGGGATCCCTGCCTCATGCAATATCTCGATCTCGCCCTTGGCGGGTTGGAGGATCAGCCGTAATGACGTCCTCATGGCTGGCCCCGCACAGGATTGCCGATCGGCCTTGGCAAGCTGAAAAAGCGATGACGCTTGGTTGATCGGCGGCTCTGATGCGGGTCGACAGTTTTACGGTCACTTGACAGATCGTCATGGCCTCGCCGATCCGCGCTCCCTGACGCATTGATCGAGGCTCCCTTCAGAAGGGGCTTGAACCGCACGTAACGTCAAATTGTAGGCTCTACCGTGGTCGCCATCTAGCCGACTTAACGCACGCTTCGCTTGGCAGGCGGCTTCGACCTGCAGGCACGTCTGATCACAGCTGCTGGCGGTTCACTTCAGGTGAGCATTGGGAGCTCTACAATGTTAAATGGGCGTTACGCTTTTGCTGCGAGTGCAGCGCTTCTCTTCTGCGCCCTCGCCTCGGTTGCGCGCGGCTCCGAGGTCAATATTGCCGTGGCTGGCCCAATGAGCGGAAGCAGCGCTGCGTTCGGCGCGCAAATGCGCGTTGGTGCGGCTGCGGCGGTCGAGGCATTGAATGCTTCGGGCCTACTTCCCGATACCAAGGTGATATTGAGTGTCGCCGACGATGCCTGCGACCCGAAGCAAGCTGTCGCAGTTGCGAATAAGCTCACAACAGAGCGGGTTCGGTTGGTCGTTGGCCATTTTTGTTCCTCTTCGTCGATCCCGGCCTCCGACATCTACGCCGAAGCAGGCATCGTTCAGCTGTCACCTGGCTCGTCCAATCCTCAGCTAACAGAGCGCGGCCTTGAGACTGTCTTTCGGATCTGCGGCCGCGACGACCAACAGGGCACCGTTGCCGCTGAGTACATTCACAGGAACTATCCTAACCACAAGATCGCGGTGCTCGACGACAAGAGCACCGCAGGCAAGGGTATTGCCGACGTGGTTGAGGCACAGCTTCAGGGGTTCGGTGAACAAGTCATTCGGCAAAGCTATGTAGCCGGTGAAAAGGATTACAGGGCGCTGGTCTCAAGAATGAAGAAGGATCGGGTGCGCGTTGCCTATATCGGCGGCTATCATACCGAAATCGGATTGTTTGTACGCCAGGCATCAGAAGCAGGAGCGGGACTCGTCGTCATGGCGAACGATCCGTTGATGACCTCCGAATTCTGGGCCATTACCAGCAGCGCTGGGAATGACACATTGTTTACCTTCATGCCGGACCCCGCCAGGAATGCCAATGCGGCCGGCGTGGTAGCCGGACTCCAAGCTTCCAACCTGTCCGCTGAAGGCTACACGCTTTACGCCTATGCAGCCGTGCAAGCATGGGCAGAAGCGGTGAACCGGACCGGCTCCTTCAATGCTGCGCGCATCGCCAGTGCACTTCGTTCACGGCCGATCGACACCGTGATTGGCCCAGTCCGGTTCGATACAAAGGGAGACAACGCGGCTCCTGGTTTTCTGGTTTACCGCTGGCGCGACGGCCGTGTTGAAACAGTCCAGCAGAACTGATTGGCATCAACGCCGTCTCCCCAAACTCAAAGTGACACGGATGATGAGACGCCCTCATGACGTTGGAGCAGCGATACTCGCAAGCTCTCTTATACTTGCAGCTTTTGGAGCGTTTTTAGCGTTCGCTGCGGCGCTCGCAGAGCTACCCGATGTCGACCTGAAGGAGGCGCTACGTCTGACGATAGACAAATAGTAGCCGTACCGAGCTGATCTGGCAGGCAGGCACAGCATTTCTGAAGCGGCCATCTACAATTGTGCCAGGTTTGGCGGGATGGACGTTTCTGCGGCCAAGCGGTTGAAGGCCCAGGAAGAGGAGAACGCCAAGCTATCGATGCTTCTGGTCGAGCACATGCTTGGTGTGGAGGCGCTTCGCCAGTCAAAGTAACGGCCGGGCCGCCATCTGCGCATTCTCGTGAGCCAATCACACCGTGCAATCAGATCCACGCACCCAAAAGGAAACGCCCTAAGCGGTCAAATGACGAACGAGACCTCTTTGAGCGCGACGGCATGAAGCAACCAGGACTCGCCACCTAGCCCATAATCGGAGATTGATCGAGTGAAGAGTGGCCTTTCAAGACTAACGTGCGGCATTTTCGACCATTTGGATGACGACGGCCGAGATGCCGCACGACAATATGAAGATCGTCTCAAGCTGGCGGAGGTCTGCGATTCCCTCGGCTTCTACGCTTATCACCTGGCCGAACACCACTGCACACCTCATGGCAGAGGCCCCTCGCCGAACCTGTTTCTATCAAGCGTCGCGCAGCGCACCCGGCGATTACGCTTCGGTCCGCTCGTCCTTTTGCTCAACCTTTATCATCCATTGCGCGCATTCGAAGAGATCTGCATGCTTGACCAATTGAGCGGCGGCAGGCTCGAGCTCGGGATAGGCCGCGGCTCCCAGCCGATTGAATGGAGCTATTTTGGCATCAGTGCAGACGCCGTACCAAGCCGTTATACGGAAGCCAGCGAAATCCTGAATATTGCGCTGAAGGGGCATACGCTATCTTATCAGGGACACCACTTTGAGCTGAGGGACATCCCCTTAACCTTGAGGCCTCATCAACGTCCATGTCCGCCGACCTGGATCGCGAGCAATCGGGTCGAATCGGCGCAGTGGGCCGCTGCAAATGGCGCCAATCTGGCGTGCATAGGCCGCGCCTGTGTTGTCCGGAACGTTACGGATGCCTACCGCTCCCATCGAGCGCACAATACAACCGCCCACGGTCGCGAGCCATTTCTCGGGCTGGTCCGCATGGTCGTGATTGCGAAATCTGACCAGGACGCTCATGCGGCGGCCGAAACTGCGTATCGACGATGGCTGGAGAGCTTCAAGTTTCTTTACGAGCTGAATGCCATTCCGACACCGCCCGCCCTCCCGCTGACCTTCGATGCAGCGCTTGAGAGCGAATTGTGCGTCGTCGGAACGCCAGCTTCCGTCCGACAGCTCCTTCTTAACCAGATGGAAGAGGCAGGTGCCAACTACTTGCTTTGCCAGCTTGCATTCGGAAACCTTCCGCTGGAGACTTCCCTGTACACCGCAACAGCAATCAAAGCTGAAATTCTCGATAGTTTTGCCGGATAATGTCTGGATTGGGGAATCATACACTTGGCAAGTAGACCGACGCGCTGAGATTATATCCGAAGCTGGTTGCGATTTTGGTCGTCGCTTGCCCTGGGCGCAAAGGCGATCGTCAGCCTCAATGGCAGCGATCAACCGGTCAATCTTTCGGACTGCGCTTCTTCGTTGCTTCGACACATGAAACTCTGCTGAAGGGAATTCTTCGTTGTGAGCGCGCTTTACGCAATGAACTTTGTCGGCATGGGCGGAACTGGCGGCGGTGCCGTCTACGTCGGCAACGGCATGATTGTCGGAATCGACGCTGGAAACCTTCGCTATAGTGGCACCTACATCGAGGAAGGCGGTCGGATGAAGGGGACTGTCAACCTATATACGCCACGCTTGTAACCGGCGCTCAAGTACCGGCAGACAGCAGATGGAGCCTGACGATTGGCCTGCCAACTTCTCAGATGGGAAGCCACAGGCGCTCATGGTTGAGGGTAGTCCGGTACACGTTATACTGGAGAAAATCGGCGATATCTGACCGCCTGGCGCTCCTATTTGGAAGCGAGCTTTGGCTTAGGCAGTCTTTGCCAACCGCTTCATCAGCTCATCCGCAGCCGAATCTCTTCGTCCGCTTCGATCTCGCGGGCCTTTTCAATGAAGGCCCGCGATTGCTCAGGGTCATCCTGCATCTGCGGGAGGCCGGAGCTGGTGGATAGTCGCCGTCGAGATTCCATGGCCTTCTCTTCGGCTTGCGGCGATCGAGGAGTTTGGAACTTCGTGACATCTGGGGGTCCAATTTAAAGGTATTCGCCAAGGGCCACCGCTGCGACCTTTTTGTCTTCTCAGTCACGGCCTGTCATCAACGAATCAGCAGGCTGGCCTGAAAGCCCTCAAGCTCACTGAACCAAGACGGCGGGAAAAAAACTAATTACCCCGCCTTTGATGTAGGCGATGAGATTACTCACGTGCGCTATTCACGAACTGGATGCATCCCATCAACACTTTCGATTTTACCAATTTCAGCCAAATATCCCATAAGTCGATCGCCCGGTTTCCGGAAAGCACATTTCACGAATGTCGTGTGACAATGGATCCTTCTTGCTTTCAGCATAGTCGCAGGCCAATTCAAGCTTCTCGTGGCTGCATCCCCAACGACACCCCTCAATCTTTGAAATCGACGCACGTGCGGCGCAGATGCGGTCGGATGGCCAGCCGCAAGGTCTGGCGCGGCAATCTATCGCGTTGTCGCCTCCCCCTTTGCCATCATACTAAGCCCTCCAAGAAGATCGGCTCTCACACTGCTTGGCCAGGGTAAATGCGTGCGCTGCATAGAGTTCGGGCAGGCGAACTGCCCGCTCCACCGGTGCCGGCTGGACTTTTCGCCCTCACCGGGCGGGCAGCGTCGACAATCCGCCGCTGTCGCGGCCTTCAAGCAAAGCAGTGCGGTCAGCTATCTGACTGCGCTAAGTGCAAGACACGTATCCTCCGGCCAGGACGGGGCACTGATGTCGATCCGTGTGATGAGACCAGCCACGCGATCTTACTGCCCACCCCCGTACGTCGTGTGATCGTGGATTCTCACTCTGCTTGCGTCCTCGGCCTTCGTCGGCGGGCGGCACCCTCACCCACTTCCTCCAGACTGACGCTACCTCATCTCATTCTATGCGCCGGCGCTCTTCGACCATATCCCGACGCGGTTATGCCTTGTCAGCAATCCTTACATCACTATCGGAACGAGTGGTGGACGTGCGCGATCTGCCAGTCTTGTGTCTTAGCGCGCGCAGCTTCCAGGAGCCCATCCGCACCCTCAGCGTGCCAGGCATCGCCTGTCAACGAATGCAGAGAGAAACCGCAGACGTATGTAGCGGATGTTATTTCTGGGTTGCCTGGCATGGACTGGGACATCATTGTCTGGCATGATGAGGAGACCGGTCTGGACCAGCTAACGGCGCATCTTCAGCAACAGCTTCGTCCAGCGCCAAGCGCTCTGTATGGCACTCCGCCTGGCGAGCCCTCCGGTTACGTCTGGATCGCTATGTCAGGCGGCAAGCAATCCCGCAGCAGTTCGCGCGGCGCTTCTCGACTTGCCGTCATCAGCGGTGTCTCCGCTGGCTGGAGTCACTGCCACTACCCGACGCGCTGGACCGGCTCGACGGTCCAATCAAATGACGGGCCATCTACAACGCTGTTCGCGGCGTTCTATCCCGTCGATTCCGCCTTTGCGATCCTTTCGCGAGACGTGCCTGCCACCCTCTCCCTTCGGCGACCATGCGTGCGCACCTTGCCTTGTGCAACAGCCATTCGTTGTAGCGCCGCGTCTGCCGTCTCGCGAACGGGGAAGCACGACACAACCGTTACTCAGCCTGCTGCCCTGCATTTAACTACTTTGGAGCAACACCGTGGAACTTGACCCTTCCAATTCACGCACAAAAGACCTCGAGGATCGCATCGACCTGCAACTCGACATCGTGGCCGCCCTCATACGCGAAGAAGGCAACGAGCTCGAAGCGATCCGACTGCTTAACGCACTCACGAACCAAATGATTACGGCGGAACTGGAGCTCGGCCAACTTGGCGATACGAGAACCAGTGGCCGCGCCGGCGACCGGCGAACAGCGCGGCTGTCGCGAGACCGTGGCGTTTACCATCCAGAAGACCTTCAGGTTTTGGGACGCCTTCTCGATCAGGCCGTGGCGGCATTACCGGCAGAGCTGCGAACTCCCGCCAACCAAATGAAGATCGCCAAGCTAATTCTGTCACGTGCAGCAGCGGACTGAGATTTCATTTGGCTTTTTCTGCGGTCGATGGCGCGCTTATCGAGCGTTTATCGCTGGGCTGACTGCTACGGCCGTACGCACCAGGGATAGACGACTTGGCGTTTATGGGCTCACCGCCCCGTAAGCGCGCCGGATCCGCTGGCTTTTCCATATCGCAACTGTTCGCCACCATGCTCGAAGGCAGGCTCGCCCTATTAAACCACCTCGCGCCGGAGATGACACAGTTTCATTCGATCCAGCTAGACCTTGCTGTTCTTCGAGTACCTGATAGCTATGGTGTCTTAAACGCCTGCGGCCAACTCCAAAGGCTGATAGCGGGGGAAGCGCAACCCAACACATGCGTGCGAGACATCGCACGTCTATCACCACTTGTGATCCCTCCATGCGTTCGGCCCTCGTTGCGGCATTGTCTCCTACAAACGCGCAACGAACGGCACCCACATTCCTTTGCCGGACGACAGCGCATTCGGCAGAAGACCATCGCAATTGCCGCTACATCTTGCTCCCTTCTCTAGTGCGGCTCACCTGGAGCAAAAATCGCACCGAGGGCAGGAGGCCACGCGAAGGGTCGAGCAACAGGACGACGGGCCGCGGACACATGTCAGAAAGCAAACAAGCAGCGTTCGGAAAACGCCACACGATTCCAGAAACGACATGACAAGCAGTTGCGATTAGAACGCATCTTAGCTTGAGACTGCGAAAGGAGAGGAACGGTCCATTTTCATCATGTTCGGCTTTAGTCGTGATTGGCATGGCGCCGATCTTCCGATTGCAGGAAGAAGAGCCACAACTATTGACCGATGCCAAGCAACAAGAGCACTGCGGCAACGAAGCGCGCGAACAACGCGTGCTCGTTTCCCCGTTTCAGAATTATTCGAATTACGCCTGGCAATACGACGTTCGGTCATCGGAACTTCAACAAACATCTATATCGACTTCATTGAAGCGCCGAGAGCAGCTCGATACGCAAGCGGTCTGGGCCCTGATGTCCTACTTGCTGGGACAGGCCACAGACTCTCGGTTCGCTTTTGGCAAGGTACGTCCTTGTATCAGGATGTCGAGGAGTGTTGAGATGGATCAGTTCTTATCCGAGCAAGTGCAGGCGCCAGATGCTATCGTGAGTGTCGCATTTGATAAGGCTTGGCGCTTTGTCGAGAAGGATCCGTTGCTGGCGCATAATCTCAAGACGGTCCTTCATACCCGATTGCGAACTTTCCTCGAGTGTTCGATAAGGAACGGCGAACGGAATGCCTTGAATCTGGCAAACGAGGCGATACGCAATTTGCGCGCTGAACTGGCGCCGTCGACCGAGCAATAAGGGCGCTTGCACCTCCACTGGCAGGAGGGTTTGGCTTCGTTAAGGCTCTTGAGGGACCTTATGCGGCAGGAAAACAACCGGGTCAGAACGTGGTCGAGCTGACCTTCCTCCACTTATGTTCTGCCCCGCTGACGACGAGCACGTTCGCGACGACTGTTGCCTGTGCAGCTCTTCTGGTTACCCGGGACCAGTAAGCTGGAACCCAGAGCAAGTCGGCGACGAGACGGGACAGCCGCCTAATGTTCCCTGGCGTAATACCGTTCTCTCTCCTGACCTTGAGCTCGGCACGAGCATGCGCAACCTCAAGCAAGAGCCTCGTCAAGCGCAGCCGCATCGGCTTCTTGACGTCCCTCGATCGCGGTAGAGATTGAGGAACGTTGTGCTACACTTGTAATAGGTCCGAAGCCAAAGCGATCGATGCCTGTGATCGATCACCACCGCATCGCTCACGATTGCAAGCGGCAGCACGACCGTCCCGCCTGAAGAATGAGCTTGAGCGCCCGAGACGCGTCCTCGATCAGCGGTCTTCATTTGCCGAACTGTCTGAACAGCGAGCAGAACGGATCGTATTCAAAGAAGGATCTGCGCGAAGCGACCACTGTCAGGCCGCAGCATTTCGGTCGAGGCAGTGCATGGCAAGTTGCGCGCTCCACAATCTGACGCGGCGTGCGATTGGACCCATTTCTTTCGAAGACATGTTGTGCGGCAGTTACAGCAATTCGCGATCATGTTGTTAAACGCACGGCGCCGGGGGCATCGAAAGGAACGACACTCGAATGAAGAATTTTCTGATTCTGATCGCAAGCATCGGCGCACTCAGTGCGGCCGCTCCCGCATTCGGCGCGGACTTCGCCGGGCAGCCCGTCAAGGTCAAGGCGCCACCGCTGCCGGTCGCAGCCCCGATTATCGATTGGTCCGGCTACTATATCGGTGTCAATGGCGGCTGGGGAACGGGCCGCAACTGCTGGGATTTCAATGGCGTCACTCCCGAGGGTTGCCATAATTCGACTGGCGGTACCATTGGCGGCCAGATTGGCTATCGTTGGCACATCTTCAACATGGTCTACGGGATCGAAGGCCAGGGCAACTGGGCCGACTTCAGCGGCTCCAATGTCAGCACCGCCTTCCCAGCAGACACCATTGGCACCAAGACAGATGCGTTCGGTCTGCTCACCGGCCATATCGGCTACGCGTTCAATGCCGTGCTGCTTTACGGCAAGGGCGGTGCCGCGGTGACCAGCAACACCTATCACGTCAACTCGGTGGCTACTGGCACCGAGATTGCCAAAAACAATGATGTGCGTTGGGGTGGCGCGCTGGGCGCCGGTGCCGAAGTCAGCCTCACGCCGAACTGGTCAGCTGGCGTCGAGTATACCCACTTGTTCATGCAGCGCAGCAACGTAAGCTTCCCAGCGGCCTTTGGCGCCGATCGCGTCCACCAGGACGTCGATCTCGTCACGGCACGGCTCAATTACAAGCTCGGCCAGACGTTTCCCAAATATTGATCTCCACGCGCCTGCGTGAATCGGGGGCCCCGACCACGGTCGGGGTTCTTCCTTCAGACGCTCCTCTCCCCCGCGGCATCCCTGCCGGACTTCCGAAGCACCAGGTCCGAGCTCGTCTAAGCATGGATCACCGGCTAGATGGAACGACGACGCCTGCCCCAACACTGGCGGACCAGGTCAGTCGATTCGACATGTCATCGACGGTTATGGAGCTCCACAACCTCACGCAGCGTGAGGTCTCAGACTTGCCCAAAGGAGCGTTGTATCTGCGATTTCGCCGACAGTGCCATGCTGACGCCAGAAGCTGGAAGCAAACATTTGGCAGTTGGTGCTCGTTCCATTCGACTGATGAATTCAAAGAAGATTGAGGCGCATAGCTATAACGATCGCTTGAATCCGGCTGGTCGCACCCAACTTGCGCATCGCGTTCTTGATATGAAAATTGACTGTATTCTCGCTGATTTCCAGGATCATCCCAATTTCCCATGACGATTTCCCCTCTGCCGCCCAACGCATGCAACTGATCTCCCGCTGCGATAGTGTAACATTTCTTTCGCAACCATTATTGCAGGGACGAGCGATGTCGCCATAGGCGGTGTGAAACTGCCAGGCCAGCGCGTTGAGATGACCGATGCGGTCCTGAGGATCAGCATCGTCGGACGCAGATGCAAACGACACCACAGATACCCGACCCAACGGGCCAAACAATGGCACGCTCATGCCATGCTTCAGGCCAAACTCTTTCGCTTCGTCCAGAAAGCGTCTCTCGTCCGGTTGAAGTTGATAGTGGTCGGGGAGTTGATCCCAAAAAAACGGCCGCGAATGCATCGGCGTCCGCCGGACCACCGGATCGATAGTATGGTACTTGCGTTTGAAGTATCGGTCGCACCAGTCTGGCGGCCACTTCACAGCCACAGTCGGAGGTGGATACTCCGCCAGCCGAAGTGGCTCGACGAAGTTGAGAGCGCCGTAAGCGACTTCACTGAACCCTTCCTCGGTGGCACAGCTTACAAGAAGCTCGAACAGCGCTCTGAGCGAATGCGTCTGGTTCGCGCATTCGGTGAAGCTAAAGAGATCCATGATGGGCGCCTCAGAACGTCGATCAAGCTCCCTGTCACTGTGTTCGATTGCGCTTGTTTCAGGCGGAGCCAAATTCCAATCCATGACCTGAACTCTTGGGTTTGTTCTTCGTGAAGTCTGAGCGCCGCACGCTGCGTCAGACGCCATTCCCGAATTCGTTGCCCTGCCGCTGGCTGCGCCGGCATGATCGTCCCGTCAAACAGCCGAGATGCCGTCATCATCCCTGGTCCGAGGCTGAACGGCACGCCGCAATCGAAGCGCCGTTGCACATGCGAAGTGATCGGTCCAGCTCGCCGATGACGCACTGGCCAAATCGGCCGCGCCATCGTTCATGTTGATGGTCTGGCAGTGATAGAAAGTCCGAGGACCCTGGCGACTCAGCTGGCGAGACGAACCAAACAGCATGAGCGGCTACAGGGCCGGCTCTGTTCAGATTGGATGGCGAGAAACCCGGGTCCTGTCCGAACGACGCTTCGCTTTGTCTCAAGGCCGAGCACGAGGAGATCTTGGGCACTGAACTCCGCGATACAGGTAAGGTAGAGCACGCTGATGCGCTTGGCGGTGCCGGACTCGACCTGCGCGTTGTCGGTATCGATTGTCTGCTTGCCGACGAAGACAACAGGAGTGTCATTTTTCTTCCCAATCTTGCGAATTGCCATCGCTAACCGCTGGCTGATCCTCCGCCCTATGACGGCGTCGGGAACGCGATCGATGAGCAACACGGAACAGCCGAAGCCGAAGCCATACTCCTCGCATGATTGCCCGGCGTCTCAGCGGGTCCGCCCGGTAGGTCCGGCGCAAATGAATCGAAGGGGCAGAAAATGGCCACGTCCAAGGCGCAATGGGAGATACGCGCGGTCGCGAGACCTGCTTGATGCAGAGGACACTTTGCATGCGCATCTCCAGAAGGGAGAGGACCCCGAATTGGACCAGTCCAGCAAGTGTCGTACCAACTGTTGATTTCGCGAAAATCAACCGTCGGGACAAGAGCTTGAAAGGCGGACGGTTGGTCGCAAAGTAAGTGCATTGAAGCAATCATGACATCGGGAGGAAAGGCGACAGCGCCATTTGTGCGAGCCGCGGCACGAGTTGACCTAGACCAAGAAAGGGGCAGCTCCTCTCGGCGGCCGCCTCGAGTCCAACCGTCGGTGCCGCAAGCGCAGCCCTCTCGCAGCCCAGTCAAGTACCAACCTTGGCAATTGATGGGGACCGTCGACACATGACAATCGTCAAGGAACTTGGACTGACTGACTGACTGCACCTCCGGCCGCGCGGATCCCCGACTAAGCGCTCGGAATCCGCCCCCTAGCGGAAAGATAATTGCGCCGGCACCTCACGCACGAATCGTGATGCGGTTGGTGCAACCAAGGCGAAGAACTTCGCCAAGATCGGTGAAGCATGGTTTCTCTGCTCTTCGCGATCATCTCACTGCTCTATGCGACCGTTGGCCAGGCGGGTGGCACTGCATTCCTGTCGCTAATGGCTTTCTCTGGTATGCCATCGACAGAGATGCGGCCGACGGCGCTTGGTCTCAACATTGTTGTCGCGACTTATTCTACGTGGCTCTTCAACCGCAACAAAGTCGTAGACTGGATAATCCTGCGCCCGCTTCTGCTTTCATCGATGCCAATGGCGCTTGCCGGTGGCTTGATTGTGCTTGAGGAACACATTTACAAAACACTGACCGGGATCGTTCTTCTTCTGGCGAGCGCCGTGATGATCATGCGGCGCGGACGAGCCGCCGATCGCATTTGCGAAACTCCGCTCCGGGCAAGCGTGAGCATTGGCGCGGTCCTCGGCCTGGTTTCCGGGCTGACCGGCGTGGGCGGCGGAGTGTTCCTGGTCCCGACGCTCATCGCACTGAATTGGGCATCACCTAAGCAGACCGCCGCGCTATCACCCCCTTTTATCCTGGCTAATTCCACAGTCGGCTTCGCCGGAGCTCTTTTCACCGGCCAATTTCCGTCCTCGGATTTGGCGCTTTACGCAATCTCCGCGCTGGCGGGTGCCGTCGCAGGAACGGTTATCGGCCTGAAATGGTTGAGCCAGACAGCTATCAGGTTCATCCTCGTGGCGGTTCTGCTCGTTGCCGGCATCCAATTGGTTCGCGCTTGAAAGTGTCAAGTCCCGTCTTTTGTGGGGTTGGTAAGCGCGGAATGTCAGGACGCGAGTCCCATTTGATCTAATGATCCGGCGCAAGATCTCCCAGCCGGCTTCTGCATAGATGGCCTCCAGGTCGCCGCGCGAGAACGAACGGGATGATCGACGCCTCACCACGCGGTCTATGAGAAACAGTGAGAGCTGCACGTGCATCGGATTGATGCGACGCCAATGAGGGGCCAACTGCATAATTATGCGCGCTCTGGCGGCGACCGATAGCTGCAAAGGCGATGTTAAAAAAGGGCATCAAGTGCTGAAGCAGAACAAAAACTATCGCAGATAGTGTCACGTGTGAGGTATCTGGCCCGGCTCGCGGTCGCTATAAGCAGGACCTGCAAGTTGTTGTGAGTTGGTGAGCCGCATTGGAGCCGGAACGAGACGCCGCCGAACCAAGGCGCCCCGACGCACTTTGCCGGGGGGTTGAAAGTGCGCCGGGCCCGCCCCAACATCATCAGTACATCCGTGATGATGCTTGCGGCAATGTGACAAGCAGCGTGGCGGAATTGAGGCTCATGAATTTTATACTTGAAATTCAAAAATGTTTTCGTGAGCTGCTCCAAAGGACTTGAATCGCACGTAGCGTCACGTTGTACGATCGCGTGCTTGGCGCTCTTCATCTCGCAAACAACTTATTTCCCGTGACACGCCGGCCTTGGACGGGAGGCATCGGTCGAATGCTGCGAGCATCCACATCGATTTTTCCCCGGAAAACCAGCTTGAAAGTCCAGGGACAGCCTGCCCCGCTCTTGGTGTTGCCTTTAGATCCCTGTCTTTGTCGCAAAAAGGCTGCATGTCAGGGAATGCGGAAGCGACGCGCCCTCGGATGAATGACTGACACTGCGCGCAGGCTAGTCGGGAGACGTCTAGCCGCTTGGGCCGTGCTCGTAAGAGAAGTTCATTCTACCCACAAGCATCCAGATAATCGCCAACGAGCGGCTCTCACTCCCCCCCTCACTCCCGGCCCCTAAGCCGCGTTGGCAGTGACATCGAGAGCGGGACCAGATCTCAGGAACAGTTAGGCGCCTTTGACATAACGCAAAGACACAACAGAGGGCATCGGTCAGCTTCATGCTGTTTGAGCATGGGAAAGTTAAGCCTTGCAGACCTCCCTCCTAAACAAGTATTGCGATGCTCGCCTGCCTTGGTACACCATCTACCCAACCGTACCGGATTTCTCCGCGATAGTCGGTCCCAAGACTTGTGAGACATGGTTGAGGCGGCTGCCGCCCGACGAACCCGTATCACTCTACATCCACGTTCCGTTCTGCCGCTCGATCTGCTGGTATTGCGGCTTCCCTACAAGCCTCACTCGGAGCGAGCGACCGATCCGCAAATATTTGGCGGCGGTGCAGGATGAGATACGCTTGGTCGCAGAGCAAGCGCCGCCCGCTCTGCCGGTGAGCGACGTGCATTTCGGCGGCGGGACGCCGACCACCATTGCGCCGACCGATTTCCTGGCCTTGATGGAACTCCTGCGCCGCTGCTTCGCGTTCAGCAAATCAGCTACCATCGCCATAGAAATCGACCCGCGTGCGTGCACGGCCGAGATGGTCGAAACGTTAGAAGCGGCGGGGGTCAGCCGCGCGAGCATCGGCGTGCAGAGCTTCGACCCCGTGGTTCAAAGGGCGGTCAACCGCGTCCAGAGCGAGGTGCAGACGGCTTCTGTCGTCGAAAGTCTTCGCCAGCATGGGATAAGCCGCATCAATTTCGACCTTCTCTTCGGACTGCCGCATCAGACGGTGCGGTCCTGCGTGGACTCCGCGCGGACGGCTCTGGCCATGCGACCAGACCGGCTTGCGGTTTTCGGCTATGCTCACGTCCCCTCCTATATGAAACGTCAGCGCCGGATCGATGAGACGGCGCTGCCGGACAATGTCGCCCGCGCTGAGCAAGCCGCGGCCATTGCAGATACGCTGGTCTCGGCCGGCTACCGCCAGATCGGGCTCGACCATTTCGCCCTGCCCAACGACGAGCTCGCGCTGGCGCAGAAAGCCGGTGAGCTGCGCCGCAACTCCCTGGGTTATTCGGCTGATACCTGCAAAACCGTGATCGGCTTAGGTCCGTCAGCCATCGGCCGTCTGCGTGACGGTTACGTCCAGAACGAGATCGCAACCGCTTCCTATCACCAACACATTCAGGCTGGTCGTCTGGCAACCTTAAAAGGCTATTGTCTCACCGCCGAAGATCGCCTCCGCGCCGCAATCATCGAGCGTCTGATGTGCGATTTGCAGGCCGACGTACCAGCGATCTGTGCTGCTTACGGATTTGATCCGATTCCTCTTCTCGATTCGGCCGACCGCCTGGGAATGCTTGCCGAAGACGGGATAGTGGACATTGACGAGGGATTCATTCGGGTCAAGCAGGAGCACCGGTTTGTCATTCGTGCTGTTGCTGCCGCATTCGACACTCGTCTCGACCGTACCCCCTATTAACTAACCCACGCATGTGAGCAGATCCCAAACCTCTAAGCTCTTCGCGAGGGAGCGATCCGAAGAAAGCGCCTCCGCAGACAGGCCAGACTTCGAGGATGCAGCGGCGGAGTGATGACACGACCTTTCAGATATGGCCTCAAAACTGGCGAGGGCCGATTAAAAGAGAGCTGATCGAAAAGAGAAGCGCAGCGGACTCCGCCGTTCAGGGCCACGCCTCGATCTTGCGGAAAGGGCTCTGCCCCACCTCCGCTGGAGTGCTCTCGATGATGGTGACGGCCTCTGCGACATGCCGCTGGAGACGCCGGCGCCCGCACAAGTTTCGGGTATTTTACGGCCGCAGGCAGCTTTGTGAAGCTACGGTCCACCTCCTCGAGCACAGTTGGAGACTCGACCACGCCCGCAGCGTTCTCAGACCTCAAGGCTCGGCTGTCTTCGGTCCTGCGATCACTGGCGCGCCTCCGACGGAAACAGGTCCCTGTGGTTTGGACCGCCCGAAGCGCTTCCTGGCGACGCTTGAAGCAGCCCGGGCTGGCGACAAAGGAGGCACGGGAGCAGCAGAAGGGACAGGTGCTAAACTCTGCAGCGAATCGATCCGCGAAGTCAGCACGGTGATCTGATCCAGAATCCCTTTGAGGTCATCCCGCTGGGCATCGATCTGGCGGTTGAGTTCTACGATCTCATCGCCAGCTTTCTGCTGTGCCCACTTTATCTCGAACAGAGATGCCCTGTCCTCCAGTGACAGGCTCATCGTTGAAGCGACGTCCCGGGCTTCCGGCGTCTCGACAAACTCTTCAAGGTTAGCCCAAAGCCAGGCGCCAGCAGCACACGAGCCGACGAGGACAAGCGGGAGCACCAAAACGGGGAGAATCCGTCTTGACGGCCCATGCAAGAGCGGCCGCAAGTCTGGCGCGGCCGCTTGATCAATCAAGTCCATTGTCCCTCGCTCAACATCCCATTCCAGCAGGCTCATTTTGTCGACGCGACAGCCTGCGATGCTCACGCGCTCCAGGAGCTGCCAGCGTCGACAATGATCAATCTTGGCGAGCTTCCCGATCGGCTGCCCCTGCTCCTATGAAACGCTACTTCTTGAGCAACGCAACGCGACAATTTGCGCGTTCTCCATGATAGCGTCACCAGCGAGCAATGGTTCTCATCTTCGCCGGCGATGGCGCAGCATTTTCTTTCAGAAGAACCTTGCAGATTTTCTTACGTTGCCCCGGCACGAATGCAAACCGTCCACTGATTCCTGCAGTGTGTTCGATGGAGCCCGGCCTCACGCCTTGCCGAGACCAGCAACTTCATCCGGGACGTGCCGCGTAAGCGCCACGGCTGATCGGCCGAGCCGCAATGGCCGATTGGACCGGCAACCATTGCACCTGGTCGACTACCAATTCCGGCAGGTTGTTCGAGATGACGGGCACGTGGCAAGCGTGACCAACGAACGCCCCGCACGTCAAGGATTCGGATGCAAGACAGACTTTGCCGCGCCAACGGCGCTAACGGAGCCAGCAACTGCTCGCCGATGCCCGCCAAAGCTGCTCGATGGCTGATTCCTCCGGTCTCCTGGGCCATCACGTTAGACGTTGTGGTGTGCTTGCCGCGCGCGCAAATTCAAAGGCTCTTCGGCCTTCGCGCCTGGCGATTGTCTCGTGTTTCGGTGACAACGATACCAATGAACCGCTTCGTGAAGCCAGGCCTCTTGCCCGGCGAGCCTTGCTTTCTGGTAGCTGCCATTTCGTCGAGAAAGCCGCCTTCGATGCAGATGCGCGGCACCGCAGACTCGCCTGACTGACAGTGTGCAAGGTGGACATTCGCAATGTTTTGGTGGCCAGGACAGCGAGGCCGCGCGCGCTCGTCGTGAGCATTTTGCCGAGCCAGCGCTCGCCGCTGGCTCTCGGCGCACCGGCGTCATCCACGCAAAGTTGCGGACCAGCATCATCGCGCCGCGAGCTGAAGCCTGAGTGGTCCTCTTCGGATAAATCGAGTTCTGGCTCGTCCCCCGCTCGCGCTCGGACGCGAAAACGCCGGGAGCTCACTCTGGGCCAATCAGGCCGCAGTGCAATCTATCCATTGCCGGCAGACATGGACCCGAAGTGCGCCATGCGTGATTGCTTTCTTGCGACGACCTCGCCTCGGACATATTCGGCTACGGCAGCACTTTCTTTCAATCTTAGACCAAGGGGAAAGCAATGTGGGCTTGTAATTGCACTTTCGCTAGCGGCTTGTCTGGTCGGCAATTCCGTACTGGCACAAACCGCGAGCGGGCTTGATCCTCGTAGCCACTCTGTGGATCAGGCCAGCAAAAGACGAAAGGCTTCCGATCGGGCCGCAAAGCTCCCGATCGACCTGATCCGTCAGGCAATCCGCCCTCCTGCCCCGGCGCCAGCAGCAGGTCCCGGAGTGCCTTTCCAGAAGCGCGGCAATGCGGACAGGGCTGCTCAGACGAGACCGCAAAAGACGATCGATCCCTTCGCAAGGTACGACAATCTGCGTGAAAAAGGGTTGTGGCTCAGCATACCCGGCCCTGCGGACACGATTGATCAGGACAAGGACGGCGTTAGATCGGCGCTGGCAGATGTCGGCGTCGGCTACATCGGCTGGACACACAACACCTTTGCAAATAACCAGCTGCCGAATGCAGCCAGAAGCACTATCGCAAACCAGCTCTATATGGGCCAGAATCCGACGTTTGCGTCGGCAAACTTCATGGTCGTCACCTACGATCTCAGCCGGTTTGGCATTGCCGACGGACAGATTGTCGTAGGAGCCGAGCAGCAATACTGGACGTGGGATCGCCCGGGGCCAGATCGAGTGGGAATCAATACGCTCGCCTACTACCAGACTTTCTTCGACAGGACACTAGAACTCAAACTTGGTTACCTCAGAAACCAAAATGAGTTCACCGGCACATTGTTCGGAGGGATTACCGGATCGAACATGTCTGCCTTGTTGCAGGCAGGGATGAGCACCAATGCCGCGCCCACGCCTGCGGTCAACCTGAAGTACAATTTTGACGATCGCTTGTACAACAAGGTCTCCGTCCAGCGCTCAATCAGTCCAGATGGTCCCTATGCCCAGATAACGGAGAATCCCACCGGCTTGAACTGGAGCACGGCCAATGCAGGCATCCTTCTCGTTGATGAAGCCGGCTACAGGAGCAAGGCTGCTCCCGGCGTGCCCGACACGTGGCTGCGGGCGGGCATTGGTTTCAACAGTAGCCGCTACAAGAATTTGGCGGATCCCGAGCAGCAAAGGGAGAGCGGGAATAATTTTCACTACATCGCTGCGGACAGGCAGCTCTGGCAGAGTGACGCCCTTGGGTCGCCGTCTCGCGGCATCTATGGCGGATTCTCCCTCATGGGAGCTCCGCCTGATCTCAACATGATCAGCCGGTATTACGAGCTTCGTCTCTATGCGAAGGGACCTTTTGATAGTCGGCCCAGTGATCTGATTGCTCTCGTTGCGACCAACACGGCCTGGAGCAAGCTTGCAGTGGATGCTGCTCTGGCTAAAGGCCAGCTTGCGCACCGCGATACCACAGCAATCACGGGAACATACACTGCGCATCTCGCTCCGGGGATATATGCAAGCGTCGGACTGTCATACATCCATAACCCGACAAGCATCACACACACGCCCCAAACGGAACACGCGCTCAATCTGTTGGTCTCCACGTTGATATTCTTCTGATCATCGCAAGCGCCTTTCTGCCCCACCTTCTCGTGACGCATGGGACCGGAGCTTCGCGATCTCTTTGAAGGGATCGGCCTGGATCTGCGCTAGACGAGCCCGTTAGGTCGGATGTGACGGGACGCCAGCTGGAAGAGATTACGCAAAAGGATCTCGTTAGTTCTCCAGGGAGAAGCGGGCGGATTTTTGAGCAGAGGCTGGTCCCGAGCGCCGTCATTTCCGAGGTTGGCCCGCGCGAATAACTCCCCGTACGGAACCATAGCCACGTCAGGTTCTCGACAGCTTGCCCGACTACGGAGACCCGTTCAGGTAATTCCTGGAGGTGAGGTTAGGTGGACCCGCAACATTTTGACCCATTTAATGTACCAGCTTGGTCGCAGGTGCAGCACGCCGTCTCGCAAGAGCCGCAGACGAGCCAGGCCGGACAAGATGGCTTTGAGCAGCACTTGGCCGAGGCAAGGCAGGCCGATCCCGCTCCCGTCGGCGGTGGGGGCTCCTATCCCCATCTATCTACAGAAGACCGGGACCTTATCGACAGGGCGATTGCTCAATATGAGGCTCGGAAAAACCTACAACCGCACACGGTCAGACTTTATACTCAGGCACTTCGTCGACTGGCGAATGATCTTCGCGCCCGTGGCCAAACGACTGATCTAGCGGACCACCAGTCCCTGGTTAATCACCTAGATACTTACTTTCCGAAAGACGCCCTCATGAAGACAGGCGTAAGCGTCCTTCGTGCGTATCATGATTCCGGCCATTTAGTTTCTCGCGGGCGACCGCGCGCGCTCCCCTCAGCGAAAGACGCATCTAACGATGGCCAGCAATCCCCGGACGAGCCGATGGATGCACGTGGCGGGAGCGACCTCCCTCCAAGCGAGGAGGTCCTCATCAATCATGATACAGCTCAATCGAGACCAGCGAAGAAACCGAGGACACTGAATGATCTGGAAGAGGTCGCGGTATTCCGGCAGCCAGGCGCAAATGCCGCTTCAGGGGGAAGTGGCGGAGCAATGCCGGTCGCCTCAACGGGCGTCATAATCCGGGGACAGTGGGACAGGCGGCCTCTTTATCCCGAGGATGCTCGCGATATCTTCAGGCTTGAGGAGGCCCTCATTGAGGGCGGGATGGCCGGCCCTACCGCGAAGCAGCATGCAAATTCTCTTATTGGCTTTAGCCGTTGGCTTTTCGCAAAAAACAAACCAAGCATTGTTGCTCGGCTGGACGGCAAGTCGCTGACCGATGGCGGTGACGTGCGCGAGTTCAGCGGAGACGCTAACAGCAAAAAACTCATTATCGCATTGGAGCATCTGCGGATCTTTCGGTCGACGGGGGGCATCGTGCCCACCGTGCGTCCAGGGCGCACTCGCGCTAAGCTCAATCCTTCCCCCCAGAACGTGGCTCTCATCAATCCCGAAGGCGCTTTACTGACGGAACCGACACGCATCGACAGCGCCGCTGCGCAGGACCGCGCGTCGCACGAAGCTAATCAGCAAGAGGAGCATCAGGAGGGACAGGATAATCAACCGGTCCCGTCGGCTCTCCTCGAAGGACAGGTCGCGGTCGATCCAGAGCAGCTTCCTCAGGAGCAGCTTCGGCGCGTACTGGATCATCTCGATGACCAAGCCATCCCCTTGCCGGTTTCGCTCCCTTCAGAGGAGCGTCAGCAGCTGGAAAAGGACTTGCGTGACGAGCTTCACCGGCAATGGGAGGATCCGCCTGGCCCCTCGTTTTCCCTTGATCCAGAAGAGTTCACCATTGAACCAGAGCAGTTCTCTAAAGGGGAGTTTCGACGACTGCTCGAGGATGAAGACGCACAGGAGCTTGCCGAGGGGCGAGATGATCAACCCGCCACCTCGGCTTTCCAAGAGCAAGTCGCATTCGATTCGGAGCAGCTCCCTCAGGCACATCTTCAGCGAGTGCTGGATCATCTCGATGATCAACCCAGCCCCTCGCAAGTCTCCGTCCCTCCAGAGGAGCTTCAGCAACTGGAAAAGGACTTGCATGACGCGCTTCACCGGCCATGGGAGAATCCCCCTGGCCCGTCGGTTTCCCTCGATCCAGAAGAGTTTACCATGGATCCAGAGCACTTCTCTCCAGCGGAGTTTCGGCGACTGCTCGAGGATGAAGACGCACAGGAGCTTGCCGAAGGGCGAGATGATCAACCCGCCACGTCGGCTTTCATCCAGGAGCAAGTCGCATTCGATCCGGAGCAGCTCCCTCGGGCAGATCTTCGGCGAGTACCGGATCATCTTGATGATCAACCCAGCCCCTCGCCAGTCTCCGTCCCTCCAGAGGAGCTTCAGCAACCGGAAAAGGACTTGCATGACGCGCTTCACGGACCACGGGACGATCACTTCGCCCCTTCGGTCTCCATTGATCCAGAAGAATTTACTTT
>Ga0209389_1000200_pt1 | contig 42966 bp, 22 predicted proteins | sample CowpearedBW_FD_187526 | JGI IMG/M metagenome (GOLD analysis project Ga0209389, IMG submission 187526) | Root nodule microbial communities of legume samples collected from California, USA - Cow pea red BW (SPAdes) (version 2) | ecosystem: Host-associated > Plants > Roots > Nodule | place: USA... | reverse complement strand
ATGGAGTGAAACAGCTGGATTGGCCACAGTTTTGCTTCACACCTCTCAAACCCTAATTTCTTCCCCAAATCAATTTCCCTAAATTTTAAACTTCCAACGGCCATATAAGTTTACTGTGCCAACGTCATTGACCAAAAACTGACACGTAGGCCAAACAGTTACACCGTGTCACTGTGCCGTTAAAAATTTTAACTCCGTCTGCCAAAAGGACTCAATTGAATGCGATTTTACCAAAACGAGGACTAAATTGAACAAACAACCAAAATAGGGACCAAATTGAATAATTTTGACAAAAATAAGAACCAAATGTGTATTTAAGCCAAAAACTTTTCTTCAGATCGGCCTTTTAAGAGGCTCTTCCTATGTCTTTTATCCGATATCTTGAAATTTATTAGAAAACACAATTTTGATAAGTTTTAGTTAGGGGTGATAAAAATATTGTGTTCCTGAATATTCCTTGATACTTAATATTTGCTGGGTATTTATTATCCATAAGAACATATATTTTAATATTTTTTTATAAAGATTAGTCTGATTTGAAAATTAAAATTAAAATTTGTTTTAAATTTAAGAAAATAAAATTATATTTAACATTTATAACAAAAATAATTACAATTAGTTATTATGTAATGTATTTTTTTCTAATATGATGAAACTTATCCGTATTAAAAGTTTTATTCTATAAAATATTGCATTCACGTAGTACAATAACGAAACACGTAATAATTTTGAGATATAATATATTTGCAACCTCTAACAAGTTTAAATTTTTGTTTTTGTTTCTAATGTTCATTTTAGCTTTTCATTCTTGTTAAATTTTCTTTTATTTTTGTTCTTGAAAACATCATCTAAAAATAAATTTATCTTACCGTTCAAAGTGTTGTCCACATAAATAGGAGTCAAAAAAAACAATACGAAAGATAAAATTCCAAATAAAAACATATTTAAACTTAATTTTAATATTATTTGTTTGAAATAGACGTGAAAGAATGGTTATTCAATTTGTTTGTTAAGACGATGGTATTTATCCGACGACATTGTGAAAATGTTAAAAAGTTAAACAGGAAAGTGTTTCAAACTATAGTAACTAATAACACAATAATAGTTGTTGATAGAAATCAAGTTAGGAATATTCCTAACCGACAGTCAAATCTCTTCCGAGTGTGTGTGTGTATATATAATATATAACACACACAACTCGTAAATAAAGTCTTTATTCTAGAAATAGTAAAAAACAAATCGCAGTGAAATTACTTCTAAAGTCCAAGTATTTAACAAACGTACTGAAAAGATTGTTAGTGCATGCAAGGGATAACATTTCTTAACTTTTTAGCCTTGTATGCGGGCTGTAGCATATAGCTGAAAAAGAAACTAAAAAACGAAAGGAGGTTCGGGATTAGAATATCTGAGTAAAAATATGTAAGTACCAACTTTCCAATATAACAACAATAAAAAAAAATGAAGACAATTATCTACCTGCAAGAGTCGCCCTACTTGTCCAGGGCGTTGGCATGTTCATGTTAAGCAGGGGAAACATGACTGGACTTGTTTCTGGAGCCATGGCAAATGAAAACAATGCCAATGGTGCATATAACTACATCAACAGGGATATCACCCTTTAACAGAAATTTGAGATGCCCGGAACCAAAATTTTTCTAGGCAAAAAGAAAATAAAACTAATGCTTCTCCATCTATCCGGCTATATCTGTACATAACAATAGAACTAAAAATCTGCTATACATCTTTTGATCATTTTTTTCTAACTCGTTCTCTTCTGCCATCTACTTTTGTATATATGCAACACTCTTCATATTGCCAGTGTGCCTTCAGAAACCGGGGTCTCATCTAATGAATCCGTTGATTGGGATTTTGGTTTGCCCGCAATTTTATTATTATTATTATATCCATAACCTAGCGAATTTCCGCTTGCTTCACACAGCTGCACAGATAGATCAAGAACAACGTCCATTCAAATATCCAATATAAAAGAGTGATATAAACTGTGAATGTTTATGCACGAATTCAAAAGGAATATTACCTCTGAGAGCTCAGCCAGATGTCGAGATCTGAATTCATTTATAGTTGCTGCAATCTCCGACGTGGGGAGTTTGGCCTAAAGAAAAATGAAGATCACCCACCATTGTGTCATAATTTTCATAAATTATTAATAAATATAATAAAAAAAATTAATAGTTTACAAAGTAACGCCTAATTACACATCATCTGACATTTTCATTTTATTTTTTTCTTCTCATACTTACAATTTTATAAACGGAACAGCTAGTTCTGCCAACTAGATGTGAAGAATGCGTAAAAGAACAAAAGTTTGTTCAAACCATTTCTAAGAAAAGTTAATCAAGATTCAAGTAAACTAAATATAAAGAGAAATTAACGATAGTGAATGCACAGGATTCAATCGCAACAAGAAATAACCAATAATCATTTGCTACTAACTATGACAAATTTCAATATGACTATTAACATAAATACGAGAGAAGCGGGTTAAGGTATTTTCTATTAAATCAATATTTTGTTTCAATAAAAATATGATATTCAATGAAAATTGTAACCTGAGAAAGCAGAGCAGCTGCTAGTTGAAGACTTGGTTCCAAAGTCTCTGGGACGACCTGCAAGTAGAAGAAAGTTCTCTAGAGTAAGCATTTCACTAACCGTGTGTTTTTCTTTTAATTTTGCTACAATAAACAACAGCTTTTTTTCCTATGACAGCATTTGGTTGCAGATAGAATAGAGTAGAATGCCTATTCAGTTTTCTTGTTTAATCCTTTTAATGGATTCATAATTTACCAAACATTTTAATGCGATGACCAAATGCTACACTATCATGGAATTGTATCACCAGGTAATCAAACAGGAATACTAGAATAGGTACTAGAATATTACAGCAGTGGCTCCAGCCTTTTCTAAATTCAATCCATGATCAACGTCATGGGCACGGACAAAGGTCTTCACGTTTGGGAAGTACTTGCTCAGAGCCCAGACTGTTCTATAATTTGCACCAGGTGTATCGAGTGTTATTGCTGCAGCACATGCCCTTTCAGCTCCAAGTTTATGTAAGACCTAAACACACATCCCAGAAAGAATAAAGATAAAATCAAGTAAGAACTGTTATGCGACTAGTGTTGCTGAGGCGACGTGCACTACCTCTCTACTACCAGCATCCCCAAAATACACAGGAAGACCCAGACCACGGCCAACTGCCACTCTATCACTGAAGATAATAAGAAATATGATAAACAAGTTAGTTCATCATCTCTTTAACCTCTATCCAAAGCCACCCATATCTTACAAGCAAACCATATAAAAAAATAAAGATATGAAAACATTCTGTTCATGAGAAAAAAAATTATGAAAAAAATCATGTGAGAGTACTCCAATCTTCTGGGTATCATACAATATATGAATGTAAATTGCATATAGATCATTGCCAGAAACAATTGTGTCATGTCTTGTCAATTTATTTACTCATGTACAATCCAAGATTGTCTCTCATCCTAGACTTCAATTATCAGAAACATTGAACTAGAACTAACTATATATAGATGCTCCAATTAAGTATAAAACACTACACTCGAACAAACTATTGTGAAAAATTAAAACAAATATTATTGTGATAATTTTATTTTCTTTCCCCCAGGAGACAAGCCGGTATTGCATCTAACAATGTAGATATCAAATCATTCATCCACAGAGAATGAACAATAATTTCAATTAGCAAGTTGTTACCTTCTTACATCTAGTGCGACGAATGGAATAAGACGCTCAGAAAGAAGTTGGGCAATGATCTAAACATAATACAGAAGTAAGTCGTTACACCTAAATCAGTTATATAAAAAATAAACTATTTAATCAAACCAAAAAAGAGTTTACCTGTCCCACTCGTCCAAATCCACAAATAATAATATGATCTTGCAGATCATCTGTCTGTAAAAAGGTGTCATCCAAAAAGAACTCAGTCAACTACCAAATTTTCATGTTACTCTGAAATAAACGAATTACAAAATGGTAAATCCAAATGGGATAATTGCATCCACTACCCCATTCTGGTTTAGGAAGAGCTCTCCTTAAACTACTACATAGTTTTTAGCTATAAATGTCAACTAAATTGTTAATAATGAACCAATAACATTCGTGTCAACTGATCAAGATGAAAAAAGTTAATAAAGAACCTATAGCCCAAAAAATTGAAATGAAAGAAATAAGCACTCATAATGTCAAAAAGGTATGAAGGGTATCAAAGTTCGCCATTCAGACATAATTATCATTTCTCTGATTAAGAATTCTATCGAAACGTGCTATCCCTATGGAATCAGAACAAACTTTTAACAAGGGAGTGAGGACTTTAGTAACTATAGTTAACTGACTTCATAAAAAACTTCACCAACTGAGCTAGGTTTATAGTTTTCAACTTATTCCATCCCTACACTTTTCTGATAAGATATGTCAAACTAAAATGAGTTACCAAACTGAGCTCTGCGGTGCTTGGGCATGGTTATAAACCGACTCCAAAATATAAATAGGCATATATAGTGCTGTGTCATATTAGGTTTTGATATTCATTGACCAATGGTATAAATGTTGTTATTTACTATAAAGAAAAATTAAAAATTTTGAACAATAAATACAGCTAGCATTTTATGTTACCCATATTTTCAATCACATGAAGCACCAAGTGATGATCCATGTTCTTCTCATTCAGTCACCCACACAACATATCCCAATGATGAAAATTTCGGTTGACCACTATTTCTCATGAAAGGTATGATCTACTTGGAACCTCCATTCTATTTATAACTTTCTTGGTTATCATTGCTTGTCTCCCTCCTATCTCTCCTTCGTATTCTTTTTTTTTTTATTGCAATTACTAAAAGTATTCGTGAAAAACTTGGCAAATCTGATGGCGACAAGGGATTGATAAGATACATGTTTTTGAATGCAACGATACTTGAGATTTGGTGCTTGCTCCCCTTGAGAGAAAGGAAATTGGTTTGCAAGTGGGTGTATGCTATAAAAGTTGGACCAAATGGAGAGGTAGACATCTTAAAGCTAAGTTGGTGGCAAAAGGATATATTGAAATCTATGGTCTTGATTACATACTTCAGTAACATTCTTTCTCCTGTGGCCGAAATCACTACAATCCATCTCATTATTGTTATAGCTGCTATCAATCACTAGCCTCTTCATTAGTTAAATATTGAAAACGCATTTCATCTTGGTGAGCTTGAAGAAGAAATTTATTTAGAGCAACCTCATGGTTTTGTTATTCAGGAGGAGTTCTATTTGGTTTGCAAGCTCCATTGATCTCTTTATTGAGGAGGGAGAAATCGAGAAGGCACATGATGAATTTTGTGTGTTTAGACCAAAATGGAACTAACCTATTTATAGGGTAGATAATATAATTACAAAATATTCAGCTACCTTATTTTAGGCTAATAATAACATAAAAATAAAATCAATTTAATTGATCCTAATATTATCATATGTATAAGATTCTAACATACCTACACTCCCCTCAATCGATCTATATTTCGGGAAATTGAAGAATGATTAAGCTAATCCAATACTTATTTTATGTACTACTAGATAATAGTAGATGCCTCTTAGTTTTATTGGGATCTATGAATTGAGGGAATTTCACTTGCAAACTAGGATTAAGATAATTCAACTGAAATATGTTTTAAATGGCTGACTGAAAATCCATGACTCCATGTGGTCGGACATCAGTTTCTGCACAACTTTGATAAAGACCAAATACGACAACCACATTATACCTGCAGGTCCAAAATTCCTATACCTACGAAACATAAACAATTTATTTAGCTCTAAGAATTTGATAAAACAATGCCCAAATAAGGGTGCCCAATCATAGATACTTCTTAATCTAAAATTTCATGATCATTATTAACGAAGCTAACAGTCAGCTACTCGTGTAAGAGAATTTACCTCACTTTCTTCAGGTAATAGTCTTCTAACATCATTCTGCTCAAAACGGGAAGCAATCAGCTGGCCGCCTGCTGCTAGCCATGGTGTGATGGCCATTGAAATGCCCACAACCAGAAACAGCAAAGATGACAGCTGGGAAGACATTATGCCCTGCATAAATACCAATTAGTGGGGGTAAACAGCTCTTTCATTTGCAAACTATTAAGGAAAAACCCAACTCTTAGTGGTGACTAGTAAAGAGATTTTTATTTGCAAACTATTAAGGAAAACTCCAACTCTTAGTGGTGACTAGTAAAGTGATCTGCATTTTGTATTTTTCAACTTACAAGGAAGACCAATCATTAACAACTAAAGACAATACAAAATTCACAAAAACAGAGAACTTCATCTTAAACAAGAAACGTGCTAGCCAAGCCCCACACCCTACTTAAATATCATTCCCATAAATGTTGCAAGAGCTGAGCACCAGAAAGAACAAAGAAAGATATAATTCAGCCTAAGAAAAGGATATAATCATTCTCAGACTTTAGAAAATATCAAAGCTTCTATTCCAAGTAATAAAAATATAACACATCTCAATCTCAACTCATAGAACGTTATCGATATAATCTACCTAAAACCTCCCCGGCAATTGGAGGAAATCACCGGAGGTTAAGGCATGCATCAAAGCTTCCCAATAAAACCACATATTGTAATCCTATAATATCCAAGGTAACAAGCAATGCAGGAACAAATGTTCATGGATCTCAACTCTTACTACACGTCTTGCTAAAACAGAACTTATTTTATGAACATACGTTTAACCCAGAACCCATTATACATACATTTATTTAAGTAACTACAGAAAAGTGGCGTATTTTACATGAATATCAAGTCCTAGAGTAAACTACCACAAATAAAACACAACTCTTCACATAAAAAACAGTTTTAAGGACAAAAAACCTGATTAACGGCATCACCAAAAGCCACAAATGCAAACTCTCCACCAGGAGCAAGAAGAAGACCAGCTCTGATGGCAGAAATAAAGGAAATCCCAAACATTCTACCCATCAAAGAAACCAAGATAGTCTTGCCAAATATTAAGAGTCCTAGTGTAACTCCGATGACTGGGAAGTTTGATACAAGAAGTTTTGGATCTATTGACATTCCAACCTGAAAAGTCACAAAAACCAATTGTCATCGATTATGTAGATAAAAGCTGGCTGATCATTAAGACACAGATAGTAACAAAAAAATCAAGAAAAATTCACACTTAAGCAATCAAGATTTCCAATCAATATAGCATAATTGTTTTTGTCTAGATTCTAGATCGATCAAAGTTCAAAATGTTATAGGTATACAAACCCATTTTTTCTTTAGACAGAATTAGCTTTCTTTCAAGTAACAAAGCTATCCCCAAGTGGCCAAGGCCAGCTTGTGGGATAAGGCTTGGTTAATACTGTGTAAGTGTGCAAGTTCTAACTATAATAGACCATGGCATAACTAATGTTTTCCTATTGTCAGATCATCAGTACATAAGTAACAGCTACAGACAAAGAATTGTTCACATAAACATTCGCCCCTTTTTGTCAATTGTTATAGAACTAGCATACAACCCAACTAAAAGCAATACTTCAAACTAAATTATTTTCACAAAAAATTCAGTTACAGTAGAATCTAAAATTGAATATTCATTTTACAGAGTTATTAGTTGACTTTGTGCACGCCTAAATAAAGGAAATGGTTTGATCTCTAAAATATTCAACTTTGATTCAGTTTTTCTTCTGGTGTTTTTCTGCATAGAGAAAACTACTTTTAACTTCGATTTAGTGCTATGAAGTCCAGATGTGTGTCTGTGTGTGTATGTCCACCACTTCCCGCACAATTAGATACTAATGAAGATTTCCAACTCTTCAATTCATTGCTTTTAAATATTCTCATATGAATATATCTCGCACAAGTACTTGACTACATGCTTTTAAACTATGGCCACATATTGGCTTCAAAGAACTCCGAATCCACATATCTTGCTACAAGAACCATAACCCAAATTTTAAGAAAATAGATATGTTTCAGATGAACAAATAAAATAATACAATTAACAAATTTGTGAATTCCGATATTTAGAACCTACCGTCATAAAGAATAGCCCTAACAGAAGGCCACGATATGGAGCAATGTCAGATTCAACCTGTAACGAAAATTCAGTTTCTGCCAACAGTAAACCAGCCAAAAAGGCTCCTAATGCCATGGAAAGTCCTGCCTGTTTTATTTAAAGGAAAACAGAAACAAGTCAAGATCCAGTTAATGAACTAAAAAATATAGGATTTGAAAACTGGACCAATCACCAAACTAGGTCACAGTTTAATGGTTTAAGCATAGTTGAATCAGAAATATCTACATTCATCTTAGTAAATTATATCAAACTAAGTTTTATTTTATGGAATAGGATGAGTGAAATGTTATTTATCCACCCAACCCCACACCATGAACGGCTACTGATAGAACCAACCCAACTGGCCAATTGATTTCCAGGCAATGGCTGGACCAAACAATCAAACCTTCAGAAGCCTTATCAATCCCCAAAATGCTTATTTAAAACATGAAAAGTTGTTCGTTTCTACATAAACAAAAGCACAAGAATGAACTATTCAACCAGTTAAAACCCAAAAGAAAGGATAAGAATGAAAAGGAATAGGACAATCACATACCCTGGCCGTAAGAAGACTTGTGCCAAGAATAACAAGGAGTGTATTGGCTGAGAAAATTTCAGCATTTTGATTTTCTGCAACCTGCTTGTATATTGGTCGAAGGAGCTGTGAAGAAGAACAGAACATTCAGCACAAAGCATACTCTGCACCTTCAATTAAAGTACCACCTTGCAATATCTTCCAAATGAATCCCAACAGGATATCACTTGTCCTATGAACAAATCATTTTTAATGATATATATATTTTATGATTACCATCTCGAGTCCTTGAGACAATTATCACCAAATATAATAAATGGTCATTCTATTTAATGTATATAGAAACTTCCACTAAGATCACATAAGTTCAATCACTACAGTCCAAAATTTATCTCAAACTATGTAAGCAACCGAGTCTATGTATTTCATGTATGGTACCTTATTAGTAACTTCCATTAACATATCAGAATGTTTCAATTTCAAGGAATTATATATATATATCATGTGAGACTGACACCTAAGTAATAGAGAGGCTGCCCTAGCATCACGCTTTATGTAAATGCATGTCTTGAAAAGCATACAAATCAAGACTTAATTACATAAAATATAGTGACTAAAGAAGATTTCCCTCCAAGTAGAAAAATGTAAGCATCAGTTATCCTAATTAGAACTACATGTTAGTAACAGTTATACTGATGAGAGATTTCACAGTCCACTTCCGAATACCACTTACCAATCGTCCCCCTGCAATAATGGCAGTGATTGCAACTGCTGCCTTAACAGCAGCCATTCCAAGTGCTTCGGCAATTGCTTGAAAACCAACCTGAATATATAGATTGGTCTTTACAATGAATGAGGGGTTCAGAAGAACAAAGGCAGAATTACAGAGTAAACATGTAAGAAAAATAACAATGAAAACCTCAGAAGGTCACGTGCTGACCTGAATATAAATAAAATATGAAATTAATTGGCAGACCTATAAATAGTGATTAATTACCACATTCTGTTCCAGGCCAGTAGAAGGGAAATAATTAAAAAAGAACCTGTCATATGCAATGTGGTTATACTAAATTTATTGCTGAAATTTCTGCTTGCACTTTTATTTCATGTTTTCATACTTCTTTCAGCATGTTAAATTTAAGTGTTTCATGTCATATACTGTCTCTCAGACTTCACAGGAGTCTAGTCTACACAACTTAATCATGTTCTAAACAGCCAAACCTAGTGTCCAAGAGCTTAGAAAAAGATTACCCCTCCTTTGGAAGAATTAGGAGAAATAAGAGGTATGAGTATTAGCAACACCACAACAGCCAGATCCTGAATAGAAACATACAGAAAGTTTGTGTCAAAATATTGCATCCCCAATACAATAAGAAATAGAAGGCATTTAAGAGCTAATAACAAAGAATCAAAGTCAGAAATGGCAAATTCATATAACTATAACAATTGCCTGATACAGCAGACAAAGTAGAGAATGCTTGTTGAGGATCTCTACAGAAAAAAAAAAAAGTGCCTAAGGGACAAATGATTCATCCAGTCATCTGCCCCAACATCCAAATAGACATGATAATTTTACAGTTTAATCCTTGCTTGTTAGGAACATGCTTGTTTAGTGTCTCTCAAAACATGGTACAAAAATTCTAGACTGAGCAAAGTGCAAAGATAATATGCTCATCCAATAACATACAACTATTGGAAATCATGATTAATTTATCCAGAGCAGTAGCAGCAAAAGTATTGCCATACTAAAGAAAGAAACATATAACAATCATATGGCAAAGTTCAGCCATATGTCACAAGAATAATATTCTCCTTAAAATCTAGCACAACATTTAACAAAAGAAAAATCTTTCAGTATTTAAATAGATGGGTAAGGAATAAAATAACCTGAAAGAGTAACACAGAAAAAGTAGCTCGGCCATGCCGTGATGTGCTCTCACCTCTCTCCTGCAACACCTGCAGAACAAGTTCACTGAAATTATTGCAGCATGATAGACTCATCAAAAATAAAATAAAAAGTAGATAGAATGCACACTTCCTTTTTTTACCATTTGAATGTATGTATAATGTATTACTCATATAAGGGAGCCTTTCAATGATGTGCATTTGATACAGCTAAGGCATTAAGTTTTATTAAGCAGTAATAAGCATTAAAACGTCTATTATTAACAGATCCAAGCTACAACATAACTTCAGCAATCACTTACCTAGTATTTTCAGTTAATGTTAGTCAATATAGATAGATATTACTTAAACATGCAAGCTTAGGTTCTTTACCTGCAGAACAACAGCAGTGGATGATAATGCAAGGCCATTCCCAACAACAATAGCAGCAGGACCAGGTTGGCCACAGATAAAATGAACCACCAAACCAATAGCTACAGCAGTTGCCAAAACCTTCATTTGTTCATACAGTTGGTTAATACAGTACTACAGTATAGCTTGTGCTGAACAATAATAACGAAGGTGGGAGGGACGGGGTTTCCAATCACCTGTGCAGAGCCTAATCCGAAGACATATTTCTTCATTGAACTAAGCCTTTCAACAGAGAGCTAAAACAACAAAGAAAATAAGAGCGTCAATTTAGCTCTTCTAATAATGGTTATGGTCAAAGTAAACATAAACTGAATAAGAACCACCCACCTCTAGGCCAATATTGAATAGAAGGAAAACAACTCCAAATTCAGCTACTGCTTTTGTGCCATGTACGTGACGAATGATAGAGAGACCATAAGGCCCAATCAAGATACCAGCGGCCAAATAGCCAAGAACAGGACTGCCTAAACAATGTTGCGAGTAAGATAGAGGGCATAGAGTTGGCACAAAAAATATGTGAATATGTAAGGCAATTAATTTTATTGAGTATACCTTTAAAAGAAAATTAACATATCTAGGTAATCGTTCGATGCTTATGACAAAAGCATACTATTCAAACGTAAGTGAAAATTTTTCCTTTAACAGTTTCATATTGCCATAACCATAATTTTCAAAAAGCAAACATGGGTAAGATAAATGAACCAAGCCACCAGTTGGTCCAGTCAACCTAAAAAACTGTTAGAAATCCCATGTTCGAACTAGTGAACAACAGATCAAACCATGAAATCTGGACATGATTTTTCATTTTAATAATGATCATTTACAACAAAATGCCATTTACACTACGCCAAGTTTTATTTGTTGTTTAAGTGTCACAAGCATGGTTAATTTTAGAAAATATTATATTTTTTCTTTTTTTGTTTCTAGGCTTGATTACTAATTATATTATGCTATATCTATAAAAGTTTAAGAGGTGCTATATTTATTATAATTTTTTCAACTGTTTTTTAATAAAGTCACATATTTTGAAGAACATTTTGGTACTTGCAAAACCCAGTTCATCCTCGACCACACTCAAAACCTTGAATCTTTCTTATGCATGACCAGTCTGAGTTTGAAAAAATTGGCCATAACCATACTAAGAAACAAACCAAGAGCTAAAAGGAGTGGATATAATCTATGCATCGAAGTTTGATTGAACCAAAATATGTGGAGTTTGGTGCCTAATCACATTCTAACAAAAACATCTAGATCCTACACAACTTTGCCATACTTGGCAGACTATGTGCAATTCAACTCTATGAAAACATTGCAAAAGAGTTACCTCCAGGGATTTTCTGAAATATTGGCACAAATATAACACTTGCAAGTAATAGCCAAAGCATGTCAAAGAGGGAGGCTTCTTCCTCATTCACCTGGGAATGAAGTATAACATAGTCATATAATATTTATAAAATAGCGCACAAGACTAAAGGGGAAGAATGAAGAAAAACAAACCTCTTGATGAGGTAATGACGCAATGATTTTCTTGATTTTCTTGGGCAGTTTCTGTAGGTGTCTAACCAGCGGCTTTGCACTAGAGGAAACTTCTTCAACACTGGTCATGATAACGTCTGCCTGGGGAAGCAGCTGAGCATTCCTATCCACTTTATTAGCAAAGAAGGTAACCCTGAAGTAAAAATTCACCGTTTACTGAATACTATGTTAAATCTTTATATTAAACCTTTGCATGTAAATTTTTATATTATATGTCCTGGTCCAAAGTCCAAACAAAAGCAATTTAGCTTTCAAAAAATATAATCAAACAAGCCAGTGAATATTATGCCTAGATATTCTTAATCGTGTTGAGCAGAAAACTCAAAAATATCATATTAGTACTTTGTATCATTACTCCTATACCATACATATTATGCCAATCACATAATGTGTATATATTCACCTAGATAAATTGCTTTAGAAGGATAGAAATAAACGATAGCAATAAATGAAAAAGATGTAGCACGATTATACAGACCCTGCTCCCATTAACAAGACCCCAAATATCAGCTTGGGCAACTGCTTCCGTACAGATATTATAACGCCCTGAAAGACTGACGCTGGTGTGAACTCAGTCCCATCTTCATTAAAAGAAAAGTATGACGCAGAAAAGAATCGAGAAGACTTTTTCAATAATGCCTTGGGAGCAAAAGGTGAACTATCTTTGGCTAAATCTTTCTGTGTTTCCTGCTTTTTCGCTTGCACAGCATTCTCATTATCACTTAAATAATCAGACTGTGTTTTGTCTTCCAAAATTTGGTTGGCTTTATCAGATAGTGTTTCAGGTGATAAATTTGAAACCAAAGATTCATCATCAATTGACAAATCTTTGTCTCTTTCAACATTGGCATCACCAGAAAAAGAGTGAACCACTTTCTCCTCCTCAAGAATAGCCTCAACATCGGGTGCTTGGGTAGTTTCTATGGTATCAGTATTTGAATTAGAATTAGACTTATCTGCTCGTTGTAAGGCAATCTCTGCATCATTCACACGTTTTGTTGCCTCAAGTTCAAAGGCAACAGCTTGCTCAGCCAAAAGCATTATGTTTGTAACATCCTCCTCAGCTTTCACAGCATTCAGCTGAGCCTTTTCAGCAATTTCTTGCAATTTGCTCACTTCCTTCTGCAACTCTTCCTTCCTACTTTGCAAGCGCCTCAGCTCTGCCTCACAATTGGCTAAGTTAGCCTGGCATTCCTTGATATCTTCTTGAGCAAACAAAATAGCTTTCTCATGTTCCTCTATATCCTTATCACCATTGCTCTCATTAGAACCTTGTGCTGAATCAGGAACTTCTTTTGTGGGCTCCAAAGATTCTATGGCTACTTGAAGTCTTGCCTCAGCTAATGAAAGAGCCATTGTTGCAGTTTGGACAGCTTCTTTGGCCACAAGCTCTTCATTGTCTATTTCTTTGATGGTGTCAAGGGTAGAATTAAGAGCATTCAAAGAAATCACAGCTTCATCATGCAAAGAAATGGCAGTCTCTGATATTTTTTTAACCTTTTCCTCAAACATGGTACTATTTATTTGAGCTACTTCTAGCTCCTTCCTGGCCTTTTGCAATAGTTCTTTCAATTCATCCACACTTAGTTCGTCTGATCCTATTTCACTCCCTCCCTCTTTTCTTCCGGCTTGCTCTTCTTCTTCCAAAGGTGCATCAAGTTCAACACTAGAAACAGGCCCCAATCCTGCATCCTCACCCGAACCTTCCACATAATCAACAGTCCGACCGTTGCCAGTAACATAAGCTAAAGAATCATTACCCTGGCACTTCGACCAAACCACTCTAGACCCCGTAAAAAGACTATTATTCTTACAAGACAAACTTCTCTTAATATTCAAAACTTTAATCTCCCTACCAGTAAACACCCTGGAATTACTCCAACAAGCAGAAGCACTCATTCCACTAACACGAAATTTTGAAACACTTCTCGAGCTGTCAAAACCAGCACAACCAACACCTCTCCCTCTAAAATCAAAACAACCTAACTGACCAACTGATCTGTGTCTGTAACTCGTCCCCACACCTCCATGCAACACTCTTGACTGCGGCAAACCACAAGCCATATCCATATTCATACTCCTCAAACTATCACAACAGAGAGACAACACGTGTTCGTTCAACGCATTTTACGTACACCAATCAGCAAATCGCCAAAAACCTGTTCCGAAAAGGAAAACAAAATCAGAAACGCCTAATACGACACTCACTCCACAATCAGCTAAAACAAATAACTCACTCAATACAGCGAGATTGAAACCAAAACCGCATCTGCATTCAGTATATCCACACACACCAACACTGTTCAACACATTCCCCCAAAACTAATCAGCAATTAACCGTACACCGTACACCAAAATTATCCGAAGCAAAAAAATGAAAAGCCGCCAAATCCAACGCGATTTTCATAATAATCAGATGCAGAACACTTATTCGGCTCTTCAGCACAACATTAGATTGTAAGAGATTAACAGAAAGTACGCACGCAAGAGTGAGTGTGTATGCACATACCTGTGCATCGAAGGATAGGTGTTGGTTGTTTGGAAGTGGAAAGAAGAGTGTGTGAGGATTGATCACAAAGAACAGAGAATGACGAAAAACGAATCGGCAATGAACGCGGCGTAGTCTTCAAAGAAGTTCGAAAGGTTTTCTTGGCTTTGCCCGAAACGGTGAAATTTATTACAACATTTTATATTCCAACTTTTTTTTATTTATTTATTTATCCTTTCTTACACCTACCTACTACTACTCCTTGATACTACAACACTTACTCCGTGTTCGTTTGGGAAAAAAAAAATCAGAAACCCGGCGGAGGAAAACGTGCACTAGAACGAGGGAAACTTTTCTTTTTTCTTTTTTTCTTTCTTTTATAACAGGTTTAGCATGTGTTGTGGCGTTATTATAATGTGTCTTTGTGTTATTGGGATGAATGGCCCTTTTCATATTTTTGTGGGATGGCAACAAAAACGGCCATTGAGTATATGAGAGGGATATTCTTGAGGTCATTTTTGCATTCGCACACGTGTTCAAGTGGTTGTAGAATCGGACATGGTTAACAAATTTTTTTTGTATGATTATTGTTATTATTTTGGAAGAGAGGACAAGTCAATAAAATGAGTCACGAAGAGTGTGTGATTTCATGTAACATGTAAGGAGAAAGGGTAGAAGATCATGAGACGGGATGATTTGAGTGGTTTAAACTCGTACACACACTTTTCTTGGTGGTGTTAAATTTATGGCTTTTAATGTGTGGATAAAGAATTCAAATCTCTTGTGGTAAGTAACTCTTAAATGTTGTATGCGAAAATAAGTTAGCTTCTTTACTTGATTTGTCGGTAGTACTTTCAGATTTTTTTATTTATTTTTTACTATGTTTTATACACTAACTTTGGATTTCAAATTTTAAAAAAAAAAATCTAATTTATATGCTTAAAAGTTATTATTTTAGTTTTATTAATTTACTAGTTGAATTCATGACATGCGAAAAGAGTATATAATATATCCTGAGTTATTTTTAACTTATCTATTTCATTAAACTTTTCACCTAAAAATAGTGTATAATCTATATCTATGTAAAATCAGTTTAATCATATTTTCTCCTCAATTATGAAAACAATTTGATTCAATAAATACATATCCAATTAAGTCTAATTAAAACATTTACCAAGTGGCAAAACAAACAAGGTTAGACAGACTAGACTGTTAGCCTGTCCAAACAGATTTAATTGAAGATTTTACATGTCAATTCGTTTTAGATCCATTCAACCTGTCAATTTGACATGTTAAAATATGGACCAATTCATTGACAGGTTGACTCGATTCTCTTTTTAAATTAAAAGTTAAAACAAAAAATAATTAAAAAATTATTTTTTTATATTATACTTTTTAAAAGAGTGTAAATATATAATAATATTGTAATTTAAATCATTAACACTTACACATAATTATAATTATTAGTTATAATAGGGTAATACTATAGTAATTATTTAGTTTTATCGAATTAACGACTTTAACTAATCAATTCAAAGTTTAAAAAAATATTTTATATGATTAAATATATTTTTAATAGTAATTTATATATATAAACAAATCTTAAAAACTAAAAAAATTTCAAAATTTGAAAACAAATTAAAAAAATTAAAACAAAAATTTTAAAAAAGTGATAGGCCAGCCTGTGTGGGTTACCATTATTGACCTGTGTCTGTTTGATGGGTCAGTCCAACCCACCTTATTTTTTACGAGCCATAGATGTTCTAGGTCAAAACGGACCGAGATATCCCATTTTGTCAACCCTACCCTTATCCAAATTCTAGCCAAGGTGAACCTCTGAAATCATAAAATTTAGAACTAAAATACGAAACAAACTAGATTAGAGTGATATCCTTAAACACGTGACCACCAATGTTAAATGCAAACTCACTAACAACCATTGTTATTGAAATAAACAAGATATCGCATGTTAATCTACAATTATTTGGATAGCGATGATCCTCCAATAACTCAAAACATCTAACTTTGAAAAAATATTTTGGCTCAAGTGGTGTTTTAGTTCAATATAAATCCAACTCAAAATTGTCAATTACATTCACATTTTAGGTTATATAATTGATATATTCCTACAACAATGTAATGCAAACATAAAAATTAGTCAATAAAGATTACATAATAATAAATGTCAGCCTTCACCCTAGCAGTCATGGGATGAATATTACTAGCGGGAGATGGCGATGAGGGAGAAGACAACACATAAGATGAAATAGTAGAGAATAAAATGTAGGAGACATTGCATACGGAGGAAAGATAGATTCTATAATACCCGTCAAGATGCTACTAAAACACTTAGGAGTTTTTAGCACATTTTCTAAACATATTTATTTCACATATTAAAAATATATGGAAAATAAAACTTTCATTTATTATAACAAATAAAATTTTTGCACTTACAAATTTGTTCAAAAACATATAACCATATTCGGTAATTAAAATTGTTCAAAATACATTTGAAATTTTTAAAAAAATATTTCTTCCCAATGCAACTCCAAACTCCTAACTAATGTGCATCCAGAACATCATTTGAAACCCATCTGTTTACGTATAACATAAGTTATTTGATGCAAATATTGTGTTAACTCCAAGGAATTAGAATTTGTAAGCTGGTGGTATGAATGTTTGAGTTGTGTTAAAAATATATTGCGTAAAGTATTACATTGAGTTGAGTTCATAAAATTCAACTCAAGTGAAATTTTGCCCCGATCAAGTAATATGACTTTAATTTAGTATATTTATGTTCAAAATCATATTTTTTGCGAAATTCGAATAAATGTTTTGTCATATTATTAGTTTGAATTTGTATAAATACACAATTAACTATACACGGATTTTCCAAATGATTATTTGCATGATCAGTGGTGGAACTTAGACAAAAATTCAAGGGGGCCAAGTTATATTTTTTATTTATAAATTATTTTTTCTAATTAAAAAAAAGGTTTTCATTTTTTTTCATCATTTTCTCTACTCAAAACAAACACACATGATAGTAGAATCAAACAAAATATGACAACAATATTTATGAAAGTGAAACATAAAGTTTATCATCAACAATAATATATTAAAAAAAGAAAAAACCACCTTTAGTCATAGTGTTGCTCTACGCTATTTCAATTACTTAAAATCTTCAATAACTGAATCAGAACTAAAACTTGTTACAATATCCCTTTTAATACAAATCATCATACTACTTGTTAAGAATTTAACCTCCATCTTATTTCTCAATCTGTTCTTGATTATTTTTATTATAAAAAAATATCTTTCAGTTGTAGCTATAGAAATGCAAAGAGTCATGATATAGACTCTATTTTATGTAAGTCATTCGTACCTCGTCAATTTGATTTGGTGTATATTATCAAATTTGAAGATATATCCCCAAATCACGAATCACGTTCTAAAGAATTTTATAATTCATTATATGTAACTGAAGTTTACTTGACGTAAATACATTTTTTTCGTCTTCATCAAAATTCTTTCTCTTGCAAAGAAAAATCAATTTTTTAATTCTTTATCATAATTTTTTTAATATGAATTTGTCACATCTCACATATCTAGGAAAAGAAAAAATTATGAATACTCCAACCTAAATTTCAAAACCAAAACTCAATATTTTAAGAAAATTAACAACTTCTAAAGATTAGCTTCCCTGACCTTGAATAGATTCACAATATTGCTCTTCCCTTACACAAGCTCTTCCCTTACACAACATCAAAGCCTAAAATAACTTCATCTACACAAGAAAGAGTTTGATCAATAACTAGATCATGTTTTTATTATCTATAACAAATTAAGATATTCCTATAATGTAGAAAAATCACATATATAAAATGAAAACATATTGATTCAAACAAAAAAAAAGGGTAAAAATTCAATCTACTCAAAAGATATTGTTTAGTCCAAAATATTCTTTAGCTTCTTAATTTCATCTTGATGTGATTTAATTTTGAAAACAATGAGAGATTAAGGATAAAAATTGATATTGAAAGAAAATGTGATAAAGAGAGGTACAAAAAAGAGAGAAAGCAAATAAAAGAAGAAAAATACATAGTTTTTAATTTTTAAAAAAGCTTTTTTAAACTAAATTTATATAAACAATAAAATAAAATATAAATATATTTTAAAAATATATATAAATTAAAAAAAAATCGGGGAACCTAACTCCCCGTCCCTTAAAAGGGCACCACTGTATACGATTTGGTACACTTATGAATAAGTTAACATGATTGAAGTTCGACGTAATTAACAATGCACTACGTGGACAATTATAAGATGAAAACAAACCGAACAATATTGAAAAATGGTGGCACTAAATTCATTAAGTCACCCAAATGATGAAAAATTGGGTATCTACCATGCTAATAATCTTCCATCCATTTCTCTTCGGAAATATAATTTGGTTTAATAATTTATTTGATCTTTGTTTTTGTCTAAAAATGTCAAGTTGGTCCTTTAGTTTTTTTGAGTTTCAATTTGGTTTCAATTTGTGAAAAAGTTGATGTAATTTAGTCATTATTTGTGAAAAATTGATTCAATTTTGTTATTTTCGTTAAATTTTTTGAAACGAAGAAAGGATGTAATTAATATAATCTTAGTGTCAAATTTGATAAAAAATCATTGATCTATTTTATGAAATTTATTGAAAATGATTAAATTGTATCAATTTTTAAAAAATCAAGATGAAATTGGATTAATTTACACAAATGAGAACCAAATTGAAACTAAAAAGAATTTAAGAATTAACTTAACATTATTAATCGAAGACATGGACCAAATGAGTAAGTAAACCATATAAATTTTATTCCTCTTGATCAAATGCTTCAATTATAAATGAGATAATGACGGTTAAAGTTTTTTTTTTTTAACTTCCTACGATTTTAATTTAATAATGCATTTTCATTTTCAAATTTGATGTTTCTTTTTACCTATTTTATCTATGTAATAATAGTTCCATCCTTAAAAAAATTTTACAGTTATTTTTAAAATTTAAAACAATGATAATCACTAAATTCAATTTACGTAAAAATAAAAATAAAAATTTAATATAATAGAGTTTTTAAAAATTAGTTTACATTATTTTTAAACTAACGAAAATATGAGTTGCCAAATATCTGCTTCACATTTTTATTATATTAAAAATATATGCAACTTTATATTTTAATTATTTTTATCAAATTATTTGTATTGAATTTTGTTTTGATATTTATTTTGTCTTTTCAATAATCAAAGTAAAGAATATAACTCATAAAAAGATCAACACTAGAAGAACACATACAAAGATCAACACTAAAACCACAAATATAAAGATAGAATTTTGTGGAAGTGTTTGGTTGATTAGGATCACAGGATTCACTTTATTCAACAAACTAATTTTTTTTAACTGTATAAAAGTTGGGAGTGGTGGGACTTTGGGGCGTATGCATTCCCGCGGGAAAAGATGAAGTCTTTAAACAGTGGGAGTTCACTTGATCCAGTATTATGTATAAAAATGTCAAAGAATCAATAAAACAAGTGTGCTTGAAGACATGCCCCAGAGCTTTCTACAACAAGAGATGTTCTGGTTGCCTAATAATTCTTTCTTAATATTTAAGCCTTCAACACGATCTCAACCAATAGAACAAGCGCAATCAGGCTAACATTTATTGCGCATATTTAAATACCAGAACGGATGTTTTGTATAATATAGTTGCGAGTCCTTGACCGAAGTTTCATGATAAACCATGCCTGCCAGAAGAGAAGAAAGTAAGAAAAAGATTAACACATAACTAATTACTCAAACCGGGTCATCATAGCAGATTCTAAACCATGAGATCAAGAAAAAACGATAGAGTAAATAAAATTTTAAGGTGATTCCCATACTTTTTCCTGTTCAAGTGCATCATTTGAGAGCATGAACACAACTCTGTTCTGCATTTCGAATAAACCCGGGCATGTTCCAGGATTGATTGCCTGGTACAAATTTTAGAGTGAGTTCATAATAATTGTAAAAAGGAATCAACAGAAGAAAAAGATTCAGCTATCTATATACGATTTTGTAGCGGCCACTCACGATTTTAGTGGGGCATTGTTTGCAACTTAGTCTAGCGACTAATACAAAATGAGCACATCGCTAGTACTAAAAGCACATTAGCAATTTAGGCATCATTAAACCTATGTCCTACTAATTCTCATTTTATGCTAAAACTTATCGAGTCAGTAACAATTACATTACCGTGAGCATAATCAGTCTCTAACCAGTGAACCGGAGAAAACTCGTCGCAAGACAAAATAAAACATATGCCCAATTAGCAATTCCATCCGTAATCCGTTATTAGAATCAAAGTAGTGCTCCATCAAAGGAAACTACTAGTTCTCCATCAAAGTAGTGCTCCATGGCATCAGATAAGAATTAGAATCAAGTCACTTGCTTGACAAATTGAAGTTGATAAGGCCATCAGGTCAGGTTCAAAATTTTCAGACCTTTTGGTTTATCCTGTACATTGCACGTGCTGTCCCAGAAATGAATTCAATTTATGAAGTAAAAAATGAATCTTCTAGAGAACAGTTAATTCACTCTTCTGTTGATGTTTCATAGAAGAATCTTGAGAACTGTTTGGACCATTTATTTCTATGAAACTGCTACCTGATGGTTTCTGAACATTACTCTTATCCATCAGTCCTCTCATTTTAACGACATCTTCCCATCTATTCGAGCCCGCATAAGTATTAGAGGAAAGTACATAGTTACCACTATTAGAAGGATCCAGTTCAAGAAGCTTCTTTGTGGCAATCTCAGCCAAGTGAACATTTCCGTGAACCTGAGAAGCGCTCAGCAATATCCTCCACACTACCACATCTGGAGTCACAGGCATCTCTTTTATGAATTCATATGCCCTTTGTAAATTTCCAGAGCGACTCAGAAGATCCACAACACATCCATAATGTTTCATTTCAGGTTTCAGTCCATAAATTTTTCCCATACTTTCAAAATATTCCAATCCTTTGTCAACCAATCCAGCATGAGCACAGGCTAGCAATACTCCAACAAAGGCACCATGAGATGGACAAACACCTTCCCTCAACATCCGGGAAAAATAATCAAGTGCTGAATCTGCAAAGCCATTAACTGCAAAGCCTGAAATGATCGAAGTCCATGACACTGAGTCTTTCTTCCTCATTTCTTTAAACACTTCCAATGCTTTCCCAACTACACCACATTTGCAGTACATATCTATCAAGGCATTGCCAACATAAACATCAGCTTTCACATCATATTTCCGTATGTAGTCATGAACAGCCTCCCCAACATCAAGTGAACCAATATGAGCACATGCAGAAAGCACACTGGCAACCGTTATTTCATCCGGTTTCACCTTAGCTTCCATCATTTCCTTGAAGAGCCTCACTGCCTCCGTAAACTGGCTTGCTTGAGAGTAACCCGTGATCATAGAAGTCCATGATATCACATCTCTCTGCAGCATACAGTGCATTTCATTACTTGGCGTTTTAGTTCAACATCTACTTGGCCACGCATAAATCTGTGCTGATATTCTGTCTTTTTTGTTGTTGAATTTTGTGTTGTCTGGGTACAGGTTGTAACAGTGGGAGTTGTTGGGGGTTCTGACCTTATAAAGATATCAGAACAACTTGGAAACACAGGTTAGCAATAGATTCATGTCACGACACTATAATGCTATAGCAAGTAGGAAGCTGCGTTGAGGATATTGATCTTAGCGTTTCTTTCATTCCTTCATATGTATTATTTTCATGTTCTAGTTGTACGTAAGTGAACTTATAATCATTGTTACAAACTTTTCCTTTACATTGTATTTGTTCTTCATTTCTTCTATTTCTGAAAAAGCATACATTATCTGCTTTGTAGATTAGCTATTAAAATGAAATAATGAAATAAAGAAACAAACAGGAGGGTTTATATTTGTGAATATTTGTCTGTTGCAGTTACCAATGACTATGATTATGTTTTTTCTGAGAATGGTCTTGTGGCTCACAAGGGAGGAAAACTCGTTGGAACTCAGGTACAATACATAAACCTGAATAACTGAAAGAAACGAATTGTCATGAGATGATCATGGATGTATCTTAATAGATTCATACTGATCCTTTGAGATATTTAAGAAAACATAACTAGTTCACTATGTTGTGACTTATAAGTAAATCAGGCATTATACAAATTTTATAAAGCCAGTAAAGCATGTAAAGTAAATTATATCCATTAAGACCTATTGAAAGTTAGCTGGTAAAGTTTTTCATTTGGCAACCTATCCCCCCACCACACACACACACAAACACACTCGGTCACTCCTTTTTACCAATGTTATTTTTTTCTCTCTGATACACCATGACAAGTTGTGAATTGCCCTCTTTTCAGAGTTTGAAGTCATTCCTTGGAGATGAAAAGTTGAAGGTATGGCCTTATATGATGTTGACTACATCCTAAATTTGTTTTTGTTTGTTACTCTTCCAACCCAAAAAATTTACGGGGACAATGAAGTTTATCTGTAAGGTCATTTCAAGTAAGCTCAGAAGCCGTGAATAAAGAAGATTATACTTTTGTTAACTGCTTTTAAATTCAATAAAGTTGTGACTTGTGAGCATATATAAAAAACATTTGATATTAATAAATTCCTTTTAATAATGACAGAGTTGGTGATATTTTGCAGGAGTTCATTAACTTTACTCTTCATTATATTGCTGATTTGGATATCCCTATTAAGAGGTTAGTGGGATTCAGAGGCTAATATTTATTTTAAGGATTAGTTATATGAACCTGTTAATTTCTAATTGATATAACTATATTTTTAGGGGAACATTTATAGAATTCCGTAGTGGGATGCTGAATGTGTCACCTATTGGCCGAAACTGTAGCCAAGAAGAAAGAGATGAATTTGAGAGATATGACAAGGTTATTTATTTTGGTTTTTTTCATATTCACTAGAATTTTAACTATCCAAATTGAAATGTTAGGTGAATAATGTTATCCTAAAATTTTGCAATTTAAGCTCTCAGGTTCAAAATATACGCCCAAAAATGGTTTCTGTACTTCGCGAGAAGTTTGCTCATTTTAACTTAACTTTTTCCATTGGAGGACAGATAAGTTTTGATGTAAGTAATGATCCTCATGACATGATTTGGTGATTTTATTTCTGGTAAAGTGATAGTTTAACAGTGCTTAATTTGAATATACTCCGCAGGTTTTCCCACAAGGCTGGGACAAAACATACTGCCTAAGATACCTCGATGATTTCAATGAGATTCACTTCTTTGGTGACAAAACTTACAAGGTTAGTCCATAAGTTTATCATGCAGTCCTTGTTTGGAGTATCAAATCAACATCTTACATGTTCTCTGCCTCCCTGCATACATACGCTATCAGTATGTATTCTATGCAGTCTTCATAAGCACTCACATTTGTCTGAGTCTCCAATGTCACTTACTTTTATGAAAATCGTACAAGTGAGTTGAGGCAAAAGCTTTTTGTAGTAAGCGAGTTATTGGCAATATAATTACTGGCATAGTTACACGAGTCCTTTTCTACATTTTGAATATTTCAAATATTCAGCAAAATTAATGCTTAGTTTTTATATTTATTGATAGACTTCTCTTATTATAATCTTCACTTGTTTCCACTGCTAGATTTCTGGCTTCTAAAAGCATTGTTAGTGTAATTAGGCAGAAGGATTGATTAATGTCCTATAATTATTTTATTTTTGCTGTGCAGGGTGGAAATGATCATGAAATCTATGAATCTGAACGGACTATCGGACACACAGGTTAGTACTTTGACTTTGTTATCATTTGTGCAGGAAATATAATTGTTTCAGTGCCATGGGTTAACAGTTCAAATTCAATTTTTTTTTTTAATTAAGACCCAATTTGTTTCAGCTTATATTACTTCAAAAGCATTTTTCTTTAGGTTCTTTAGGAAAGGCAGTAACTGCTTCTCCATTTCTGGAATTACTTAAAAGATTTAAAAAAGAATCAGAATCTTCAAAAGAAAATCTTTTTTAACTTATTGTTCAAGAAACTGGAAGTGTACGTTTTTTTCTAAATCTCAAACAATAATAATTATAGTAACTTTTTTCAAAAGTTTGGTATATTTTTTTCTTAAATGAACCAACTAAAGTTGACAACCAAGCCAAAGTACGGTAAAAGAATTAACGGAATCATTATAATTTGCATTGGTTACGTGATCCTTATTACTTTGTATTTTTCTTTTCAGTTACAAGCCCAGATGATACTGTGAAGCAGTGTAAATCTCTGTTCCTAGAAAATTGAAGAAATTTGCAGCAACGTACTATTATTATTGAGAATTGCAGAGGAAGTGTACCCATACATGTTCTACATTGGACCATATAGGCTGTAATCAAAAACTCTGTATTTTGATTGTCTGTTCACATTTTGGTTTAATAACAAGTTTATCATTCCGTGAAATTTGATACGGGACTACTCAAAGATCATGCTACCAACTAGCATTCTTCTTATGAAAGGGTATTTATGTTAGAGAAAAAGGTTAAAACAATCAAAGTTGAAATAAAAACCGGTCAACTAAATTAAGTAGGATGCTTAAATTGTTATAAACACTCATAAACTGTGTTTAATTCTGACATATAAAAAAAAGGCTATAGCCGAAACAACATCGAGGCAAAGTCATTCAGCAAATAGTTGGATTCATAGTACCAATGCCTCACATTTAAGAAAATTTTGTTCTTTATCCATTATTAGTGAATTATAGGTTCATCCTTCATGTGCATATACGCATAGTATATATAATACGCTTCAAAATATGGGATTTCAAGCAAAATGCACCAACTTAAATGTCCTCCTCCACAAGCATTTTTATACTGTGATTTCTTATATGATTACTGTTATGTTTTCCCAATCAATTTTTATTTTGTAGCCACACGATTTTTGCATCATATGATGCAACTATAGGAAAGGAGAAGTTTTACACTGTCATCCTAAGCAACATTTTCTCTTATTATTTTGGCTTAAGGAAAAAACTCAAACCCCCCTCCAAAATGTTGAAAAAAGCTACCTTAAAATCCAAGAATCCCATAAACAAAAATTATAGACCCTTTTCACAATGTCATTCAAAATTGTGCACCCTCTTTGCAGAAATGAGTGTATTTTGGAGCAGCATTGCTATGGTCATTGGACCAACTCCTCCAGGGACTGGTGTAACGGCAGAGGCAACTTTTATGGCTTCTTCGTAACAAACATCTCCTACCAGTTTATAACCTCTGGGGCTATTTTGATCCTGCAAAATAAACCGATACATGCATTGCTCAAATAGTGTTGGTATTGAAATTGATACATTCTATATGAATTTACTTCTCAAATACATTAACAATCAAGGTGGAAGCCTGGAGGCATGGGAACTGATTCAATGACTTTTACATAACTTTGCTCAATTTTTAATTGGCTTGTTTTACATATATTTTTTTTAAAAATTAAAGTTGGTCATTTAACACATGAAAATTAAGAGAAGTTACGTGACTTTTTCCGGAAAAAAGTTACTAAATCCATCTCCCTGGAGACATTGCAAAAATGTAACCTTGATATAAATCTACTCACCTCTACTGGATTGATTCCAACGTCAATGATGACTGCACCAGGCTTTATCCAGCTTCCCCTCACCATGTTTGGTTTCCCAACAGCAGAAATGATAATATCTGCCTGTCTTATGATCTCTTCAGGGTTACTGGTTCTGGAATGGACAATACTGACAGTAGCATCTTCCCTCTGGTAACACAAGAGACATATAAAGAAGTAGAAACGCATAAGTTTGAAGCAAAAAATGAAAGAAGCAAGCAGAGACAAAGAAATAAAAATTAGTTTTGGAGTGCTAACTAAAAGTTTAAGTTCGGTTGAATGTAATCTTACTTGCAGCAATAGAGCAGCTGGCATTCCAACAATGTTGCTTCGACCAATCACCACAGCCCTCTTTCCTTTAATGGAAACATTGTATCTGTGCAGTAGCTCTATGCATCCCTTTGGTGTACAGGGAACAAATAGAGGGTCTCTTCCACGCATGGCAAGACGGCCGATATTTAATGGATGAAAACCATCTACATCCTTCTCAATTCTAACAGCATTCAAGACGTTTTGCTCATTCATATGCTGTCACAAGACCATGGAAAATTAATTAAACTTCCATTAAAAAATCTTATAGTTGTACTTTAGGTGCCAGCAAGTTAACTATAAGATTGAGTTATCAATGTATGTACCATGTCTGGAAAGCTTAACTAGCCTAAGGACCTAAATAGGAAAAAAGATTAATGATATATTTTGGCATACTTGGCCCCACAAAAGAAAATGAAGTTGAAGATCTAGAAGTATACCGAAGGCAAGGGCAACTGAACAAGGATGCCATGAACTGACGGATCATCATTGTAGCCTGAAATATAGTTCAAAACTTCCTCTTCTGTGGAATCCTCAGGCAGATTAGCTTCCAAAGAATTGATTCCAACAGATTCACAAGCCTTCTTCTTGTTACGAACATAAGTTGCAGAGTCCTTCCTATCTCCCACAAGAATTACAGCTAATCCTGGAATCACACCTGTAGCTTCTCTCATCCTGGAGACCTCAGCCGTTATCTCATCTCTGATTTGCTTTGCTACAGCTTTTCCATCAATCACCTTAGCAGAAGAATCCATAGCCATAGCAGCTGTACATATTATATAAATTCAGATGGAGGCACACGAGCACAGGCTAGTAAAACCTTATTCAGTCAATAGCAAGCAGAGGAAAGATAATTTGGCATGTACATGTAAGGGAATACATGTACATGCATAGCACTGACAAACATGTGTACAAGGTAACATAACAATCAACCGTCTTAAATTTACAAGTCATGACAACAGTAGGCAAATTAAAAAAAGAAATGAACCTTTGAAATTAGTGACATATCATAAGATTTTTTTCATAAATTCTCCCAAACACTTGTGTCAAAGAGGATAAAGTTTCCGCCAAGGCACCGCCATAAACAATTTTTAATAACACTGAGATAAACTTAAATAATTTGAAAAGAAGCTCTTCCCCTAACGCACCCTAAACCTAATATCTTGATCCAACATGCTAAGACCCCGCGAATTCTTCAAAGAAAAAACTATCATCTTAAATCTGACCACCGGGCAATTGAGGAAAAAGACTTCTAAAATCAACAGCAACCTAAGCAGAGAAACACTGTCACTAATACATACGCTGTAGCAACACAGCCCATGTCTCAACAAAGCCATAAATTACTAAGGGAGAACTGGAAGACTATATAATCATATAAAATCAGTGGTCTATAACTAATTCAAAAGTTTGCAACTAAACAGACCAAGGTTTTTCCAGCCTTTAACCTTGCACTTCCAACATACTCACACCACACCACAACCATAACAACAATAAGGACAAAAGTTGGATACAATCTACTGCTTAAAGCGTTATTCTATAAACAAAATTAGAGCTTCACCTCAATAACATATGTTGACCTCTCACGGAAATCTTTATTATGCCAATTACTGGGGTAAAACTAACTCAAATTCTGATTAGAGAATAGAATCAAAAGGACTACATCTGAGTTCCATGCTAACAACAAATGTAAACCAATTAGTAAGGAAACACGACCATGCATAAACTGAAAATTAAAGTAGTACAAATAAGCAGACAAATGACTGAGCACTGATTTTGCAGTGAATGGTAAACTCGGTACGAAAACCCTCCACTCAAAACTCAAGTCCACTGAGATAAAAATGAAAAACTCAAACAAAAACAAATTTTGGCACATTTTTATTTTTTGGAAAAAGAAGAGAACCCAGTGAACCCCAGAAGCCAAAAACTAGATAAAAAGTTGGCAAAGACAAAAAATGAAAGAAAAAAACAAAGTTAAGAGCTTTATCATACCAACGTTGGCAACATGGGAGGATGATAACCGGAGAGATGTGGGAGCCACACCCAGTTGACGGTGGAGGCGAAAAACGAGAGAAGAAGAAGAAGTAGAAGAAGAGTAGCAATGGGAATGAGTGAAGAACAACGAAGAAGCCATTGTTGAGATTCGGTGACTAAACCCTAAACAAAGATTCAGCAACCTATAAGTTCTGATGTGCTTTGCTATGTTTCTCCGCGTTTTGATTTACACAAAGAGAATGACAACGACAAAGAACAAGGCTATGAATTGGGTGTTCTCAGAGGACAGATTCTCTGTATTTTTTAAGACTTTAATCCGGCATAGCATTCATACTTTAGCTACTCTAACTTCTTAAGGTATTTTTTAGAACTAATTGTTGAGAACAATAATGATATTTATATTATCTATATTATTATATAAAAGGAATAAATGTTTTGAATTCTTTTTCTTTTGTCTTTATTAGCTACACAATTTTTTTATTAAATTAAAATAAATTTTGATAAAATATATAGTAGTAAAAATTATCTACCAAAAACTAATTGCTTAATTTCCTAACTTAAAAAATAAACGAATAACTTTTTTTTTATCCTTGAAAAATTGATTACTTTTTAATTTTTAAAATTAAATTATTTTAGTATAATAAAATTGTGAGTGGTCAAATATACAATTTATTGACTTAAAAATATTCGTGTAATTTTTTAAACTTTTATCTTTATAAAATTATTTACTTTTTTCTATTTTTAAAATCTTATCATTTTAATGCTATTGAAATGCATTGCATATGCGAGAATATGTGTTTTTAATAATAGTTTATAATGTAAAATAAATGTAAGTATGTTCATATTTTATTTAATTTTATGAAAAAAACACATTGACATTTTTCAAAGTTTTATCATTTCACTAAGATTTGTCATATATTCAAGGCCCAAAATATATTTTAGATATTTTATAAACTGATAATTATTAATAAATTATAGTTGGTAATAAAACCATGTGATTATTTTATTATATATTTAATGTAATATTAATTATATTAATTTTATTATTAAAATAATTATTTTATAGTTGTTTATACTTACGTAATTAATTTTTTAAATATAATTTTATTCTTACAATTAAGTAAATAGAAATACACTTTTATTATTCAATCTTTGATGTAACTTTTTGGAGTGTTTCACGTTTATGTTGACATATTTACATTTTTATGGTCAAATTATGGTCAAGTTTTCGGTACAAATTTTTAAGCTCGTTTCTCATACCAATGTCCATGCACTTGTAATTTTGTGGTCGAGTCTTGTATAATTTTTTATATAAGTGTATCTCATACTTTCATGTTGACATAATAATACTAATGAGAGTGTCAGGATATTAGGATTGAGCATTTACTAGGAATCCTACTTGGATTGTGACTTGATCTACCTGATATCCGTTTTGAGACAATTGTTCAACCCGCAATAATCTCTTCCTCAATAATTGTCCACCAGGAATCAAATTACTCGTGATCTTGATTCTGATATCAATTGTTAGGATCGAGTGTTTACCACTAGGCTAAAAGTTATAGTCATTAGTCAACCCACTTAAGAATGTAACAGCCAAAACGCTACAATTCAATTGTGATCCGGTCCACTTGACTTCCATCACGAAACATTTAATGCCACATGCACCAAAGAAAAAACCCTTGATGAAATTTTTTACATGAAGGCACCTTCTACAACCATGTAGGAGCAACCACACTACACCTACTATACATACGTGAACCTCTAATGTAGATGTTTATATGAACTATATTGATGTAATCATAACCCTCTGGTTAAATATCTTTGCAAGTTTGTAGTAAGTGTGTCTCTCACACACAAGTGGATAGACTCACTCATTTTGACATAGGATTAGCATAGTTCTAAGAGGAGTTTTGTGTTGAGAATATTACTTAATATTTTTTTATTTAAATTAGTTTTTAGAAAATATTTCAGTTTTAAAGATATGTTTCAGTTTTAGAAATTAGCTATTATTTTAGATTAGGAGTGAGATATTCTAAATATTTTATATTTGATATTCTGTTATATTTTGTTTTATATAGAGAGTATATCAATAAAATACAACAACATGTTCCTCCGTATAACATATCACATATATCTTTCGTATATCTCATATCTCTCATATTTTTAAAGGCCCTAAAAATCCCAACACTTTGATACCATAAAAGCCGGTGGAAAGCTTTCAAGAAAGATGACAAAAAAGGTTCTCCAATAAAAAATACACCTCAACATGCTTTAGAACATTACATAACAGATTTCATAACAGAATAAAACTGAATAAATTCTCTTAAAATTAAGGTTGATTGTCCTTTTGGAATTATGGTTATCCTATATTTCTTTTAAAAGTCACCTTTACAATGATCATTTTCAAAATTATGAAGGTGCAAAAGGAAAAAGCCCTTACAAAGACCATTTGCATTATATTCAAAGAAAGGTTTGTAATATATTTATATAATTTTTTTCTGTCCATTTCGAATTGTGTAATCCAAAAATAAAATAGAACTTTCGGATAGGCAATCCAAGAAGTCAAAATTAACTTCTAATTGTATAATTGAAAAGTTTTTTCTAAGGAAAAAAAAATGATCAAAAGTCATTTTTAGTTTTCAAATTATATAATCTAGAAGTTTGAATGTGAAAATGACTTTCAGATTACACGATCCTAAAAAGTTAAAAACGGATTTCTTTTATATTGGGATGTAGCGGGAAATTTATGGAGGTACAAGAACTGCCTTCATCACTTTCCTCAATCAGTCCTCTTAACTTTTTTGGACCCCAAGTCAAGTTATCTAGCTCATTCAAATTTCACATAAGAAAATGTTACAAATAATGTTAGTTTTATTGAAGTAACATTAAAAATCTTAAATAGGGAGAAACAGTTGATTTTATAAGTACTTACTCAAAGCAAGATAGTCGGGAGTGTTGCCAAAAGTTTGATGGTGTTTAGATGTGTCTAGAATACATACATTAAACTAATTATGGTTTACCATAAAAAATAAAGTCAAATAAGCAAAAATCAATCAAGCCAATGAAAGTTTGTACATAACAATTATCACCCTAGTTGTTGGGTATATTTGAGGTGCCTAACACTTCAAATGATCAAGCTTAAAATAGGACAAAGAATAAGTTCATCATAAGAAAATTTTACATACAATATATTCATGCCTAAAGCCAACACAAATTAAACAAATGTAAAAGCTTACATACAATTAATGATGAAGCCAAAACACAGCGACAAGGACTATACAATATCCTGTCTTTTCCTTCACTGTCTCACTCCCTGTCCTACTAGCAAGGGATGCTTTTCAAATTGTTACCACAAAAGACCAAACAATGTAATACATTATACATCAGCATCGAATCATTCTTCTCAGTTGCAGAATAAGGAAAATGGTGAAGAGGTGGCTTCATCGAACAAATCCAAGTTGGTCAATGCTGGATCACTTGTTTGCTTATGTGTTAAGATAAATAACTAATGTAAGTTACATCAAGGCTATCCAGTTTTCTTCCTTTTGAAGGCCGGATGTATTGTTGCATCTTTGTATGAATCAAACTTTTCAATTCTGGTAATGCAATCTTTCATCCTTTTCAAAACAATTGGCATAGCAGAGCAATTGCTCGAGATCTTTTCATTCAGTAATTTCAGTTTCTTGGCAGTCTCTGGGTCTTCTGGAGCAGATGAAGTTTCTTCTCTAGACATGTTTTGTTCTGATGCACCTAGACAATATAAAACCAGTCAACGAGTCAAATACACAGTAAAAAAAAACATTGCAGCTTGAAAGAGATAAGGAAATAAACAAAATATACAGAAGTCTTAACCACCAAAGTACAAGGATAATAGCTGAAAGACTGAAACTGATGCCGTTACCTTTCACTAGCACCAGGTGTGACTCAAAGTCACAGTAATGACATAGTCATTCAATACCCTTGGAAAAACAGTTACTACATCTAAGTCAAGAAAACAATGAAGGAAAGATGAACAGGACACTAGCAATCAAGGGAATACAAAACAAGCTTTATGCTCAATTTAACACAATGTCATCTGTAAATGGTGAATTCTTTAAATATTTGAAAAGCAGCATTTGTTTCTGCCCACGTGACAATATTCAAAATGCATTTTGAATTGTAATTAATTTTGATCATCACAATGCTAGCGATTTCTATAGGCCAAATTCAGTTTACAGCGCAGGAAATTGTAAACTTAAATCTCATTACTCAAAAAACCTGTTGGAAAATGAAGCCAGGCAAGTAGGTAAAGAATTGCTTCAGGAAAAACAATACAAAAAGAAAATATTACTCAGACAAGCTGATGATGCCAACAAAAATGTAATATTAGTTTTAGAAAAATGAAAGATGATTCAAACAATTTTATTTTTTATACATAAGATTCAAATGATAACAATTTCTCTTTATTGCTAATAGATCAACCAAGTAATGATTACTAAGTCATTATCTTTATGTTTTTATGTTCAGTTCTAAGCAAATTACAGCACCTCATAGTAAATAAGCTACTAGTTTCATTGCACAATGCACAAAAAAAATTTTACATCGCAAAACAACATGGCATTACCAAAACACAGATGATCAAAATCAGTAAAACCTTTTACTTTTCCTTCCTCCAAAACCAAACCAGAAGTTTCATGCATCTAATACCAAACGAGCTACATTTTTCATTCATCTAAGCACATCAGCATACTTGTATTACAAGTACCAGCTTAGAACTTACATACACTAATTCCTTATTTGAAAAAATTTCTTCATTAACACGTATAGGAAAAGAAAATAAGAATATAATTGAACTTCTCCCTCAACGTAAAATCAATGAATGTACCTTAGCTTCTGGAAAATTTAAATCAGATCTTCGACGAAAAGTAAGTGCAAAAGCTTATATGAAAATTGTTTGTATAAATTTCTCCGTAAACACTTTTAAGAGAATAAAATAAGGGGTAAAAGCCACATGAACTTCTCCTTAGCTTATGCATAAACTAATTTGTAGAAACTCGCTAGTATTAATTTTTCAAAAAGATTATTTGTAACTACTGCATAAAATAACTTTAACTTATAGATAAACTTATTTCACCGTTTGTTTTTGTTTTATTCTCCTCCAAGTGTTTATAGAAAAATTTATCCAAATAAACCACTTATGAGAAAAATTCAATTCAACTTTCCCTTCTTATCTCCTTCTCCCACATGTGCTTATGGAAAAGTTTATCCTACCATGACCAAATTTCAGTTTCGGTAATATGTGCCCAATAATAACCTCAATAAAATGACAACAAATACGCAGGGACATATGAGAGAAATGAAAGTCAGCTCTAAAACTCAGTTAAGTATTAAAAATACTGAAGCAAACTACATTACCAACAAGATCCAAACAGCACCCATTTCAAATCACATGATACTGAAAACTCACATGTCTAGACAAGAAAAAGAGGCCATCTTTCCTAAATCCCAAATAAATACAAATTGAAGAAACTAACTAAAACCACAGAACACCAAATAAACTCTATCCATCTTGAGGAGCATAAAATAATTCAAAATGAGCACATAGGTTTAGTCCACACCAAATTTCCCAAATTTAGAGCCACGAAAAGAAAAACCCTAGAAAGAGATGTACCCAGTGGGAAATAGGGTCTGTGGGCATCGAGAATCGAATGGAGCGTGGAGCTGAGCTGATCCGGAAGCGTTGTCCGGTATTCGAGAATCTTCTGCGCCATTTGCTTCAAATCAGATTCCAACTTCACCACTTCCGAGTTTTTTTCAGCTTCGTGAGTTTCCACCACTTCGGAAGCCATTGTTTGTAGAAATTGGAATACTTTTTGCGTTGGTGTGTTCACGGTTGGAGAAGATAAAGCAGAGAAGTAGTGTGAATAAGTAGTAAGAAGGGTGTGTTGTGGGTTTACGACTTTTGCTGGCGCACTTTCAAATTTTGAATCTACCATGAATATGTAGTGTAGGTGCACTGGGGAAATTATTGATTTCTAATTAGTTAGTTAAAAGTATTTATGAACCCACGCCACGCTGGTTTTATACACTGCTAAATTTGTAATTAAATATTTGTTTTTGTAAATGAAAAAAATTAGCTGAGAAATAAGATGTCACCATATGTATTTATAAGTTTACGGAAAATTATTCGTAAACAAATTTCGTGAATATTTAATATTAAAAATATAGTTGTAAATATTTTGATGATCATCACAACTAAAAGTTATATTTTTAACTTTTTTAATTTTTAGATAATTTAATTTTTGGCTATTCAAATTTAAAAATTAAATCTTTATAACTTTCAATTTATAAAAAAAAATGTGTAAATATTTTTGTCTATATTGATCAACATTTAATAATGTAATAGTAAAAAGCAAAATAACATTAAGTTAACATCTAAACTTGTTAATAGATAAATTAAAAAACTTTGGCTTAAATACACATTTGGTCCCTATTTTTGTCAAAATTATTCAATCTGGTCCCTATTTTGGTTGTTTGTTCAATTTAGTCCTCGTTTTGGTAAAATCGCATTCAATTAAGTCCTTTTGGCAGACGGAGTTAAAATTTTTAACGGCACAGTGACACGGTGTAACTGTTTGGCCTACGTGTAAGTTTTTTGAATACATGTTGACACAGTGTATCGTTAAAAATAAATTGGGGTGAAAAGTTAAATAAATTAAAAAGTTAAAACAATTAAAAATTTACAAATGGTAAAGTAAAAAACAAGGTAAACGTCGAGCACCCAAGTCTTAGGCAATCAAATGTGATTTTATTACAGCGAAAAGTGATAACGAAAGGGGATTAATCATTTGAGTGAAGTGGGAACGAAGGAGATCGTGGAGAACATTCGAGAGATGGCCTAGGGTTAGTCAGAAAGGTGAAGAAAATTAGGGTTTTTGCTACTGGAGAGTTCATCAGTTAGCAACCACCACCACCATCAAGTCAGCAGTCCACACAAGTAACACAACCTACACAACAACCACCACCATCAAGTCAGCAGACCACACAACCAACACAACCATCACAGCAGGAACATGAAGTCTCACAACAGACAGGGCAACCAAGCTGCAGGCAGAAATTGCAGATTCGAAGACCACCAACTTGAACAACATTTTCTGTGCTTTAATTAGGCCTACTTAGGAGACAACTTTTGATGTATTTAGGCCTGTTTTGGTAGTAATTTTGTAGTAATTGGTACTATGTTTGTTAACTTTTTTTGTCCAGCACACTTTTGTTGAACATCTGAATTCCATGACTTCAGCACATTTTGATTGCACTTGAATGAATATTGGTCTCCAAGATTGGAGTTGTGATTGGAATTTGGACTTGTGTGATTGGCAGGTTGTGTATGTTCAATATGGACTCAATTATATGTTGGTTTATTTTCCACTTCTATTTGGCAGGTTGTGTTATAAAACAGGGACTCTATTCAACAGTTTAAACTTAAAACATGGACCAAATTAAACATTTTAAACTTAAAATAGGGACCAAATTGAACATTTTAAACTTAAAATAGGGACCAAATTGAACATTTTAAACTAAAGTATGAACTTAAAATAGGGACTTAAATTGCACATTACTCAACCCTGCTTCATTACAAACAAACACAACATTCATAAGTTACAGCTCTGCTTTTTTACATTCATAACTTCAACACCAACAAAACATCATCAACACCAACAAATCATCATCCTCAACTACAAACATTGAATCTTAAACATTATTGGCAGCATGACTACAAAGATTACAACAACAACAATAACTAATCGTAACAAAAATTGATTCGTTTTCTTCATAGCCCTCACAGAAATCTCTAGTTCAGAAATCTTCATCCTTTGCTGGGCTATAATACCATCTCTTTCATCACAAAATTCTTCATCACACCACTTGAAGTAGTTACACCACACATTATCACTGCAAGCACCACTCTTGAACTTAGAACAACCCCAAAATTGTCTGCCATTATTCTTCAAAGTTCTTGCCACTCGAAGCACTGCAACTTCTCCACATTTGCAAATGGGGATTAAACCCATACCCTTGGAACCACGAATATGAGACCCACCGTAACTTTGTTGCCCCCAACTGTTAAGCAAGAGGAGGAAGACGAATGGTGACGAGACATACCTCTCAAACGCCAATTTCGAATCACACACTGGATGGAGTGAAACAGTTGGATTGGCCACAGTTTTGCTTCACACCTCTCAAACCCTAATTTCTTCCCCAAATCAATTTCCCTAAATTTTAAACTTCCAACGGCCATATAAGTTTACTGTGCCAACGTCACTGACCAAAAACTGACACGTAGGCCAAACAGTTACACCGTGTCACTGTGCCGTTAAAATTTTAACTCCGTCTGTCAAAAGGACTCAATTGAATGCGATTTTACCAAAACGAGGACTAAATTGAACAAACAACCAAAATAGGGACCAGATTGAATAATTTTGACAAAAATAGGGACTAAATATGTATTTAAGTCTTTTATTTATTTATCCAAACAAATTATTTAGAGAAAGAAAGAGATTTAATTGCAAACAATTCAAATACAAGAGCAATTGGTAAAATATTCCCTCTAAACAAACGGTAAATGTATTTATTGATTAGACTCTATGTATTGAGTGTTATCACTGTCACACTAAAAGCTACAATCATTTTAATATTCAAACTGTCATTAAATATAATATTATTTAATATTAAAACATAATTCAAAATTAATTTTAAAAATCATTGAAATCAAGCATAAAAAATCATTGCAATATAACATATGCCGAAATTGAAATCAAATTAAAACACCGTCCAAATTGCAAATCAAATTGAGACACAAATTTAAGTTCCAAAAATTACCGTAAGTGATCTAAATATACCGTAAATAAAGTTTAAACATAATCATAATCTTCATCTTAGTGTTATGCATTCTCATTTTATTCTTAGTTGAGTGGTTGTTGTTGCTCTTGCCCTTGTTCCTTAACACATCTTTGTTTTCTGAATTGTTTTTTCTAAGTATTTGAATAGTAATCACTTTCTTTGTGTGTTGGTTTCTAAACAACACAAATATAAATGCTCTAGAACTAAGTAAACAATATATAACACAACCATATATTTAAGAACATACTCGCTAAATTTAAAATCAAAAGATTCACTGTGAATTTAAGAAAGAAGATTATAATAACCTAATATTCTTTTAATTAGCATATGATTGACTTAAAATTGACATGTCCATAAATTTCATGTGTACAATGGAGATATCATACAAGATAAAAGAATTTTTACAATTCTAATTTTTTTTAGTTTACCCATAAATTTTGTTTTCTCATGGAACTTTCATCCATAGGTAAGTGTTATACTGAGGTCCCTTTTGTCTAATTTATTATATGTGGATAAATTTAGTAGATATCAACTATTTACATATAGATTTTTTTTTTCATCGATAATTTTCCATAGATAATTCTAGTTTTTTTTTAAAAAAATGTTAAATAACATGGGTTTAGTTACATGATTATAAGTTGTAAACTATGTAAGTTTTGTTTGAGTAAAGGGAAGGTTGTAAAACAAACTTTCCAATTTATGAACTTTCCGATCAGCACCTAACTCATTTCTTTAAACTGCATTTTTTTATTAATCTATATTTATTAAAAGTTATAATATATAAGTTCTACCATTTATCTATGAAATGTACACATAATTTTATAATTTTTTAATAAAGTATAACGTAAAGGAAAATGTATGAATTTGGTTTCTTAAATATTTGGAAATATTGTTTAAAAAGGTTTAATATTTTAAAAAATTTCAATTTATTATTTATTTAAAATTTTAATTTACTTTAATTTCCCATCCAAATTAGTAATTAAACTTAATATATATATATATATATATATATATATATATATATATACTAAAGTAATTTTTTTATAATTTATATATCAAATCATCAAATTATATTTAGGTAGAGTGATTTGAGGTATTAATTTAAGTGATAATTCGTTGGTTTGATTCAATTTAATCTCTTTATTATTGATTGGTTCAATTTAGTCTTCTAATGATTTAAAAAAAATTAATTTGGTCATTTTCGTTAAGTTGGAGTTAACACCATGTTCGTATAAGATACATGTTAAATTGTGGAATTTTTATTTTTTTAAAATTTTTAATTTTTTTTAAATTTATCAATTGTTACATGTTAGGTTACCATTATGTCACGTGACAATTTACCGGAGTGACACGTGACAGTTTAATAGTTGTTTTTAATTTAGTCCTCTATATATAAATTTTTTGTTCAATTTAGTACCATATTTTGTAAAATGATCAAATTTTGTCATCTCTAAAAATTGAAACTAAATTAGTAAATAAGCTTAACTACAACTTATTTAGTACCATATTTTGTAAAATGATCAAATTTTGTCATCTCTAGAAATTGAAGCTAAATTAGTAAATAAGCTTAACTACAAATTATATATGCATGTTACAATAATATTTTTGAATATGTATATCAAATCACTTCACCTAAACACTCAAATTATTTAATTTTTATATTTTTACCTTAATAATTTTTTTCACTTGTAAAAAATAAAATAATTTGAATATTTAGGTTTAGTGATACGTATAAATTCAAAAAAATTATTTTAATATGTATATATAAGTTATAATTAAGTTTATTTACTAATTTGATCTCAAATTGAAAAGGACAATATTGAATTATTTTAAAAGATAGGGTAGTAAATTGAATCAAAAATTTAAAAAGAGGACTAAATGAAAACAATTATTACCACTGCACGTGTCAACTATACCCTGTCACATAACACGACGGTAACCTAACACGTGACGGTTTATAAATTTTTAGAAAAAAAATTAAAAATTAAAAAAAATAAAAAATTTCACGATTTGACACATGTGCTGTACACTGTGTTGACATTCAACTTCATGAAAAAGATCAAATAGAACCCTTTCAAATAATTGGAGGACTAAATTGAAGTAACCAATAATAATGAAACCAAATTGAACAAAATTAAAAAATTAGGGGACTAAATCAGTAATTATACTTAAAATATTTCATTAAGATAAAATAAGATGAATTGTTTTCGTTTCTTCTTACATCGAAAAAATGGTGATATAGCTATAATCTAGAGTAAATAACAAACAATAAAAAATTGTTGAAATAAAAAATTAAACTAAGGAAATAATTCCAAAATCCAACATTTGATAAGGAGTTCACCAAAAATATGATTATATTATGCAGATAATAATTCAAAATTATAAACAAGATCAGCCATAACATAACATAAGCATATTTCTGGACCAACATGAAATCAGTAGTTCTTAACACAAGGAAAAAAAAAGTCACAAAATGTACTGAATTTAAAAATAAATGATAACAACTCAAAGATTCAAGTTAAGTTCTCCAGAATGCATATTATTGATCAAAACAGTGAAGGTGGCAATGGAGCCAAATCTACTTCTTGTTCTTGTTGCTCATTCTGAGATTGAACATCATGAATTTTCTGCTGCAACTGCAAGGTAGAAAAATGTGGCTCACTAGTCCAATCCACAAAATTACCAAAAACTGAATTTGACAAATCTTTTGTCCCATTGGATTCTTTAAGCCACTCAAAGTCATTAAATTGATTAAACCACTCCAAAGACTCATCAAATTGATCACTTGAATTTGGAGGAACACCAACCCTAGATTTGTTCTGCATGAAACTGATTGGCCTAGGTTGTGACGAGGTAGCACTCTCATGAACCATGTTTGGCATGTAACAAAAGTAAGCACCATCTTGTTCAATGTTTCTCAACATGTTAATTCCTTGGCCAGAAACTCCACCAACCTGAAATGTTGAATCCAGAGGCACACCATCGTATTTTTCATCAACAGACAACAATGTTTCAAGTGACATCGACATCAGTTGCTGTTGTTGGTTCTTCTGACACATGAAACTGAGTTGGCTCGAAACACTTTGTTTTTGTTGCTGCTGCTGCTGATGAGACATGTTGTTCATGACGTCGATGCTGATCTCACGATCTTGATCGTTCTTGTTTTTCAACATGGTGATTCTCTGATCACAGGCTCCGATCTTAGCGTTCACATCAGCAACGAACGCCCACAGTTGCTCCTTATCCATGTTGTTCAAACTCGGATCCCATGTTGGATACATGATGTCTCTTTCTTGTTTGTGCAGTTTGGAAATCTCAGCTTCGATCATGTTCTTTCTGTTGTCGAAAAAGTCTTGAATCTGAAACGTCTTGGGAGATTTCTCAGTTTGACACACATAATTTTGAATGAGGGATTGTACCTCTGCGGAATCTTGAGGCCAAATTTCTGGTCCAATTTTGTCGCTGTCGTCATCGTACACAATCAAACACGCTTTTGCTTGACACATGATGCAAAATTCAGAGACTTTTTTGACGAGTCCCATTTTTCTGCGTAGAAATGTTGTTTTGCGACATCTTTGGTTAGGTATTGGTTTCAATGTCACTCTTGCACGACCCATTTTCTGCAAAAAAACAATGTATTTACAAATCTTGATGAGAAAAATGAATTAAACAATTGATTAGAAAAAAACTTTAACAGAAATATGATGAACTGAGAAAGTGATTATCATGAGACACTTACATGTGATAAAGAGGATTTATTTGACAGCAAAGAGATTGTTAACTCTTCAATCCCCGGACATTGAAATTTCAAGAAACTTGGTACACCTCTGTTTTCTTTTTATACATTACAATTTAATATTTTAATGAGAAATCATTTTTATTTTCCCGCCAATCAAATCCTGTAATAGTTTCCAATTAACCAAATCTTCAATATAAAATTAAGATTTTGTTTTTTCCGAAATCTTAAATATTAACGCGAGTATTAATTAAAGGCAATATAATATTGGATTTCTAATATATTTCTCTTTTTAAAGTTTCGGTTGTGCATATTTTCGTGAAATCAATCTCCTGAATATCCAATCAAAATAAATAAGGAAATAAGAATTTGTGTGTAATCTATATTCAGATTAAATCTAAATGAATATTAATGGTAGTACTTGAATTCAAAACTTTTTTTCTTCTTCCCGCCCTTTTAATACAAGAAAGTATCTGAATAGCAATATATTTAAAGACAAAAAATAATTAAGTGAGAAATTTAGATATTAATTTATAAATTAAAAATTATTGGTATGAAAAATATTATCTAAATTATAATTAGATTATAAATTAGTTTCTAAATAGATATTAACATTAATTACTTAAATTTTGATTATAAAAAAGATTAATGTTTAAATTAATCATTAATTTTGTTTATAGCCAAAACTTTTGTAAATAATATTACAATCAAAACTAATAATCTTTAATTTAGAAATTGGTGTATAAGTTAATTACGGTAATAATTAATTATTTTTATTTATAAAATAGATGCATTTTTTTCCGTATTTTATTGGTTCTCATTTATACGCAATTCTTTATACTAGGTTACGTTAGTTATAATTATCTTCTTTGAAGTATTTTATTCCATAGAAGGTGTAAAGGCACTTTTTAATATTGTGACTTTTTTTACTTAAATTAAAATGCTTTTTTTTTTTAATAATTGATTATAACTCATCTTTAAGGAGGCAAAATGTCATTTTTTATATTTTTTATTGTTCTGGAATACACTATTCTCTCTGTCAAAGTAAATCTAGAGGGACTTTACACAATTTTGCCAGAGTTTAGTAGTAACAATGCTTATCGATGATAAGTGGAGATTCTTCCTAAAAATAAATTTTATTATTGTAAGTAAAATTATATAAAATAAGATATTGAGATTTGAAATATAGAGAACATAAATACCATTCATATAAAAATAAAAGGATAAAATACTTTTGGAGTGGATTACTAAGTTTTATAATAATTTGATAGTAGATAAATTTTTTTATTGTGAATAGTTAATTGAGTTTAAAAATTACAAGATTTAAAAGGGCAATGGAATAAAAAATTGTGTATATATAAAGGTAATTTACATTTATTTTTTGTTAATAATATATATATATATATATATATATATATATAAATATTATTAAA
>Ga0209389_1000196_pt1 | contig 43831 bp, 42 predicted proteins | sample CowpearedBW_FD_187526 | JGI IMG/M metagenome (GOLD analysis project Ga0209389, IMG submission 187526) | Root nodule microbial communities of legume samples collected from California, USA - Cow pea red BW (SPAdes) (version 2) | ecosystem: Host-associated > Plants > Roots > Nodule | place: USA... | reverse complement strand
GGCGCTTGGCGTGTTTTGCAACAACTCGTTGCATCCTTGCTACAAGCGATCATTCCACAACCAACCATCCGTTGCTTTCGCCGCAGAAAGCGAGCGCTTGGGCGGCACCTGCGCGAGCCTCCTCGAATACGTCCGTATCAATCGATGCTCGCGCTACCTTAACGCCTATGGGGGCCCTACCGGGTCCCCGGCGAGCGCGGCAGCATCTGCTTGACCTCGACCGCGATGCGGTTGCGGTCGACCAGCACGACGCCGGAGGCGACCGGCAGATTATTGGCGAGCACCTTGACCTCGTCGGCCTCTGTTGCATCCAGCTCGATGATGGCGCCGCGGGAAAGACGTAATACTTGATGGATCGGCATGGTGGTCGTCCCGAGGACGACCATGAGATCCACGGTGACTTTATCGAGAGTGGGCACTGTCAGGACCGCTGCTACATGAGACTGGCATTTGCTCCCGAGATGATCACCACGTTATGGTTAGCCAATGGTTAATTCCCCTGAAAGCCCCCGCCAAAACCAACGGCAAGAGCTCGATCTGACGTCGCTTTCCGCCTCAGGCGGTGAGCCCGTCCAATGGCTCATCTCGGAAGCTCCGGTGCCCTATCCGGACGCGGTGGCCGCGATGGAGGCCCGGGTCGCCGCGATCGCGGCGGGCAAGGCCCCGGAATTGGTCTGGCTGCTCGAACACCCCCCGCTCTACACCTCGGGCACCTCGGGCAAGGAGTCCGACCTGCTCGATGCCCGTTTCCCGACCTTCGCAACCGGGCGCGGCGGGCAGCTCACTTATCACGGGCCGGGTCAGCGCGTGGCCTATGTCATGCTGGACCTCAAGCGGCGCCGGCCCGATGTCCGGGCCTATGTCGCAGGTCTGGAGGAGCTGATCCTGCGCACACTCGCCGCCTTCAACGTCCGAGGCGAGCGGCGCGAGGACCGGGTTGGTGTCTGGGTCAGGCGGCCCGACAAGGGGACGGATCACGAGGACAAGATTGCAGCGATCGGCGTCCGCCTCAAGCGCTGGGTCTCGTTCCACGGCATCGCCATCAATGTCGAGCCCGAGCTGTCGCATTTCTCGGGCATCGTGCCCTGCGGCGTCGTCGATCCCCGCTACGGCGTCACCTCGCTGGTCGATCTCGGCCAGCTCGTGACCATGGCCGATGTCGACATCGCGTTGAGGCAGGCGTTCGAAGAGCTGTTCGGACCGACCACGGCTCTGGTGCCCGAGGCCGCCGTCTAGCGGACACGCAGCAGGCCGTTCTCCGCAGACGTGGAATCGGCTACGCTCAATTCCGGCGCCGCCCACGCCTCCCCCTCCGCCGGGAAAGCAGACTTCATGCCGGGCGAATTGATCATCGGACCGACTGTTCGAGCGCTGGGCATAAGGAGGGATTGCGATCATGCTCGGAATGGGAGGTTCTCACGATGAGACTGTCTGCGCCCATCTATCATCTCAAGCGCAAGGCGAAGCGCCTGTCCCGCGAGGAAGGCATTCCACTCCACGACGCACTTGACCGCATCGCCACCACGGAAGGGTTTTCCGCCTGGAGCCTGCTCGCGGCGAAAGCCGCGGCGGAGACGCCGGCCGGCAAGCTGTTTTCTCAATTCCGGCCGGGTGACCTTGTGCTGGTCGCTGCGCGCCCCGGTCATGGCAAGACCCTGATGAGTCTCGAACTTGCGGTGGAGGCCATGAGATCAGGCAGCCACGCGGCGTTCTTCTCGCTCGAATACACAGAAGGAGATGTTCTGGACCGCTTGCGGGCGATCGGCATCGATCCCGCGCAATTCGACAATTTATTCGAGGTGGATTGCTCCGACGAGATCAGCGCCGATTACGTCGTCAAGCAGATGGCTCCGGCCCCACGCGGCACATTCGTCGTGATCGACTATCTGCAACTGCTCGACCAGAGGCGCGAAAATCCTGACCTCTCCGTTCAGGTACGTGCGCTGAAATCGTTCGCACGTGACAAGGGACTGATCGTGGTTTTCATCTCGCAGATCGATCGATCCTACGATCCCTCGACCAAGCCCTGTCCTGATCTCAGCGATGTCAGGCTGCCGAACCCGCTGGACCTGAAGCTGTTCGACAAGACGTGCTTCCTCAATAATTCCGAGGTTCGGTTCCGCGCAGCGAGCTGACGATCCCTCGCAACCGGCCGCGGGTGAGATTGCTCACCCGCGGCTTTCGGATCACGCCGCCTGCAGCGCAACCTCGAGCTTGCCAGCGATGTAGCGCCGCTCCTGGGTGAGGCCGCCGAAACCGTAGGCGTCGCCCTTGACCTCGTCGACATGCAGGTAAGTCTCGGGATGCAGCGGTCCCAGAATCTCGGCCATGCGCTTGAACATGGCGGCGAGATAGGCCGCCTTCTCGTCCTTGGTGTTGGTGCCTTCGGTGACGTGGATGTCGATCCAGTAGCTCGCAAGCTTCTGCTCGGCGAGCGACTGGCCGCCGGCGAACCAGTCGCCCGCATCCACGGACTTCACGATGATGGCGGTGACCTTGGGATCCTTGTGCAGGATCTTTGCGGTGAGCTCGGACACGGCATTCGCGATGTCGGCCTTCAGGGAGGGCGACTGACGAGACGAAGTGTAGGAGACGGTGATCAGCGGCATGGTGGTTCTCCTCGAGATGCCGCACCAATTGCGCGGCGTTGGTGAGAAGCTAGACCCGGGCTCATCATTTTGGTATCTTATCTATGCTGATATCAGTGATAACTATCTATAATGAATGCCATGCTCGATATCGCCACCGTCCAGGCGTTCCTGCTGGTCGCCGATCTCCAGAGCTTTACCCGTGCCGCCGAAGTGCTCGGCACGACGCAGGCGGCTGTCAGCCTCAAGCTGCAGCGGCTGGAGACGTTGCTGGGCAAACGCCTCGTCGAACGTTCTCCGCGCGCGGTCAGGCTCACCGCCGAGGGCGCGGCCTTCCTCGATCGCGCCCGCGCGCTGATGACGGCGCATGACCGCGCGCTCTCGGGCGAAGCGCCGCCCCCGCGATCGCTCTCGCTCGGCATCTCCGATCACGCGGCGGGGGCCGAACTGGTACCGCTACTCGAACGGCTGCACGCGATGTCGCCCAATCTCACTCTCGCCGTCACCATCGGCTTCTCGCGCGAGATGCAGGATGCCTACGACGCCGGCGAGCTGGATGCGGTGATCGTGCGTCAGGAAGGCAGCCGCCGCGGCGGCGAGAAGCTGGCTGAGGACGAGTTTTGCTGGTTTGCGTCACGACGCTTCACTCTGCCGAAAGGCGAGCCCCTGCCGCTCGCGACCCTCGCTCCCCCCTGCGGCGTTCGCGCCATCGCCGTGCGCGCGCTCGACAAGGCCGGTATCACCTGGCGCGAGCGCTTCGTCGGTGGCGGCGTCACTGCGGTAGTCGCGGCAGCCCTTGCCGGTCTTGCCATCGCACCGCTGGCGCGGCGCATTGCGCCCCCCGGCCTGATCGACATCGGGCCCGCGCACAAGCTGCCGAAACTCGGCAGCTCGAAGGTAATGCTGCATTTGAAGATCAGCGATCCCGCCAAGCTGGCGGCGCTACGCGCGGTGGCGGCAACGTTCCGAAGCGCCGGCGCTTGAGTCCGCCTAACCCCCACAAGATCGCCTCGAACGCGCTCCCGTCGTCTCGTGACGAAACACGAAGCCGCGGCTCAGAGCGCCTTGTTGGGCGGCACGCGCTGGCCGCCCAGCAGCAGCTCATCGGCAAAGCCGCCGCGGCCCAGCCGGTGCAGGCGGCGGGCGGGCTCTTCGGTGAATTCTTGCATTAGTAACTGGGGATCGGCGCCGTGGCGTTGACGGTGCGCCCCTGCATACCCATCCATGACACTTGCCTAAAAATGTCCCATAGAACTGGAACAAATCCTCCGGCTGCGGCGTTTGTCCCTGTCGAGGCGGGGTCCGGGATGACCGAAAAGTTCAGTCAACAGAGAGACTTGTTCGAGAGCGAGCGCAGTTTCCGGCTGTTGGTTGAGGGGGTTGCCGACTACGCCCTCTACATGCTCGACCCCAAGGGGATCATCACCAGCTGGAACATCGGCGGCGAACGCATCAAGGGCTACTCGCCCGAGGAGATCCTCGGCCAGCATTTCTCGCGCTTCTACACCGAGGCCGACCGTGCCAATGGCAAGCCGGCGCGGGCGCTCCGTATCGCGCGGGAAAAGGGCCGATACGAGGAGGAAGGCTGGCGCGTCCGAAAGGACGGCACGTTCTTCTGGGCCAGTGTGGTGATCGACCCGATCTACGAGGACGGCGCGCTGATCGGCTTCGCCAAGATCACGCGCGACATCACTGAGCGTCGCAATTCCGAACTCAAGCTCGAAGCGATGCACAAGCAGCTGGCCGAGTCGCAGAAATTCGATGCGCTCGGACAGCTCACCGGCGGGGTTGCCCACGACTTCAACAATCTTCTGATGATCATCAGCGGCAGCCTTCACATCCTGAAGAAGAGCGCCGGCGACGACGCCAAGCTCAAGCGCGCCGTCTCCGCAATCGAGACCGCGACCAGACGCGGCGCCGCGCTGACGAACCAGCTCCTCACCTTCGCGCGGCGGCAGAGCGTCAACCCGCAGGCGATCGATTTTGTCGAACGCGTCGCGGCCATCCGCGAGGTGCTCGACGCCGGCGTGGGCAGTTCCGTGCGTCTCGCCTTCGACATTCACTCCGACACGTGGCCGATCAAGGCCGACGTCTCCGAGCTCGAGACCGCGCTGCTCAACCTCGTCATCAACGCCCGCGACGCGATGCCGGACGGTGGCACGGTGACGATCGGGGCGCGCAATGTCGTGCTGAACGAGCCGCACCTCGCCGGCGACTTCGTCGCTATCGACGTCACCGATACCGGCATTGGAATTCCTTCCGACGTTCTCGGCAAGATCTTCGAGCCGTTCTTCACGACCAAGCCGATCGGAAAAGGCACCGGCCTCGGCCTTTCGCAGGTGCACGGCTTCGCCCACCAGGCCGGCGGCACGGTGAAGGTCGCAAGCGAGCTCGGCAAGGGCACCACATTCACCATCGTGCTGCCGCGCGGCACGGATGCGCCGTCGCGCAAGACATCGGCAACGACATTCCGCGGCAGCGGCACGGTGCTGCTGGTCGAGGACAATCCCGACGTCGCATCCGTCAGCACCGGCCTTCTGGAGCAGCTCGGCTACCACGTGCGCCGGGTCGCCGATGCCGAAGCGGCGCTGCTCGAGATCGAGAACAACGGCGTCGACTTCGTGTTCTCGGACATCGTCATGCCCGGCAAGATGGATGGGCTCAGCCTCGCCCGTCGCCTCCGCCAGATCCGCCCCGGCCTGCCGATCCTGCTTGCCACCGGTTACAGCGACGTCGCCGCCGGCGTGCGCGGCGATTTCCCGATCCTGCGCAAGCCCTACGAGATCCATGAGCTGAGCGAGGCAATCGCCAAGCTGCCAAGGTGAACGTTCACCTCGAGAGCTCGAGGGACAAGCCCGGGCAGGACGATCTCTTGTGAGCTCTCACACCGTCGGCAGCACCGAGAATGCTTCCCCTGCCCGGCGCAAATTCAGCTCATCCGCGCCTGCCGTTTCGCTGGTGACGCTGTCGACGCGCGAGGACGGCGGGCCGTGGCGGCACAGCGCGACCATATCGGCAACGTGCTTCGGCGCGCCGGCGAACAGCGCTTCCACGCTGCCGTCGCGGCGGTTGCGCACCCAGCCTTCGAGGCCGCTCGTTGTCGCCTGATACTCGACCCAAGCCCGGTAGCCGACGCCCTGCACGCGCCCGCGGATCACGACCTGGAGGATAGCGCGGCTCACTTGTTCGGTCCCAAGTTCTGTTCCAGGACATCGGCGCTGCGTGCCTTGACGGCGCTCTCGCGCATGACGCGGGCCATCAGCTCCGACGATGCCAGGCCCTTGAGGCTTTTCGGCGCCATGCCCTCGCGCAACGCCTTCTGCGTCTCGTAGACCGCCTGCGTCGCGGCGGCGATCGGCGCATGGCCCTGGAGCGCGATGCGCACGCGCTGGCTCGCAAGGTAATCGAGCCCGTTCAGTTCCTCCGGCGCGCCGCCAAGCACGATTGGCAGGCGCGTGGCGGATGCGATGGTCTCGAGCTCGGTACGCGATTTGATGCCGGTGAAGAACAGCGCATCGACACCGGTGGCCTCATAGGCCTGGGCGCGGCGAACCGCGTCCTCGATCGAGGTGATCGCGGCAGCGCCCGTGCGGGCCATGATGACGAGCGTGGGATCGCTGCGGCCGTCGAGCGCCGCCTTCATCTTGCCGACGCCTTCCTCGAGCGGGATCAGCTGCGTCTTCGTCTCCCCGAACGCAGCCGGGAGCAGCGTGTCCTCGATGGTGAGGCCGGCGGCACCGGCCGTCTCCAGCTCCTGCACCGTGCGGCGCACGTTGAGCGCATTGCCGTAGCCGTGATCGGCATCGACCAGAACGGGGAGCGCCGAGGCGCGCGACATCCGCCGCATCTGCTCGGCAAGCTCGCTGAGCGTGATCAGCGTGACATCGGGGTCGCCGAGCACGGCGAGCGAGGCCACCGATCCCCCGAACATGCCGAGCGGAAAGCCGAGATCCTCCGCGATACGGATCGAGATGGCGTCATAGACGGAGCCGGGATGGACGCACGTCCCGCCCGACAGGATCGATCGCAGTTTCTCGCGGCGGGAACGAAAGGCCATGGTTGCCTCGCTTTCAATTCCTCATCCTGAGGAGCGCGCTCTTGCGCGCGTCTCGAAGGATGAAGGCCCGGCTGTTGGCCTCGCCCTCGAGACGCCGCGCAGGCGCGGCTCCTCAGGGTGAGGGTCTCCTGTTGTGCCTGAAGCGCTTACGCAAACTCCAAGATCAGCGCGTCCACCGCGAGCGTCGCGCCGGCGCCGGCGTGGATCTTCTTCACGGTGCCGTCCTGCTCGGCGCGCAGCACGTTCTGCATCTTCATGGCCTCGACCACCGCCAGCGTCTCGCCGGCCTTGACCTCCTGCCCTTCGCTGACCGCGATCGAGACCACGAGGCCGGGCATCGGGCAGAGCAGCTTCTTGCCGGTGTCGGAGGCCGTCGTCACCGGCATCAGCCGCGCGGAGGCCGCCTCAGCCTCGGTCCAGACATAGACCGGCACCTCGACACCCTGATGTGCGAGGCGAATGCCGTTGGCGATCGGCCGCGCCTGCACGGCGACGAACTGACCGTCGATGGTGCCCTGCCAGACCGGATCGCCCGGCTTCCACGGCGAGTGCAACAGATGCGCGTTGCCGGCCTTGCCGTCGGGATCGATGAAGCGGATCGCGATCGCCTCGCCCTCGCGCGCCACCTCGAGCAGGATCTCCTGGCGATCGAGCCAGACCGCGCGACGCCGCTCGCGCTGCACGACGCGCCCACCCATTTGGCCCGAGATCTGCCGCTTGCGCTCCCCCAGCACGTGATCGATGGCGGCGCCGACCGCGGCGATCCGCCGCGCGACCTCGCCTTCGGGCACGCGCACCGCAAACCCCTTGGGGAACTCCTCGGCAATGAAGCCGGTCGAGAGCCGTCCCTCGCGCCAGCGCGGATGATGCATCAGCGCCGACAGGAACGGGATGTTGTGCCTGATGCCGTCGACATAGAACGAATCCAGAGCGGTCGACTGCGCCTCGATCGCGGCCGCGCGCGACGGCGCATGCGTGACGAGCTTTGCGATCATCGGATCGTAATGGATCGAGATCTCGCCGCCCTCCTGCACGCCGGTATCGTTGCGGATGGTGATGCCGTCCTTGCTGGCTTCCGCCGGCGGGCGATATTTCACGAGCCGCCCGATCGAAGGCAGGAAGCTGCGGAACGGATCCTCGGCATAGAGGCGCGATTCCACCGCCCAGCCGGTGAGCGTGACGTCCTTCTGCGCGATGGCGAGCTTCTCGCCGGCGGCGACGCGGATCATCTGCTCGACGAGATCGATGCCGGTGACGAGCTCGGTGACGGGATGCTCGACCTGGAGACGCGTGTTCATCTCCAGGAAATAGAAGCTCTTGTCTTGCCCGGCGACGAACTCGACGGTGCCGGCGGAGTCGTAGTTCACGGCCTTCGCCAGTGCGACCGCTTGCTCACCCATCTTGCGGCGGGTCTCCTCGTCGAGCAGCGGCGATGGCGCCTCCTCGATGACCTTCTGGTTGCGGCGCTGGATCGAGCATTCGCGCTCGCCGAGATGGATCACGTTGCCGTGCTTGTCGCCCAGCACCTGGATCTCGATGTGGCGGGGATCGACGATGAATTTTTCGACGAAGACGCGGTCGTCGCCGAACGACGCCTTGGCCTCGGCCTTGGCGAGGTTGAAACCCTCGGCGACCTCGGCCTTCGAATGCGCAATGCGCATGCCCTTGCCGCCGCCGCCGGCGGACGCCTTGATCATCACGGGATAGCCGATCTCGTCGGCGATGCGAACCGCGTGCTTGTCATCCTCGATGACGCCGAGATAGCCGGGCACGGTCGAGACCTTGGCCTTGGCGGCGGCCTTCTTGGATTCGATCTTGTCGCCCATCGCGGCGATGGCGCCCGGGTTCGGGCCGATGAAGACGATGCCGGCCGCTTCCAGCGCGCGCGGAAACGCCTCGCGCTCGGACAGGAAACCGTAGCCGGGATGCACGGCCTCGGCCCCCGTCTTGCGGCAGGCGTCCACGATCTTCTCGATCACCAGATAGCTCTCGGCGGCGGCGGCAGGGCCGATCAGCACGGCCTCGTCGGCCATCTCGACATGGAGGGCATCGCGGTCGGCCTCGGAATAGACCGCAACCGTCTGAATTCCCATCTTGCGGGCAGTCTTGATGACCCGGCAGGCGATTTCGCCGCGATTGGCGATCAGAATGCGCTTGAACATGCTTTCCTTGAGTCTCGACCTTGGGCGGGACCCTTCCCTGGCCGTTGGGACCTATGGGACGGGCCGTGTGGCTCCCGTGGTACATCAAAATCGGCCGGAGGCAACGGTCTAAATCCGGGGCTTCTGGCGTGCCAGCGCAAGACCGAAATGGGCGCGGCGAGCCCTAGGGACGCCGTGCAGCTTCCCGAGGCTTGCCCGCCTTGGCCGCATCCCGGACCAGGCCATGAACGAAGCCGAGCTTGGCGACCACCGCGGGCGACAGGATGAAGGGATAGAGGTCGCGCAGGCCCATGGCGCGGTTGACGCTGTTCATGGCGAAGGTGAAGGGCAGCCATGCGCCGACCAGCGCCTCGACGTCCCTCGCCTCGTAAGGGTTGAAGCGGATGCGCGCCGTCAACTCCCCGTCGCGGTCGACCTTGGGGCGCACCTCCATGCCGAACTCGGCGGCCATTTCCAGGGTGTCGACGATGTGGAGATAGTGCGCCCAGGTCTCGGCGAAATCCTCCCAGGGATGCGTCGTGGCGTAGGCCGAGACGTAGCTCTGCTGCCAGTCCGGCGGCGGGCCTTCGGCATAGTGACGCTGCAGGGCCTGGCCGTAATCGGCCGCATCGTCGCCGAACACGGCGCGGCACTGGTCGAGCTTGCCGCCATCGCGCACCAGCACGTCCCAGAAATAGTGGCCGACCTCGTGGCGGAAATGCCCGAGCAGCGTCCGGTAGGGCTCGCCCATCTCGAGCCGGCGTCGCTCGCGCTCGATGTCGTCGGCCTCGGTCAGCGCGATCGTGATCAGGCCGTTGTCATGGCCGGTCATGACCTTCTCGCCGCTGTGTGGATCGTCGGCGAGGAAGTTGAAGATCAGCCCATGCTCGGGATTGTCCTGCCGGGTCTGGAGCGGCAGCTTCCAGCGGATCAGGGAATAGAATAGACGGTGCTTGGCCACCTCCAGCTCGCGCCATCCGGCGAGTTGCGCCGGATCCGAGAGGTTCGGCACGGTCCCATTGTGGCGGCAGGCGCGGCAATAGCCGATGGTATCGCCTGGGTCTGTCAGCCAGTTGCAGGCGTCGTACTCGGCATTCCGGCACAGCATCCGGCCTTCGCCTTTGTCGGCCAGTGTCCTCCAGGCGTCTCCGTCGAACTCGATCGCCGACATCGTCTCCTTCTCCGGCAGGAAGGCGACCCGATGGCCACAGCGTTCGCAAGCGCGGTTCTCGAAATAAAGGACATTGCCGCAAGCCTGGCAGACAAAGAGCTTCAAGATTTTGGCCTTTCGGAAAGGGAGCCTCGTGAACGAGAGTTGGCGCGCCTCGCAGATATGCGCGCAGAGGGCGCGCCGTTCCAATCTCAGGAACAAAATAGCCGGCGGAGGCGTTCGTTCATACCCGTCGTAACCTGCGCCCGTCCCTGCATATTTCCGTCTGAGCGATGGCCATCACGCTCCGTCTGTGTGAATATCGGTCCGGCACGTGCGCACCCGCATGACAACGGCCGACGCCTTGAACGATCCCTTGCCCGAAACCATTGCTGCCGAAAGGCTGCGCCAGCACCTCGAAGACGTCGCGCGCGAGCGCGACAACGCCTATCGCGCGCTGCAGGAGCGCGAGGCCGAGCTCGCGCTCATCCAGCGCATCGGCAAGGTGGGCGGCGTCGAGGTCGACTTCCGCGAAGGATTCAAGAACCGCCGTTCGCCCGAATATCTGATGATCCATGGCCTGCCCCCAGAGGCCGCGGACGAGACGCACGAGGACTGGGTCAACCGCATCCATCCTGATGACCGCGACGCGGCGGTGAAGCACTTCTTCGAGGCGCTTTCCGGGACCAGCGAGGATTACACCGCCGAATACCGCATCATCCGCCCCAGCGACGGCGAGACCCGCTGGATCCGCGTCGTCGCCAAGATCGAGCGCGACAAGGACGGCCGCGCCATCCGCCTCGTCGGCGCCCACATCGACATCACCGACCAAGCGCTGGCGCGCGAGACGCTGCGCGAAAGCGAGGAGCGATTCCGGCTGATCGCCGACAGCGCGCCGGTGCCGATCTGGGTGACCAAGCTCGACCGCAAGCGGTCCTTCGCCAACCAGGCCTATGTCGATTTCCTCGGCCTGCCCTACGATCAAGCCATCGATTTCGACTGGCGCAAGGTGCTGCATCCCGACGACCTGCCGCACGTGCTGCAGCAGTCCGTCCAGGGTGAGGCCTCGCTGAAGCCGTTCGTGCTGGAAGCGCGCTACAAGAACGCCAGCGGCGAATGGCGCTGGCTTCGATCGGAATCGCAGCCGCGCTGGGACCCCACCGGCAAGCATATCGGCTTCATTGGCGTCGCTCACGACATCACCGTCGCCAAGCAGGCCGAGATCGAGCTCAGGCAGCTCAACGAGACGCTGGAACAGCGCATCGCCCAGCGCACCGCCGAGCTCGAAGCCAACCAGGCGCGGCTGCGCGCGATCCTGGAGACCAGCAATCAGTATCAGGGCCTGGTCAATCTCAGGGGCGAACTGCTTTACGCCAACAAGACGGCACTCGACGGCATCAAGGCGAATTCCGCGGACGTGATTGGAAAACCATTTTGGGATACGCCCTGGTTCAGCGCGACGAAGGGCATGAGCACGCTGGTGCGCGAGGCTTTCCACACCGTACTCAAGGGCGAAGCGGTCCGCCTGGAGATGCGCCTGCGGCTGCCGATCGGCGAGCGCGATTTCGATTTCGGCATGCGCCCCGTGCTCGACCGCCACGGCAACATCACCGGTGCGGTGCCGGAGGCCGTCGATATCACCGAGCGTCGCCTCGGCGAGGAAGCGTTGCGTCAGTCGCAGAAGATGGAGGCGATCGGCCAGCTCACCGGCGGCGTTGCGCACGACTTCAACAACCTGCTCACCATCATCCGCTCGGCGACGGATTTCCTGCGCCGCCGCGAGCTGCCGGAAGAGCGCCGCCGCCGCTATGTCGATGCCATCTCCGAGACGGTCGAGCGCGCCTCCAAGCTGACTGCGCAGCTCCTGGCCTTCGCGCGGCGGCAGCCGCTGAAGCCGCAGATCTTCAACGTCGGCAGCCAGGTCGAGGGTGTGGCGCAGCTGGTCCGGCCGCTGGTCGGCGGAAGCATCGAGATTGCGGTGGAGGTTCAGGATGCCGACTGTTTCACGGTCGCCGACATCGCCCAGTTCGAGGCCGCGCTGATCAATCTCGCCATTAACGCCCGCGACGCCATGAATGGCGAAGGCCGCCTCAGCATCGCCGTGCGCAAGGTCCGGGGGATTCCGAGCCTGCGTGCACAAGCGGCGCGCGGCGGCGACTACGTCGCCATCTCGGTCACCGACACCGGCAGCGGCATCGCGCCGGAACATCTCGACCTGATCTTCGAACCGTTCTTCACCACCAAGGAGGTCGGCAAAGGCACCGGCCTCGGTCTCAGCCAGGCCTTCGGCTTCGCAAAGCAGTCCGAGGGCGACATCGCGGTGACGAGCATGCCAGGTCGAGGCGCGACCTTCACCATCTATCTGCCGCAGGCACAATGCCCCGCCACCGACAAGGAAGCGGCGGCGCTGACCAGCGAGGCTGCGACCACCGGGCGCGGCTACCGCGTGCTCGTGGTCGAGGACAATGACGATGTCGGCCAGTTCTCGACAGAGCTTCTGGAAGATCTCGGCTATGTCGTCCGCCGCGTCGCCAACGCCAATGCGGCGCTCGCGATCCTCAATGAGGACGAATTCGCCGTCGACCTCGTGTTCTCCGACGTCATCATGCCCGGCATGAACGGCGTCGAGCTCGCCGCAATCATCCGCGAGCGCTATCCGGGCCTGCCCGTGGTGCTCACCAGCGGCTACAGCAACGTGCTCGCCGAAAGCGCCCATCGGGGCTTCGAGCTGATCCAGAAGCCGTATTCCGTGGAATCGCTGTCACGGATCCTGCGCAAGGCGATCACGGAGAAGTTGTCGGTGGCGCGGTGAATGTGATAGCGCACGACTCCGGCCACAAACTCCGTCATTGCGAGCGCAGCGAAGCAATCCAGACTGCCTCCGCGGCGAGACCCTGGATTGCTTCGCTACGCTCGCAATGACGGCGCGGGCGCGCCGTCCTGAAGCAATGGATATCGATGACATGAAACCCGCCCTCCTCTCCGCCTGGCAGACCTGGGCGCTGCTCTCCGCCTGCTTTGCGGCGCTGACTGCGATCTTCGCCAAGGTCGGCGTCGAGAACATCAACCCGGATCTCGCCACCTTCATCCGCACCATCGTGGTGCTGCTCGCCTTCTCGGTGCTGCTGTTCTTCACCGGACAATTCGTCGTGCCCTCGGCAGTCTCGCCGAAGACCTGGGTATTCCTGGTATTGTCAGGACTGGCAACCGGCGCCTCATGGCTGTGTTACTTCCGCGCGCTCAAGCTTGGGCCTGCAACGCTGGTGGCGCCGATCGACAAGCTCAGCGTCGTGCTGGTCGCCCTGTTCGCCTTCGCCTTTCTCGGTGAGCGGCCGACGGCGCAGGGCTGGGCCGGCATCGCCATGATCGGCGCCGGCGCGGTGCTGCTGGCAGTCAAATTTTGAGGTACTGATCGGGCGGATAGGTCCCAGGATGCAACGATGGGCTCTCTTCGAATCCGACTGCTGGCTCTGTGGATCATGCTGGTCGTCTCCGGCATTGCGACCGGCCATCTGCTGTTCGAATCGTTCCAGCAGACCGCCAATGCACGCCTCGCACGGTCCGAGGAGCTGGTTGCCCGGGCCTGCCGCGATCTCGCCGACCGCTATCAATTCTTCGTCGCGGGTTGGAGCGGCGGGCCGATCGACGATCGACTCAAGAGCGAACTGACCGCCGTGACCCGGACCGCTCTCGCCGGCGCGGCCGGCGTAGAAGGCGGTATCTGGCAAGCGAACGTCGGCTCGCTGGGCTATGCATTTCCGACCTATGAGGGAACCGGCCCGAAAACCGACCTGCCGTCGGCCGAGCAAAACACCATTGGCCAGGTCAACGCCGAGGCATTGCGTTCCGGACACCCTGCATCGATCCGGCAAGCCGGCCGATCGCAGGTCCTCATCGTGCATGCGTGCCCATTGCGCGGGCCGCTGCAAGGGGTCACCGGCTGGACCATGACGCGCGTCTTTACCGCCCAGGGACCTGCCTATAATCAATTGCTGGCCGGCCTCGTCGTTATGGCACTGACGATCTTCGGATCGGCCGTCTGGCTCGCCCGGCTGCTCTACACTTGGTCGCGCAACATCGCGCTGATCGAGCGCGCCCTTGACGACCGGCGGGATGGTGTCGTCGATCTGCCGAAGCTTGCGCGCACCGGCACGCCCGAGCTCGATCGGCTTGTGGATGCACTGAACGCGACTGGTGAGCGTCTTTCGCTCGAGCGCCGGCGCGCCGCAAGCGCGGAGCGGCTTGCCGCGCTCGGCCGCCTGTCGGCCGGCCTTGCACATGAGATTCGCAATCCGATCGCCGCAATGCGCCTGAAGGCGGAGAACGCGCTCGCCGTTGCCGACGGCTCACGCAGCAACGCGGCTCTCGGGACCATCCTGCAACAGGTTGACCGGCTCGACATCCTGTTGCGGGATCTGCTGGATACGACCCAGGCGCACGAACCGAAACTTGCGGAGGTGGATCTCGCATCTTTCATCGACAACGCCGTGGACGCCCATCGCGAGCTCGCGGCCGCCAAGGACCTGATCCTGACTGCGGGAACCGAGGGCGCATGCTCGGAGTTGCCGAGGTTCGACCCCTTCCAGATGCAGCGCGCGTTGGACAATCTCATTCTAAACGCCATCCAGAATTGTCCACCCGGCGGCTCCGTGGCGGTCGAAGCCCGTCGTCGGGATGGCCGCCTGATCCTGCGGGTTGCCGACACCGGCACCGGCATTTCCAACGAGCTGCGCGAACGCCTCTTCGAGCCATTTGTCACCGGCCGCGCCGACGGGACCGGCCTCGGCCTCGCCATCGTGCGCGAGATCGCGCGAAATCATGACGGCGAAGCACGGCACGTACCGACCCCGCGCGGCGCGACGTTCGAGATCGAGGTGCCATGGCGACCGTCCTGATTGTCGATGACGATGCCGCGCTGCGCGACGGTCTGGCCGAAGCGTTGACCGATCTCGGCCATACCGCTCGCCTGGCGGCGTCCGGCCGGGAGGGCCTGGCCGCGCTCGGCGACGATATCGACGCCGTGCTGCTCGATCTGCGCATGCCAGGCGGCATGGACGGGATCGAGGTGCTGCGCCGGATCCGGTCGGCCCATAATGCGCCACCGGTCGTGGTGTTGACCGCCTTTGCCAGCGCCGCGAACACGATCGAGGCCATGAGGCTCGGCGCCTTCGACCATCTCAGCAAGCCAATCGGACGAGACGATCTGAGCGACTTGCTGAACCGCCTGCCCAAACGCTCGCATTCGATCGTAGAGCCCGCGCCGGATGCGGGTGACGGTCTGATCGGATCAAGCGAGGCGATCCGCCAGGTTCAGAAAGCAATCGGGCTTGCGGCCGACAGCGATGCGACCGTCCTGATTCACGGCGAGACGGGCAGCGGCAAGGAGCTGGTGGCGCGCGCACTCCATACCTACGGCAAACGCAAGGATGGTCCGTTCATCGCGGTCAATTGCGCCGCCATTCCCGAGGACCTGCTCGAGAGCGAACTGTTCGGTCATGTGAAGGGCTCCTTCACGGGCGCGACTGCGGACAGGACCGGCGCGTTCCGCGATGCCGCCAACGGCACCCTGTTCCTCGACGAGATCGGCGACATGCCGCTCGCCATGCAGGCGAAAATCCTGCGCGCCCTCCAGGAGCAACTCGTTACTCCCGTGGGCGGCAAGCCGGTGCGCACCACCGCGCGCATCATCAGCGCGACGCATCGCGATCTGGCCAAGCTCGTCGCGGCGAAGGAGTTTCGCGAGGACCTCTACTACCGGCTCAACGTGGTGCCGATTGCGATTCCGCCGCTGCGGGAGCGCGCTGCGGATATCCTTCCTCTGGCCGAGCACTTCCTTGCTCGCGTTGCCGTCCCAAGCGGACGGCACAAGCAGCTCACCGCCGCGGCGGTCGCGAAGTTGCAGCGGCATGGCTGGCCCGGCAACGTCCGCGAGCTTCGCAATGTGATCGAGCGGGCCTACATCCTGACCCGCTCCGACGTGATCGGGAGCGACGACATCGACACCAGCCGTGCCGGCGTGCTGCCGGCAGATTCTCCTCCTGATGCGGACCTTCCGGCCGCAGTCGCGCAGCTCGAGAAGATGATGATTCTGCGCGCGCTGGATGCGTGCGGCGGCAACCGGACGGAAGCCGCGCGGCGGCTCGGCATCAACCGCCAGCTCCTCTACACCAAGATGCAGCGCTACGGGATTGCTGTCGAGACGTCAGAAAACCTGACGGGCCGTGTCAGCAAAGACGACGAATAATCCCGGCGTCATCGCGACAACTCCTTTGAGATCAACGACCTCGCGACTGGCACACCGCTTGCCAAAGCTCGGCCAAGCGACAACGTCGCGAAATCGAAAGGAGTTGTTCCATGAAGACAGCACGCATGCGATGGCGGCTCCGTGCACTGCTCGCCAGCACGGCGATCGGCCTCAGTGCGGCCGCCTACGCGCAGAGCACGGGCCCCGTCTGGGATTCCTCGCAGCTTCCGGAGTCACGCGGCACCGTCAAGCAATACACGCTGACGCCGCGCGGCGACGTCGATGGCGTCATCCTGACCGATGGCACCGAGGTGAAGCTGCCGCCGCACCTGACGGCACAAACGGTGTTCTCGATCCGCCCGGGCGACCAGGTCTCGATTCGCGGCTTGCGGGCTCGTGCGGTGGCCTTGGTCGATACCGCATCGATCACCAACGTCGCCACCGGCCGCAGCGTCGTCGACAGCGGCCCGCCTGACCGACGCGATCGCAGTCAGGACCAGCCGATCAGTGGCAGGATCACCGCGCCGCTGCACGGCAAGCGCGGCGAAGTCAACGGCGCGCTGCTCGAGGACGGCACCGTGCTGCGCCTCCCCCCGCCAGAGGCAGAGCGTTTGCAGGACTGGCTGCGGCAGGGTCAGCCCGTCTCGGTGCGCGGCGCTATTCTCGATACGCCACTCGGCAGAGTGGTCGACGTGCGGGCGATCGGAAGCTCGCCGGAGCAGATGAGCGAGCTTGCCGGCGCCCGGCCGCCTCGCGGTCCTGCGGATGGACCCGACCGGCGCGCACCGCCTCCGCCCGGCTTTGGTCCTCCACCTCCTCCACCTCCGCGCAGCTAGCGCGTCCATTCAACCAACCGAGAAAGGAAAGCACCATGCATTGGATCGATCCCGCCTGCCTGCCCGAGGTCGAGGGCACCTTCGAGCGCTTCATCCTTAATCCCCACGGGGAGGTCGATGGCTTCATCATGAAGCCGGACGCGCGGACCGCAATCCTGGTCCACACGCCACCGCACCTGGAGAGCGAGCTGACCCGCCATCTTTCATCCGGCGACGCCGTTCGCGTTCGCGGCGTGCGGCCGCCCAGGGCCGATCTCCTCGCAGCGGTCGCCATCACCTCGTCGGGTGGACGACAGATCATCGACGAGGGCCCGGAGCCCGACCGCAAACGTGCAAAGCTCAAGCATCAGCCGATGACCGCCGAAGGCAGCGTACGGATGTCTCTGTTCGGCCCGAAGGGCGAACTTCGCGGCGCACTGCTTTCCGACGGCGTCGTTCTCCGCATCGGGCCCAAGGAAGCCGAGAGCGCCGCACCGCTGCTCGCGCCGGGTGCAAAGGTCGCCGCGCGCGGTGATGGAGCAGAGACCCGACATGGCCGGGTGATCGAGGTGCTGGAGATCGGACCAGGCCTGCATGCGCTGAAGCCTGTCAAGAAGCCGAAACCCAAAGACAAGCCCAAACCCGACGCCGAGGCCCGTGCGGCCTGAGCAGGGTGCTCACGGCGAGGACGAAACGTGCCGCATTGGACTGGAGGCTTTCGTGTCCACACATGCAGATCGCAGACGCGCCAGCCGCGCGCTGGATGCGGCCAACTTCTTCCTCGCCGACGTCCGCGATGGTCTCGGTCCCTATCTTGCCGTCTATCTCCTCACGGAGCAGCGGTGGGACGAGGCCCGCATCGGTATGGTGATGTCGGTCGCCGCGCTCGCCGGCATCCTCGCGCAGACGCCGGCGGGGGCGCTGATCGATTCAACCAAGGCCAAGCGTCCGGTGATGGCCGTCGCATCCATTCTGGTGACGGTCGCCTCACTGATGCTGCCACTCTTTCCATGCTTTGCGCCGGTCGCCCTCTCGCAAAGTATAGCGCATGCGGCCAGCGTGATTTTCCCGCCGGCCCTCGCCGCGGTGTCGCTCGGTACAGTCGGCCACCACGCCTTCACCGCGCGGATCGGACGCAACGAGACGTTCAATCATGCGGGCAATGCCGCGGCGGCGGCGATCGCGGGTCTCGGGGCCTATCATTTCGGCCCGAACGTCGTCTTCTACCTGCTCGGCGCCATGGCGACCGCGAGCCTCGTCAGCATCCTTGCGATCCCTGAAGGCGCCATCGACCACGACCTGGCCCGCGGGCTGCACGATGCGGTTGCGGGCAGCGAGCGCGAACAGCCATCAGGTCTCGGCGTGCTCCTGACCTGTCGCCCCCTTCTCGTCTTCGCGATCTGTGTGGTTCTGTTTCACCTCTCCAACGCCGCCATGTTGCCGCTGGTTGGGCAAAAGCTCGCTCTTCAGGACAAGAACATCGGCACCAGCCTGATGTCGGCCTGCATCGTCGCGGCGCAAATTGTGATGGTGCCGTTCGCGATGTTGGTCGGCGCCAGGGCCGACAATTGGGGGCACAAGCGCTTCTTCCTCGCCGCATTGCTGATCCTGCCTGTTCGGGGGGCGCTTTACACGCTCTCTGACAATCCGTTCTGGCTCGTCGGCGTGCAGCTTCTCGACGGCATCGGCGCCGGTATCTTCGGCGCGATCTTCCCCGTCATCGTGGCCGACCTCATGCGCAACACCGGCCGCTTCAACGTGGCGCAGGGCGCGGTCATCACCGCCCAGAGCATTGGAGCTGCGCTCTCGACAACGCTCGCCGGCTTCGTCGTGGTCGGTGCAGGCTACGATGCGGCCTTCATTGCGCTCGGCACGGTCGCGGCGATCGGCGCCCTCATCTGTGTCCTCGCCTTGCCCGAGACGCGGCATGGCACCTTGCGGCCGCAGGGAGAAGACAGCGGCTCCAGCATCGGCTATCGCTGCCGAATGATCCCGTTCCACATTGAGGACTGAACGTGCCGTCTGACGCCATCTGGGCCTGGAGCATCATCGTAGCCGCGACCGCAGGCGTCATCATCCGCCCGTTTCGCATGCCCGAGGCGATCTGGGCCGTCATCGGCGCCGCCGTGCTGGTGGTGCTTGGCTTCCTGCCCTGGCATGACGCGCTCGTCGGCATCGAAAAGGGCCTCGACGTTTATCTCTTTCTGATCGGCATGATGCTGATCGCCGAGCTGGCGCGGCTCGAAGGCCTGTTCGATTATCTTGCCGCGTTCGCGGTCGAGCATGCGCGCGGCTCGCCGCAGCGGCTGTTCTTGTTGATCTATCTGGTCGGGACATTCGTGACAGTGCTGCTCTCGAACGACGCAACCGCGATCGTGTTGACGCCCGCCGTCTATGCCGCGACGCGCGCGGCCGGCGCCAAGCCACTCCCCTACCTCTTCGTCTGTGCCTTTATTGCCAATGCCGCAAGCTTCGTGCTGCCGATCTCCAATCCGGCCAACCTCGTCGTGTTCGGCAAGAACATGCCGCATCTGGGGACCTGGCTGCGGCAGTTCGCTCTGCCGTCGCTTGCCTCGATTGTTCTCACCTACGTCGCACTACGCCTTGCCCTGCGTCGCGAGCTGAGGGACGAGACCATCGAGACGCGGGTGCCTCATCCCAAACTCAGCCGCGGCGGCCTCTTGACGGCCTACGGCATCGGCGCCATCGGTATCGTGCTGATCTGGGCCTCGGCCCTCGACCTGCAATTGGGGCTGCCGACCTTCATCTGCGGCGTGGCGACGGCAGCGATCGTGCTGCTGATCAGCCGGCAATCGCCTTTGCCCTTGCTGCACGGTGTCTCCTGGAGCGTGCTGCCGCTGGTCGGCGGGCTCTTCGTCATGGTGGAAGCGCTGGTGAAGACCGGCGTGATCGCCCAGCTGAGCGCGCTGCTGCACCAAGCTGTGGCGCAGTCCGCGACGGAGGCTGCCTGGAGCGTCGGCATTGCCACCGCGCTCGCCGACAACGTCGCCAACAATCTGCCGGTCGGCCTCGTCGCCGGCTCGGTGGCCGCCAGCGATCACCTGCCCGCATCCGTCGTCAGCGCCATCCTGATCGGCGTCGATCTCGGCCCCAATCTGTCGGTGACCGGCTCGCTCGCCACCATCCTTTGGCTGGTCGCGCTCCGGCGCGAGAAGATCGAGGTCGGCGCCTGGCCTTTCCTCAAGCTCGGTCTGCTGGTGACGCCGCCTGCTCTGATCGCGGCCTTGGCGGCCGCGATCAAGTAGCATTCTCTCCTAGTCGTTCTCGTAGCCGTAGACTTCGGGCAGAATGAAGATCGCGGCGAGCAATCCGATCAGCGGGAAGACTGCGACGAACAGCGTGGCGTTGGCCTGCCCGATCGCCGCGAACAGCGACGGGAACAGGAAGATCGCCAGGAACGACGGCAGCTTCACGAACATGTAGGCGAAGCCGCTGGCGGTGCCGCGGTATTTCGGCTTGGCGACCATGGTCGGGATCGTCATGCAGTTCGAGGCGTCCCAGTAATGGCCCCACAGCATCGCGGCGGCCGCGAACGGCAGCAGCATCTTGTTGTCGGTGTAGAGCGCGAAGGCCGCGACGAGCAGCGATACCAGCACGATCGAGAAACCGGCGATCGAGATGCCGCGATGGCCGATCTTCGGCGTCAGCAAGGGTCCGACCCAGCCCGACAGCGCCGCGAAGGCAAATAGCGCCATCGTCACCAGATTGTTGCCGAGAATTGACGAAACGCCGACCATCGCGAACAGCACCGGCAGGTAGAACGCGAAGGTCGAAAACTCGCTTGCTTGCATGAAGCAGGCGATCCAGCCGTAGACCGTCGCGCGCCAGCGGATCGGATCCTTCTTGAGGTCGGCGAGGAAGGCGCCAGTCGAGACCTTCGGCACCACAACATCTTGGTCCGGCAGCATGTCGAGATTGTCGTTGAACATCTCGCGCGCGACCTGCTTGGCCTCGCGATAGCGGCCCTTCTGCACCAGCCAGACCGCCGTCTCCGGCACGTCATGGCGCATGATGAGGATGATCAGCGCCGGCACCGCGCCGAGGCCGAGCGTGACGCGCCACAGCATCTCGTGGTTCATGTCGACCAGGAGGAAGATCACGATGACGCCGATGGTCAGGACCTCGCCGACCGCAAACATGAACTGCCAGCGGTTGCCCATGACCTCGCGCTCGCCCTTGGCCATGGATTCCATGATGTAGGTGTAGCCGGTCGAGATGTCCGAGCCCAAGGGAATGCCGAGCAGGAAGCGGATGACCACCAGCCAAGCAACGTTCGGCACGAAGGCCTGCGCCAGCGCCAGCACGATGAACATCACCATCGTCACCAGGAACATCACGCGGCGGCCGATCTTGTCGGACAGCCAGCCGCCGAGCAGCGCACCGATCAGGGCACCGCCTTGCGTGCCGGCCGCGGCAAGGCCGAGCATCAGCGGATCGGGATTGTACTGCTCCTTGATGAAGATCAGCACGAAGGCGATCGAATAGAGGTCCCAGGCCTCGACCAGGATCGAGGCCATCATCAGCCAGCCGACCTTGTTGCCCTTGGGACTGTAGTTCGTGATGAGGTAGCGGACCGCGGCTTCGCTCGCGGTCGGTTTTGCCATCGCCATCGTTGCCATTCTTCTTCCTTTCTTCAGAACTCTCTACGCGCCGAGCAGCGGCTCGATGCTGCAATCGAGCAGGCGCGGATCGATCCCCGCTTCCATGCCCGTGAACATCTCGCCCATGTAGTCGATCAGGGCATCGCTCGCCTTCACCGCGTCCTCGACGCGGCGGTTGGCGACGGCTGCGAGAATGGCGAGATGATGATCGATCGTGCCCGATAGATCGGCCTGCCCCGGCATGAAGCGATGGTGGATGTAGCCGATGCGGCGATACAGCGTGTGCAGCGGCCGCAGCGTATGCACCAGGAACGGCTCGCCCGCGGCCTCCAGCACCAACGCATCGATCCGACGGTCGAGGCTGTTGAATTCGTCGAGGGTCAGGCTGGCGCGGCGCTCGCGCAACAGGCGCTCGATGTGCAGCGCCTGATTGCGATGCGACAGGCTGGCGCGATCGGCCGCAAGGCGGATCACGAAGCGCTCCATGTCGCGGCGTAAGGCCAGCAGCATGCGCTCGCGCGCCAGGTCGATCGGGGCGATGTGCAGGCCATGACGGGGCCGGATGATGATGAGCGTGTCGGCCGAGAGACGATTGACGGCGTGATGCACCGGCGTGCGGCCGAAGCCCGTGATCTGCTGCAATTCCAGCATCGTCAGGAACTGGCCGGGCTTGAGCTCGCAATGCACCAGGAGCTCTTCGATCCTCTGATAGGCCAACTCGAAAAAGTTGAGACGGTTGCTCCGGGAGGGCCTGCCTCCGCCGTCATCCTCGTTTCTCACCACCTCGAGCGCGCGCTTGCGCCGTGCCATGTCGTCCTCCCGTAAACCCGCGTTCTCGTGCAGGTGCGCCTTGGCAGGTGGCGCCTTGTTGGTGACGTCCTAAAACATGTTGTGATATATTACAAGCGGGCGTAAGACTGCGGCCGGGCGCGCCGCGATTGGCCGTGCGGAAATGACAATAAACGTGCGGGCTATGCCCCCGACGGGAGGACTGTTGCCGTGAAGATCACGTCGATCGAGACCCTGCGCACCGAGGAATTCTCCAACGTCATCTGGGTCCGCATCCACACCGACACGGGTGTGATCGGGCTCGGCGAAACATTCTACGGCGCCGGCGCGGTCGAGGCGCAGATCCACGACACCTTTGCCGGCCGCCTGCTCGGCCGCAATCCGCTGCACATCGAAGCGATCCATCGCGACATGCTGAACCTGCCGATGGCGCAGTCCTCCACCGGCGTCGAGTATCGCGCGGCCTCCGCCATCGACATCGCGCTGTGGGATTTGTTCGGCAAGGTCTGCAATCAGCCGGTGCACCAGATGCTCGGCGGCCTCTGCCGCGACAAGCAGCGCATCTACAACACCTGCGCCGGCACGCAATATGTCCGCTCCACCAATATCAGCCCGGTTGCGAACTGGAATCTCGGTGCCTCCAAGGGGCCTTACGAGGATCTCGACGGCTTCATGAATCGTGCCGATGCGCTGGCCGAAAGCCTCCTGGAAAGCGGCATCTCCGCGATGAAGATCTGGCCGTTCGATCCGGCGGCACAGGAAAATAAGGGCCTCTACATCACCGCAGCGCAGATGAAGCAGGCGATCGAGCCGTTCGAGAAGATCCGCAAAACGGTCGGCGACAAGATGGAGATCATGGTCGAGCTCCACTCGCTGTGGAATCTGCCGAGCGCCAAGCAGATCGCGCGCGCGCTCGAGCCGTACAAGCCGACCTGGTACGAAGACCCGATCCGGATGAACTCGCCGCAGGCGCTGGCCGAATATGCCCGCTCGACCGACGTCTGGGTCTGCGCCAGCGAGACGCTGGGCTCGCGCTTCCCCTACAAGGACATGCTCGACCGCGACGCCATGCATGTGGTGATGGCTGATCTGTGCTGGACCGGCGGCCTCACCGAGGGCCGCAAGATCGCGGCGATGGCCGAGACCTATCACCGGCCTTTTGCTCCTCATGACTGTATTGGCCCGATCGGCTTCATCGCCGCCATCCACATGTCTTTCAGTCAGCCCAACACCTTGATCCAGGAATCGGTGCGCGCCTTCTACAAGGGCTGGTACAATGAGCTCGTCACCACGATGCCTGTGATCAAGGACGGTTACGTCTATCCGATGGAAGGACCCGGTCTCGGCGCCGACCTCCTGCCCGCCGTATTCGAGCGCTCCGATCTCATCGTGCGCCGCTCCAACGTCTAAGGATTCCTCGAGATGAGCACTTCCCTCTTCGACCTTTCCGGCCACACCGCGCTCGTGACCGGCTCCTCCCGCGGCCTCGGCCGCGCCATTGCCGAGGGCATGGCCAAGGCCGGCGCCAGGATCATCGTCAACGGCGTCGATCCCAAGCGTGTCGAGCAGGCCGTCGCCGAGTTCCGTGCCGCCGGACATCAGGCCGAGGGCGCCGCCTTCAACGTCACCGACGAGCCGGCGATCGTCGCGGCCTTCAACGACTTCGACAAGAAGGGCATCGTGGTCGACATCGTCGTCAACAATGCCGGCATCCAGCACCGCAAGCCGCTCGTCGAGTTCACCACCGACGAATGGCGCAAGGTGATCGAGACCAACCTCACCAGCGCCTTCGTGATCGGCCGCGAGGCGGCCAAGCGCATGATCCCGCGCAAGCGCGGCAAAATCATCAATATCGGCTCGCTCGGCAGCGAGCTCGCGCGCCCCACCATCGCGCCCTACACCGCGGCCAAGGGCGGCATCAAGAACCTGACCCGCTCGATGGCGGTGGAATGGGCCCAGCACGGCATCCAGGCCAATGCGATCGGCCCCGGCTACATGCTGACCGACATGAACGAGGCGCTGGTCAACAATACCGATTTCAACAATTGGCTGATGGGCCGCATCCCCTCCAAGCGCTGGGGCAAGCCGGACGAACTGGTGGGCGCCGCGATCTTCCTGGCGTCCGACGCTTCCGCCTACGTCAACGGCCAGATCATTTATGTCGATGGCGGCATGATCGCCGCGATGTGACCGCGAACAAGGAGCAAGCCATGCGCGCCGTCGTCATCCATGCCCCGAAGGACCTGCGGATCGATAGCTACCCCGATCCGGCGCCCGGCCCCGGCGAGGTCCGCGTCAAGATCGCCAATGGCGGCATCTGCGGCTCTGACCTGCACTACTACCATCATGGCGGTTTCGGCGTCGTGCGCATCCGAGAGCCGATGGCGCTGGGGCATGAGATCGCGGGCGTTGTCGCCGCGGTTGGTGACGGCGTCAGCGCCGTGAAGGCTGGCACCCGCGTCGCGGTCAATCCGAGCAAGCCTTGCGGGGCGTGCCTGCATTGCCAGGAAGGCATGCGCAACCAGTGCCTCGACATGCGCTTTCTCGGCAGCGCGATGCGCTTTCCCCATGTGCAGGGCGGCTTTCGCGAATTCATCACGGTCGATGCAGCGCAGGCCGTGCCGATCGCGGACAAGCTCTCGCTGGCGGAAGCCGCGGTCGCCGAACCGCTTGCGGTGTGCCTGCACGCCGGCAAGCAGGCCGGTCCCCTGCTGGGCAGGCGCGTGCTGATCACTGGCTGCGGCCCGATCGGCGCGCTGATGATTTTGGTGTCGCGTTTCGACGGCGCATCCGAGATCGTGGTGACCGACGTCGCCGACGCGCCGCTTGCCGTCGCGAGAAGACTCGGTGCGACCCACGCCATCAACGTCGCGACCAACGCCGCCGCACTCGATCCCTGGCGCGCCGGCAAGGGCGTGTTCGACACGCTGTTCGAGGCCTCCGGCAACCAGGCTGCGCTCCGCACCGCGCTCGACGTGCTCAGGCCCGGAGCGACGCTGGTGCAGCTCGGCCTCGGCGGCGAGATGACGCTGCCGATCAACTCCATCGTCGCCAAGGAACTGCAGCTCCGCGGCACCTTCCGTTTCGATCCCGAGTTCGAGCTGGCGGTGCGCCTGATGGGCGAAGGGCTGATCGACGTCAAGCCGCTGATCACGGCGACCATGCCGTTCGAGAACGCGGTCGCCGCGTTCGAGCTCGCCAGCGACCGCTCGCAATCGATGAAGGTGCAGCTGACGTTCTGAAGTGCGACGACGGCGGTTTACCTCTCCCGTAGGGAGAGGTAAAGCAAGCACCGCACACGATAACAAAAGGCGCTACTGGCTATCGATCAGCCGTTCGCTCACCAGCCGCACCGCCCCGCGCTTCCAGGAATAGTCCGCGCCCATGCGCAGGCCGCTGTCGCCGCGCGCCAGCACCGCGCCGGTTCTGGCATCGCGAAGCTGGAAGCCGAGCGTGTATTCGGTGCGGCTGACGCGGCGCACCACGCCGATCAGTGACTGATCCGCACCGAGCTTCTGCGCAATGGAGGCCTCGCACCCGCCGCAATCGCGCAAAGCGCCCGCCTTCCCCGCCTCTCCGCCGATTTCGACGATCCGGTAGCGGCCGGATTGGCCGAGCGCCTCGCGCACACCGCCGGTGACCTCGGCCAGGTGCGAGGCGTCTGAACCGGCTGACGCGCCCGCTGAGGCGGCGGTCATGTCCTCGAGCTCGAAATCGAACACTGCAAGCGCGGCCGGCGCAGGCGTGCCCAGCGCCGCGATGACCTCGCGGGACACGAAGACCTCGGCGCGCCTCCATGATTCATCATTGTCGCCGCGGAAGCTGTAGAGCTTGTCCATCACGAGCTTCTTGGTGCCAACGTCGATCACGGCGACCTTCGCCCACTGCACCAGCGTGCTCGTCTTCTGGATACCGCCGATCACCTTGAACGCCGCTCCGTCCTGGGAGGACGGCACCAGCCGATAACGCCCACCCTCGCTGATATCTCGTCTGAGCGCGGCCATGAACGCCACTAGCCGCCGCTCGTGGGCGGCAGTCTGGTTGGTCGGCTCGGCCGACGTATCGGTATAGCTGAAATCGTCCACGGCTACGCCAATGGCGCCCTCGGCATCGGCCCGCGCATAAGAGAGGACGAGCAGCAGAAAGGCGGAGAGGATCGGCCGGAAGCGGTGCATGGACGGACCTCATGGGATGGAGCACCCCGCAAATTTGGACGGGTCGCCCGACACCGTGCAGCCGTGACCGTCCCGACGAAGGCCGGGAAAATTTCACGACGTTGCACCGCGGTAGGGCGGGAACGCTTCCCGCCGCTGGCGTTCTGCCGTTTAATGAGGGCGCGACAAACCCGTTCGCACCAGGTGCAAGCCGATGTGGAATCGCCCGAGGTTCGATCTCAAGGTCCGTCTGACGCTGCGCGTGGCCGCGATATCGGCCGCCTGCTTCGCCGCGATCTCCGCCTATTTCCTTGTTTCAGCCGATAGCGCTGCGCATGCGCGCATCGACGGGATCGCCGCCATCGTGGCGAAGACACTCGAGCTGCAACAGGGCAAGATCCAGTGGGTGGCGAGCCCCCGCTCGGACTTTCCGAACCTCGACCCGGTTTCGGCCCATGTGATGACGCCGGGCCTGTGTCTTGGCTTCCGTAGCCCGAGCGGCGACATGCTGCAGCGCTTCTGCAGTGGCGCGCCTGCCCCGGCGAGCCCGCCGCCGCACGCCTTCGCCGCCTTCTATCGAAGCCTGTTCGACCCCGGCCGCGAGGCGGCGCGGCCGGTGATCGTGCGCGGCACCAAGCTCGGCGAGACCGTGGTCTCGGTCGATCCGGCCGTGCAGACGGCCGAGGCCTGGCACGAGGCCGGCCGTCTGATGATCGCGCTTGCGATCGCACTGCCGCTGCTCTGCGGGCTGATCTATGCCGCACTGGCCCGCGCCCTCCGCCCCACCCGCATGATCGGCAACGGCCTCGAGCGGATCGCCGCCGGTGACCTCACGACGCGGCTGCCGCCCTTCGATCTCGCCGAGCTCTCCGCCATCCGCGACGTCTTCAACCACCTCGCAGAAAGCCTCGACACCGCGCTTGCAGAACGCAACGAGTTGACGCGTAAATTGATCGCGCTCCAGGACGAGGAGCGCCGCCATCTCGCGCGTGAGCTGCACGACGAGTTCGGGCAATCGCTCGCTGCGATCCGGGCGCTGGCCGCGTCCGCCCGCCAGACTGCGGCACAGGACTGTCCCGGCTTGCTGGGCGAATGCGACAGCATTGCCCGCACCGCGACCGGCATGATGGAGACGCTGCGCGGCGCACTATTCCGATTGAGACCCCCCGATGTCGACGAGCTCGGGCTCGTTGCCAGCCTCGAAGGCCTTGTGTCGGGGTGGAACGGCCGCAGCCGCGGCCAGACCCGCTTCGATATCCGGTTCGACGGCGCCTTCGAGAGCGTGCCCGCCTCCGTCAGCGCCAATCTCTATCGCATCGTGCAGGAGGCGCTCACCAATGCGGCCAAGCACGCCGGTGCCACGAAGGTCAGTCTGCATCTGACGATGTCCGAAAGCCAGATCGCGCTCGCGGTCGAGGACGACGGCCGGCCGAACGAGGCTGCCGTCAAATCCGGCATGGGCCTGCTCGGCATGCGCGAGCGCGTCGCCGCGCTTTGCGGCCGGCTGAGCTTCGAGACCGGCCCTGACGGCTCGGCGCTGCGCGTGTTCATTCCGCTCGCGGCCGCCGATCGGCAGGCCCTGGAGCACGCGGCATGAGCGCGACTGAAGCGACCATCCTGCTGGTCGACGACCATTCCGTCGTCCGCGAGGGCTATCGCTCCGTGCTCCAGAAGCAGCCGGGATTGCGCGTCGTCGCCGAGGCGGCCGACGGTGCGGAGGCCTATCGTCTGTACAAATCCGAGGCGCCCGACCTCGTCATCATGGACCTCAGCATGCCCGGCATCGGCGGCATCGAGGCCGTCAGGCGGATCAGGCAGTGGGACAAGGCGGCGCGCATCCTCGTCTTCACCATGCATGAGAATGCCGGCTTTGCCGTGCAGGCGATCCGCGCCGGTGCAAGGGGCTACGTCACCAAGACCAGTCCGCCCGAGACGCTGGTGCGCGCGGTGAAGGACGTGCTCGCCGGCAAGATCGCCATCAGTCCCGACATCGACCACGAGCTCGCGCTCAGCCGCATCAGCGGCGAGAGCTCGGCCGCCGACGTGCTGACGCCGCGCGAATTCGAAGTGCTGCGGCTGCTGCTCGCCGAGAACACGACGGAGGAGATCGCCGAGACGCTGCATGTCAGCCCGAAGACGGTGGCGAACCTGCATTCCCTGATCAAGGACAAGCTCGGCGTCGGCTCCGACATCGAGCTGGTCCGGCTCGCGCTGCGCCAGGGATTGCTGACGCAGGTCGATCTCGGCGAGGCCTGAGCCGTGCTGCCGCAGATCATTCGCGTGCGATCACCGAATCCAGCCATGCGCAATTCAGAGGTGGCACGCGCGGGTCGGCGACGCGCACGCCGCGCGCGGCCGCATCGAGTCGCATGTCGCGCAATCGCTTGCGCTGCTCTTCGGGCATATGGAGCCGCTCGTGGCCCCACAGGGAGGGCCCATCAAAGGTCTCGTGCGGCTGCCAGGTCTCGGGATTGATGACGCGTCCGCCCCAGCCGTATTCGATGAAGAAGCCGGACGGCGTATTTACGTAGAACGAGGTCATGTGGTCATTGGTGTGCCGACCCAGCGTATAGGCGATGCGCCCCTCGTCCATTTGCGCGAGGTCGTAGCCCTGCCCGACATCATCGAGGCTGCCGAGCTCGACCATGAAGTGATGCATCGCCTTCCGCCCCGAGCCGACCATCGCAAAGGAGTGGTGGCGGCCATTAACGTGGAAGAAATAAAGCCCGTAAGGCTTCAGCCCAAAATCGGACAGGTGAAAGCCGAGCACGTCGCGATAGAACGGCAACAGCGGCTCGACGTCCTCGACGTTGAGCACGACATGCCCCATGCCGAGCGCTCCGGTGCGGAAACCCGAGATCGGCCGGCCCGGCCTAAACGGCTCGCTCGCAAGCTCCGGCTTGCAAAAAGCTTCCAGCCGGTTGCCGGCGGGATCGGCAAACGCGATCATCTCGGCGACATGCCGCTCGTCGGCGAGCGCGCGCGAGCCGCGCGCGACCTTGACGCCGTGGCTTTCCAGCCGGCCCGCCAACCGATCCAGTTCAGCGGTCGACGGCACCTCCCAGCCCATCACGGCCAGCCCCGCATCGCTGCTGCCGTCGACGATCAGCCGCTGCTTGCGGTCGTCCATCCGGAAGGCACGCATCTTGCCGCCGCGATCGACCTGCTGCATGCCGAGCAGCCCGGTCGCCATCCGGCTCCATTGGTCGAGCTGCGACGAGTTGATCCCGATATAGCCGAGCGCGGTGATTTCCATCGACGTTCTCCCAAGGGCATCGCACCCGCTGCACTGCGGCGAGCTTGATACCGGCCGCGCACGATCCTACGCTAACGTCCCCGCAATCGCTTCGCGCTCGAAGACGATAATCGCGCAGCCGTGCGCCACAAGGGAGGAAATACGAAGTGTCCAAGGTGCGGACGCGGAACGGCCAGCCGCGGCAATCCGAGGGCGTCCGCGCCTTCAAGCGCGGGCTCGACGTGCTGCAGGAGGTCAACCGCTCCGGCGGCATCCGCGCCGGCGACGTCGCCCGCGCGCTCGACCTGCCCCGCCCGACCGTTTACCGTCTCCTCGAAACGCTGGAGGAACTCGGCTACATCGCCCGCAGCGCCAGCGATGACCGATTTCGAGTCACCCGGCGCGCGCTGAGCCTCGGCGACGGCTATGATCCCGGAGTGGTGATCTGCCAGGCGGCGGCGCCTTATCTCGCCGATCTTAGCAAGAAACTGGTCTGGCCGGTCGATCTCTCCACCTATGAGAACGCGGCGATGGTCGTGCAGGAGACCACGCATTCGCGCAGCCCGCTCTCGATCGATCGCGGCATGATCGGCAAGCGCCTGCCGATGCTGCGCACGTCTGCGGGCCGCGCCTATCTCGCCGCGTGCCCTGCGCGCGAACGCGATCTCATCATCAATCACCTCCGCCGCATCGATGAGGCCGACGACCGCCCCTTCCTCGACCAGGGCCGGCTCGACCGCATGATCGCCGAGACTGCCGCGCGAGGTTACGCAATCCGCAGCGAGGGCGAATACAATCCCAAGACGGCTTCGATTGCCGTTGCCATCGTGCGGGACGGCAGCGTATTCGGCTGCATCTCAATCATCTGGATCCGCTCGGCGCTGGGGATCGAGGAAGCGGTCGCGCAGTTCGCGAGCCAGCTGCTGGAAACGGCGTCCGCCATCCCTGTCGCGGGATAGAGGCCGTCCGCTGGGCGGACACTTGGCGCGCCGGCGTTGAAGGTCCGGCCCTGCTTGGGGAAGAGATACCCCATGCAAGATAAATCCGCCCCTGAAGAGTTTGACGTCGTGATCGTCGGCCGCGGCCCGGTGGGCGCCACGCTCGCCAACCTGCTCGGCCTGTGCGGCGTGCGGACGCTGGTGCTGGAGCGCGAGGCGCGGACCTATCATTTGCCGCGCGCGGTGCATTTCGATGATGAATGCATGCGCGTGTTCCAGACCATCGGGCTTGCCGATGCGATCCTGCCGCATGTCATTCTCAGTCCCGGCATGCTCTTTCTCGATGCAGCCGGCCGCATGCTGCTGGATTGGTCCCGTCCGCAGACGCTGACGCCGATGGGCTGGCATCTCAGCTACCGCTTCCACCAGCCCGATCTGGAGGACGTGCTGATCGCCGGCCTCGCCCGCTGGCCGCACGTCACCTTGCGCAGCCGCTGCGAGGTGTTCGCGCTGGACCAGGAGGCGGCCGGCGTGCGCGTTCGCTACGAGGACCTCTCCAACGGGAGGCTCAGCGAGGTCCGCGCCGGTTACGTGATCGGCTGCGACGGCGCCCGTTCTCTCGTTCGCCGCTTCATCGGCTCGGGGATGGACGATCTCGGCTTCCACGAGCGCTGGCTCGTGATCGACGTCCTGCTCAAGCGGGCGCGCGATGACCTCGGCGACTACAGCCTCCAGCATTGCGATCCCCGGCGGCCGGCAACCTACGTGCGCGGCACCGGCACGCGACGGCGCTGGGAGATCACCGTGCTTCCCGACGAAGATTCGAACGACGTCGCGCAGCCGGCGAAAGTCTGGGAATTGCTGTCGCGCTGGGTTACGCCCGAAGATGCCGAACTCGAGCGCGCCGCGGTCTACACGTTTCATTCCGTCATCGCTCAGCAATGGCGCAACGATCGGCTGCTGCTTGCCGGCGATTCCGCGCACCAGACCCCGCCCTTCCTCGGCCAGGGCATGTGCGCCGGCATCCGCGATGCCGCCAACCTCGCCTGGAAGCTCGCCGGCGTCATCCGCGGCGAAGCGAGCTCCGATCTCCTCGACACCTATCAGAGCGAACGGCTGCCGCACGTGCGCGAGTTCATCGAGCTCGCCATTCGCCTCGGCGGTGTCATCAACGCCAAGGCGATCGAGGCCGGCCTTGCTGCCGGACAAGCGCGCGAGAACGCGCCGGTCAGGCTGGAAGTGAAGAAGCCCCTGCTCGGCCCCGGACTCGCTTTCGGCGACCTGCCGCTCGCCGGACATCTCGCACCGCAATTCATGCTCGGCGACGAATGCCGCAGCGACGACCAGACCGGCTACCATCATGTGTTGCTTGTCGAGACCGCGGCCGCACTGCCGTCACACCTCGCGCTGTCGCAGGCCGGGATCGAGATCCTCACCAGTGACGATGCCGAAGGCATCGGACCCTGGCTGCGCGAACGCGGCATCATCGCCGCACTGGTTCGTCCCGACCGCTACATCCGCGGCACGGCCCGCAACGAGACCGAGCTCGAGCGGCTCGCCGCCGCGGTCATTCCTCAAACCCAAATTCCTTCAGCCCAGACGCCGTCCGCGGCCTGATCGAACCCACAAGGACATCTCATGAAGCTGCTCTCATTCATCGCCGACGGACGCGCCTCCTTCGGAGCCCTCAAGGACAATGGCGTCGTCGATCTCGGCGCCCGCATGCCGGCCTGCAGCACGCTGCGGCAGCTGCTCGAAGCCGGACGCCTCGCCGAGGCAGCAAGGCTGGCCGCCTCCGTGGCGCCCGATCATTCGCTCGACAAGATCAGCTTCGCGCCGGTGATCCCCGATCCCGGCAAGATCATCTGCGTTGGCCTCAACTATCGCGATCACGTGGCCGAGACCGGCCGTACCATCACCGAAAAGCCGGCCCTTTTTGCCCGCTTCGCCTGTAGCCAGGTCGGCCATTTCCAGCCCATTGTGAAGCCGAAAGTGAGCGACGACTTCGACTATGAAGGCGAACTCGCACTCGTGATCGGCAAGGCGGGCCGTCACATTCCGGCCGACCGCGCGTTCGACTACGTCGCAGGCTATTCCTGCTACAACGAAGGCAGCATCCGCGACTGGCAGCGCCACACCAGTCAATTCCTCGCCGGCAAGACCTTTGCCGACAGCGGCAGTTTCGGTCCGTGGCTGGTGACGACGGACGAGATTCCCGATCCGTCAAAGCTCACCCTGCAGACCCGGCTGAACGGCAACGTCGTGCAGGACACCACGACGGATCTCCTGATCACCGCCATCCCCGAGCTGATCGCCTACATCTCCACCATCTGCCCACTCTTGCCCGGCGACGTCATTGTCACGGGCACGCCGGGCGGTGTCGGCGCCAAGCGCACACCGCCGCTGTGGATGCGCCCCGGCGACACGGTCGAAGTCGAGATTTCCGGCATCGGCACCTTGCGCAACACGGTGATCGCCGAACCTGCTCGACCGTCAACACCGATCAATCGACGATAGACCTAAGGAAACGCCATGGGCACGACCCGCACCACCTCCACCGCAATCCTGCTGATTACACTCGCGCTCGCAGGCTCCGCTGCGCGGGCCGAGATCAAGGGCGACGCCATCCGCATCGGCGTCCTCACCGACATGAACGGCGTGTTCGCGACCGCCATGGGCCCGGGCTCGGTCGAAGCGGCGCGGATGGCCGCGGAGGAGTTCGGCGGCAAGATCAAGGGCAAGCCCATCGAGATTTTGCAGGCCGATCACCAGAACAAGCCGGATCTCGCCGCATCCCTCGCGCGCAAGTGGTTCAGCGACGGGGTTCAGGCAATCGCCGATGGCGGCAGCTCCGGCGCGGCGCTTGCGGTGCAAGAGCTGGTGCGCGGCAACGGCAAGATATTCCTCGTCTCCGGCGCCGGCGCGAACCAGCTGACTGACGAAGCGTGCGCCCCAACCAGCGTGCAATGGACCCAGGACGCCTATTCCACGGCGACCGCCGTGGTCTCCGGCATCATGCAGACCAGCAAGGAGCCCTGGTTCTTCATCACCGGCGACTACGCCTTCGGCCATTCGATCGAGGCGACCGCGCGCGACCGCATAGCCGCGCTCGGCGGCAAGGTCGCCGGCAGCGTCAAAGCGCAGCTCGGCACGCCCGATTACAGCTCATTCCTGCTCCAGGCACAGTCGTCGGGCGCCAAGATCCTGGCCATCAACGTTGCCGGCGATAACGCAACCGCGATCAAGCAGGCTGAGGAATTCGGGCTCGCCGATCAAGGCATGAAGATTGTGCCGATGTCGTTCCAGAACGTTGACATCGAGGCCGTGGGCCTGAAGGCCACGCGCGGTGATCTCATCGTCACCTCGTTCTTCGAGGATGTCTCGCCGGCAGCCCGGAAATTCTCCGATGCGTTCTATGCTCGCCGCAAGGCGATGCCGTCGCAGATCCAGGCCGGCGTCTATTCCGCCGTGCGCCACTATCTGCAAGCCGTGAAGGACATCGATTCCGACGAGGGCCCTGTCGTGATGGCCAAAATGAGGGCGATGCCGGTATCTGACGCCTACACCACTAACGGCCGCATTCGCGAGGACCAACGCATGGTGCACGATCTCTATCTGGTGCAGGTCAAGACTCCGGAGGAATCCAGGGGCCCGTGGGACTTCGTCAAGCTGGTCGCGACGATCCCGCCGGACCAAGCCTTTCGTCCGCTCGATCGTAGCAAATGCAGCCTGGTCGGCAAGTAAAGCGCTTTCAAGCGCAGTGGATGCCGGTTCGCGTCAAGAAAACGCGTCAAACAAGAATCTGACCGTCAGGCGAGATAACGCGCCAGATAGCCTTCCATGGCATAGAGTGCGCAGAGCGCGAGGCTCGACCAGACGGCGGCGCTGAAATAGAGGAACATCCAGGTCAGCTCGCCCTTCCAATGCGCGATGTCGTGGGTCACCACCCAACGTGTCGCGACGTCGTGCAGGCCTTCGACGAGCCCGAGGAATTTGTTGCCCTCTTGATGCCCTGCCCGCCAGCGGCTGAGATACATCGGCACGTCGACGGTGACGAGGAAGGCGAGAAAGCAGGCAATCCCGACGATGCCAGCGATCAGCGCCCAGCGCACCACGCCCTGGAATTCCGGCATCAGGCGGCACAGCGCGATGCCGGCGAGGAAGAAGGTCACCGCCCACAGCGAATTCTCGATCGCGTTGTAGAGATAATTGGTGGTGACCACCGCGTACCAGGAGAAGCACTCGGCGATGATGATGATGGGCACGATCACGAGCGCGATGTTCACCGCCGTCTCGGCGCCGGTCATGGTGCCGAGCTGATGCAGGATGATCGCCCATTGCGCGGCGAAGCACACCTCGGCCACGGTCGCAACCGAGCGTCCGACGAAGACGCTGGAGAGCCAGGTGTCGAACAGGCAGATGCGCTGCACGTCGGCGCGCGGCAGCACCGAACGGAAGGCGCAGCCGAACACATAGCCGGCGCACAGCAGGAACATCAGCCCGATATCCGAGCCGCCACTGAGGCTGGCCGAAGGCGTCGGGTAGAACTCGTGATAGAGCATGAACCAGACGAGAATATTGGCGCTGCTCACAAGCGTGAGGGATCCCCACCACCACGCGAGGGGATTTGACCGCGCCTGCCACTGCAACATGAACCGCTCCGCAAAATCATCGACCTGACATGTCGTCGTAATAATCCTGTCACAAGACGACATGCAATCACGACAACAATTTGTGTGGTCGGTCGGGCAAGCGCGTCCTCCAGCGGAATGGTGAGACGCCAGCTTTGTTTGTCCACATATCAGACAATTCCTACGTTTTCTGCGAATTTATTGGACAAGAATGAGACCTGCTGGTCCGATAATTAGGAATGGTCCCGACTGACTCATCCAAGCTGCGACATCCGCTCTCCTCCGCCGCCGCGGTGCTGGCGGAGAGCACCGATGACGCCGCTTTCGCCACCACGCTGGCAAAAGGGCTCGTCGTGCTCGAGGCCTTCGAGGCGGGGAGCACGCTGCTCGGCAACATGGAGCTGTCGACGCTGACGGGCATCCCGCGGCCGACGGTGGCGCGGCTGACCCACACGCTGGCCGAGCTTGGCTACCTCCGCTACGACGCCGAGCGGGCGAAGTACCGTGTCGGTGCGCGGGCGCTGCGGATGGCGTACCCTCTGCTTGCCGGAATGCAATTCCGCCAAGTGGCGCGGCCCATGATGCAGGAGCTGGCGCACAGCGTTCGCGGCACGGTCTCGATCGGCCTGCTCGACGCCACCTCGATGATCTATGTCGAGACCGCGCGCTCCGGCGATGTCGGCCCGCACGTGCCCGACATCGGCATGCCCATTCCGATCGTGATGACCGCCATGGGCCGCGCCGCGGCGGCGACCTTGCCGCCGGCCGATGCAGACCGGCTGGAACGGAACATCGCCGCCGAAGACGCCGGGCTATGGTCGGCCTTTCGCGACAAATACCGCGCCGGGATTGCACAATGCAAAAGCCGCGGCTTCTGCACCTGCTTGGGCGAGTACATGGCTTCGATCCACGCGGTCGCTGCGCCGCTGTTTCATGTGCGCGAATCGAAGCAGTCGTTCTCGATCAATTGCGGCATCCCCGCGTTCCGGCTGCAGCCAGGGCAGCTCGAGGGCGAGATCGGTCCGCGCATCGGGGCGCTCGCTGACAGTATCCGCGCCATCGTCGGGCAGGCGGGACCGGCGGTTGAGACACGCAAGCAAAGCAAGAAGGGCGCCAGGACATGAACCTTGCGGTTCATTGTCTTCCGGCACGGCGGCCGCCGCTGCGGATGAAGTCGTCGCGTTCGTCGACATGGCGCTGATATTCGGAGATCGCGCGGTTGGCCATGCGGATCCGGTTCGTCTGCCCCTCCTCGACCATCCTCGTGATACGCTGCGCCAGGAACACGCAGGCCTCGAATTCGTCGCAGATGGCGCCCGTACGCACGAGAAAGTCCCAGGCGATCTCGTAAGCCTGCTCCGCGGCGGGATTGCGGTAGTCGCTGAAGATGATGTGCGTCATCATCGGCAAAGCCGGAGGGCCACGATCGTTCCTACCGGCGGCGCGGGACAGACTCCGGCGCCAGTGTTCCGATTTTCGGACCGGGCGATCTGACGACATTGCCGCGCCTTCACATCGGCAAGCGCAGGAACGGTTGGCGACGCGCGTGATTGGTCCGTCTTGAACCTCACGGAGAAACGACATGCGCAAGACGATTCTGACAATCATCACAGCTGCGATACTAGCCGCGGCTTCGGGCGGAGCATTCGCGCAAGGTGCGGGCGGCGCCGGCGGCGGAGCCGGTGGCGGCGCCGGTGCGGGCGCAGGTGCGGCTGGAGGCGCAGGTGCAGGTGCAGGTAGCGCCGGCGCCGCAGGAGCCGGAACCGGCGCATCCTCGGGTGATGGTGGCGCCGGAACTTCAGGAACTGGCGGCGGTGGCGACATCAGCCATGTTGAGCGCGGCGGACAAGGCGCTTCCAGCCCTAGGGGCATGCGCAACGAGATGACTCCGCCGTCTAGCGGCAACGTCCCTCGGCGCTAGCCGCACCATCGACAGGCTGCATCGAACGTCGATCGCGACCGAGTGCCGCGCGTGAATGCGGCCCCGGCGAATCCTCACCGCCGGAGCCGCATCCATTTTTCGAGCTGCTGAAGGATGAATCTTGAGCGCGTTCAGGGTGGTCATCCGTCGTTCGGGGATGATGCGAAGCGTCGATCCCCCGAACGATCAGCTTGTCTCATCCCTTCATCCCCGCCACATACGCCGCCAGCTTATCCAGCGTCTGGTAGCCGTATTCGACGGCACCGAAGCCGATCATGCCGTCGCGCTGCTCGGTGCTCGAGGCCAGCTGGCGCATCATCAGCACGGTCTTGCCGTTGCTCTGCTCGGCAAAGGTGACGGTGAAGCGGAACATGCCGGGATCGTCATCCTGGTCGAGGCCATGATCCATCTCCATCAGCGACGGCCGCTCGATGCGGCGGAAGCGCATGCGGTTCGGATAGACCGTGCCGTCGGGACCGATCATGTTGAAGCGCCAGACGCCGCCGACGCGCACGTCGATCTCGAAGGTCTCGACCTCGAATCCCTTCGGACCGAACCATTGCGGCAGATGCTTCGGGTCGGACCACGCCTCGAACACCAGATCGCGCGGCGCGTCGATCACGCGCGACATCACGATCTCGCGGTCGAGCGACCATTGCGACAGAGCGGGATTGGCAGAACTCGTCATTATCAGGAACCTTTCCGTTTGGTTGTTCGGGACGGCCGCTTGGCGCCCGCCCTCTCCTTCTTGAGCTTCATCACGTAGTCCTCGAACCGGTCGAGCCGCGCCTCCCAGACCGCGCGCTGCTGCTGGAACCAATCCTCCGCGCCGACAAGAGCATCCGGGCTGAGGCGACAGGTGCGCACGCGGCCGGATTTCTCCGACAAAACGAGCCCGCTCGTCTCCAGCGCGTGGATGTGCTTCATGAAGCTCGGCAGCGCCATGTCGAAGGGATCAGCGAGTTCGCCGACCGACGCCTCGCCCGCACACAGCCGCATCACGATCGCCCGCCGCGTGGGGTCGGCGAGCGCTGCGAAAATCCGGTCGAGGCGGGAGGATTGGTTAGCCATGAAGCTAACTATAGAGCGGGTTCGCGCCGTGTCAACAATTGTTAGCTCCTGAGCTAAGTAATTTCAGCCCACGCTGCGGAACCCACAACGCGCAATCGTGAATTGGGACGCGGGGCATTTCCCGTTAAAGACAGGCTCGGGGCGTATCATCGTTCGTCGGGACACGTGCCGCCTATTGTCACTCAACCGTATCATCTCACTCGCCGGGCTCTCGCCCGGGCTGCGGTCGTTCCATTGGCGATCGCGTTGGGCGGGTCGCACCGCGCCTTCGCGGATTCCGACATGATCGCGCAGATGCGCGACATCGTCGCGAACGAGTTGGCGCCGACCGCAACGCCGGACCATGCAGGTGGGCTCGCCGCCGCCCTTTATGCCGGCCGCCATTTCGAGTTCTTCACCTATGGCTTTGCCGATGATGCCGCCAAACGACCGGTGACGCCGGATACGCTGTTCAATCTCGCCTCATTGCGAAAGCCGTTCGAGGCGACACTCGTGGCGCTCGGCACGCTGCGCGGCGAACTGCGCCTTGACGATCGCCTGCCGAAATACCTTCCCGAGCTGACCGGCGAGTACATCCGCCGCGTCACTGTAGGCGAGCTCGTCGCACACACCTCGGGGCTGCTGCTGCCGACCGACCATCCGCCATGGCCGAACGAGCAGTACGATCGCGCGCAGTTCATCGGGATGCTGAACGCGTTCGCACCGGCCCCCGGCGTCGCCCCCGGCCGACAGCGCGTCTACACCCATGCCGGCTACGTTCTGCTTCAACTCGTGCTCGAGCGCCGCTATGGCATGCCGATCGCGCCCTTGTTCCAACAGCGTATCCTCGGACCGCTCGGCATGACCGCAACTTGCGTCCCCGAACGCGGCGAGGACAATCGCGCCATCATGGACGCGGACTGGATGCAGCGTGCGGTCCAGGGCTATTCGGATCAAGGCATGGCGATCGGCCCGATCGGCGACCAGCAGAGCTATTTCGACTTCCCCGGCACCGGCCAGATGTTCTCCTCGGCGCGCGACCTCGCGACATTCGTAGCGGCCTGCGTCGATGGCCGAGCGATCGATCCGCATCTGCGCGAAGCACTGCGGCTGGCGCAGCGTGAGGCTTTTCGCGTCGACGACAGGTTCGGGCAAGCGATGGCCTGGGAGACGGTGCGCCTGCCCGGTGTCACCGTCGTCGACAAGCCTGGCGGCCTCAACAATGCCTCCAGCTATATCGGTCTCGTGCCGGCGCGGCGGATCGGCATCGTCCTGCTCGCCAATCGCGGCGAGTACCCGCACGAGATCGCGCGCTACAAGATCCTGCCCGCGCTGGCGCAGCTGATCGCGCCGCACGGCGGCTGAGCGTCAAAACGGAAAGCCCGGCCGAGCCGGGTCCGGAACGGGATGAAGCTCAGTACCTGGCGACGACGGGTCCACCGAACTTGTGATTCACGCCGACGCGCACGATGTTCGACTTGATGTCGACCGGGTGGGTGTAGACGTTCCCGGGGTATGATGTCACACCCGCGACCAGATTGGTGCTGTTCAGGTGCTGCGGCCGAGATCGACATAGAGATATTCGGCCTTGAGCGACCATCCGCCACCGAAGGCATATTCGGTGCCGACGCCCGCGGTCCAGCCGACGCGTGTATCGCGGATCGCCCCAGATTCCGTCGCTGGCCCCGAAGGTGTCGGTGAGGTTGAAATTGCCCTTCACCTCGGCGGCCGCGCCAATGCGATTCGAAGTTGCGTATGTCAGACCGAGCGTGTCAGTCCGCCGTCAACGCGGATGTTCTGGCCGGTGATGTAGGCTGCGCCGTCGGACGCCAGGAACGAGATCGTCGCCGCGATCTCCTCGACCTTGCCGTAGCGCTTCATCGGCACGCTGTCGCGCCGCGCGTCCTGCTGCGGCAGGCTGTCGATCCAGCCCGGCAGGACATTGTTCATGCGAATATTGTCCGCGGCGTAGGTGTCGGTGAATATCTTGGTGAAGGCGGCAAGACCGGCGCGGAACACCGCTGAGGTCGGGAACATCGCGCTCGGCTCGAACGCCCAGGCCGTCGAGATGTTGATGATGGCCGCCCTTCTGCGCCTGCATCAGTGGCGTCACCAGCCGGGTCGGACGGATCACGTTCAGCAGATACGTGTCGAGTCCGGTGTGCCACTGCTCGTCGGTGATCTCGGTGATGGGCGCACGCGGCCCGTGCCCGGCGCTGTTGACGAGCACGTCGATCCGTCCCCACTTCGCCATCGCAGCGTCGACGAGGCGCTTCAGATCGTCGTTCGACTGGTTCGAGCCGGTGACGCCGACGCCGCCGAGCTCGGCAGCCAATGCCTCGCCCTTGCCCGAGGACGACAGAATCGCGACGCGAAACCCGTCCGCTGCCAGCCGTCGCGCAGCCCCCGCCCCCATGCCGCTGCCGCCGGCGGTAACGAGAGCAACCTTCTCTGCTGCCATGATCAATCATCCCCGTGTTGAGGCGAGCCGCAGGCCCGGCCTATCATGTGGCCTTCTACCGCCGGACTTGCCGCCAGGTCCACCGCCGAGAGCGTTCGTCATGAGCGATTTGCAGATTCGCAATTTGCGCCCCGAGGAGATCACAATCGCCATCGACTGGGCCGCGGCCGAGGGCTGGAATCCAGGCCTTGCCGACGCCGCCTGCTTCGCGATCCCCGATGCGCAAGGCTTCTTCGTCGGCGAGATCGACGGCGAGCCGGTCGCGACCGTCTCCTGTGTCAATTACGGCGACCGCTTCGCCTTCCTCGGCTTCTACATCGTGCGCGAGCCCTTTCGCGGTGCGGGCCATGGCCTGCGCATCTGGAACGCGGCGATCGCGCATGCGGGCACGCGCGTCATCGGGCTCGATGGTGTCGTCGCGCAGCAGGAGAATTACAGAAAGTCCGGCTTCCAGCTGGCTTACGCCAATATCCGCTATGGCGGCGTCGTGACCGCGCCATCGAAACCGTCTGCCGAGGTCGTCGCCCTCGACGAGATCCCGTTTGCCATTGTTGAAGCCGATGACGCCACCGTCTTCCCGGCCAGGCGCAGCGCCTTCCTGCGCGCCTGGATCAACACACCCGGTCACGTCGGCCGCGCGTTGCTGCGCGATGGCAGGCTCGCCGCGTGGGGCCTCATTCGTCCGTGCCGGACGGGCTGCAAGATCGGCCCGCTCGTCGCCGACGATCGCGCGGCCGCGGAGGCGGTCGTGCAGGCTCTGCTGGGAAGCGCAGGCGGCGGCGAGGTCTTCCTCGATGTCCCCGCCGTCAATCCTGACGCCGTCGCGCTCGCCGAGCAGCTCGGCCTCAAGCCGGTATTCGAGACGGCACGGATGTACACGGGGCCGATCCCGCCGCTGCGCATCGACCGCATCTTCGGCGTGACCAGCTTCGAGCTGGGCTAAAGCATGATCCGGAAAAGTGCGAAGCGGTTTTCCGGAAAGATCATGCGTAAACAACAAGCTAAAGCGCGATGACGATTCATCCAAATCTCATCGCGCTTTAGCTGAGCGGAACCCGCCGCTCAGTAGCAGCGCATGATGTTGACGGTGTGCTCGCTGCCGCCGCGGCCGGGCACCGTCACCTGCTCCGTCGGGCAGCTCGGTACATAGGGCCGGTCGGACGGCACGACGTTCGGCGGATAGCGGTGCGTCCAGTCCCAGGGAACATCGTAGGTGTAGGTGTAACGCACGTCGGTGGAGAGCGGCTGGCCGGCATCGACGAAGGGCTGGCTGTAAGAAGCAGCGCCGTCGTAGAAGAATCCGCCGCCGCCCGGCCAATAGACCCAGGGCGCGCTGCGGCGGTGGAACCGGGCGCCCGACCCGATCGGCGGACGTGTTGCAGCCGGCGGCGCGGCGGTCACGACGCCGGGCGCCGCGGCGCCAGCCGGTCTGGCAAAACTGTCGCTGGAGCTAAGGAGCAGCGCGGCTGCGCTGAGCGAGGCGAACAACGCCCCATGTGATCTGACAATCATGATACGCACCACACTCGTTCGGCTTTGCGATAGCGGCTCCCCGCGAGAGGCTAGGCCGGGCTGTCGCCCACCCGCAAACGTATAATTAATTATTGGTTAAGGCACGCGGTTAACTGGAAGCAACGTGCGGCAGAATGCCCGGAATTCGCGTCTCATTTCAGCCACTTCGTTCCGCGGCAGGCGCTTCATATCCAGTTGATCGGAGTTGATCGCTCACCGGCCCATACTGCCGGAACGCTCCCGCAGTGCAACCGTTGGCCTCAACACAAGCAAGGAGCATCTCCAATGCAGAACAAGTCAAAACTCCTCTGCCTGATCGCGGCATCGCTCATCGCGGGCACCGCGGCCGCCTCGGCGCAGGGCTACGACTGGTATGGACCGCGCGCGGGCTGGGACCGCACGGCCCCTTACGAACCGGTTCAACCGCGCGCGTACTATCCTGACGTCGCGAGGCCCTACGGTGCGTTCAATGGCACCAACCATTCAACCCCGAGCTCGACGCAGGGCGATGTCGGCCCTGACGGCAACAACAACGGCACGCTGACCGGCAGCTATCGCTGGTAAGATCGTCTGCCTCGAAGGCCCACCGCCCGCAATGGATGGTGGGCTTTCGTGCGTCAGCGGTCCTGCTGCTTGCGCAGCCGGCCGCACCTTATCGAACATCCCGGCCACAATCCCTTGCGTTGACCGTCGGGCAAAACACGCGAGCGGTGGGTCAACGCACCCGGCCAAGAATATTCCGCTTTACCGAAATTCGGAAACGGCGTATGTCTCGCCGCAATCCGGCCCAAGGAAGAGGGGCGTATCGCGATCGTCACGAACGCGGGCCGGGCGGCGGTGGACGTGGGTTGCACCGGCGCGAAGGGTTTTGCAGGGCGGGCAACCGTGAGCGAAGACCTCGCGCCAACGACGGGTGCGGTTCGCGTACGGCAAAATCGTGTGGTCCTGGCGCCCGGGGTCTGTGCGCCAAGTGTTGCGGTGATGTGGCGGCCCGACCGGGCACGTGCATCAGCCATCCGCAAGGCGACGGGGGCAATAGTGCATCGCTCCCCGAGGAGAGCACGACATAAGCCGTCAAACCACTGCGCAGGGAAGGCCGGGATGTCTCCGGTTGCCCTGTTTCTCCGCCGTGCATGAAGCATACGCAATCTGCTCTTGGCATGGCGGTCGATGGGAGCCAACCGGCTCCCGGTCTTCCCTGCGCCCTTGCTCTTTCAATTGAGGGTGAGGCGACGAAGCACAGCTCGGGCGAGATGAGCCGCGAGGATGCGAAGGCGTGTCTGCAATTCAGATGCCGGCCGCAGAGCGACGCCGACGCCACTTGCTCCGTCATTGCGCGGAGCGAAGCAATGCAGAGTCATTCTGCGGATGCATTTCTGGATTGCTCACATGGGGATTTGGTGTGTCAAGGCGGTTTGTTCAGCTCTTTGTTCGATTGCAGGCCAGCTCTTCGTCCCGACCGTGGAGCACGTAGGATGGCGCGCGCAGATCGAGTCAAGGTCGGCCCGTAGGGCCGTCGCGAA
>Ga0209389_1000194_pt1 | contig 44616 bp, 35 predicted proteins | sample CowpearedBW_FD_187526 | JGI IMG/M metagenome (GOLD analysis project Ga0209389, IMG submission 187526) | Root nodule microbial communities of legume samples collected from California, USA - Cow pea red BW (SPAdes) (version 2) | ecosystem: Host-associated > Plants > Roots > Nodule | place: USA... | reverse complement strand
GGCGTTGCGGGAAGCAGCTGGGACGAGCCGGCCTGCCATCCGCTTTGCGGCGCCGGCATCGATGAGCCAGATCCGTGCATTTGCTCTCCAAACCATTCCCAAGCTCCCGCGCTCGGCGTGGCTGGCGTTGCGGGAAGCTCCTGTGGCGAGTGGGCCTGCCGAGCAGCTTCCACAGAAGGCTGGCCCGGATCCTCAGGAGGCCGCAATCCAAGCGCCCTGTTCGCCTCCAGGATTTGCTCGTATTGGCCAAGCCTGACCAGATCAGCGTTGATCTTCCTGTCGTCGGTTTCGCGCCTGTACTCCTCGACATCCTGAGCGAGCCCAGGGGTGGACAGTCGGCCGGCGATCGGTGGCCTGTCATGCGTCTGCAGCCACTCACTCAGCCTGAACATGCGGCGAGTTTGCCTGTCGATCGTCTTTGGATCGATCCTGTCTGTTGCCTTTTCCGCCGCCGCCCACATGCCGATGAGGGTTGCGTCCGCGCCATGAGGAGCCAGCCGGCTGACATCGGCTGCCAAGGTGTTTCCGGCACCGACTTCACGAAGCTTCTTCAGGGCCGCCTTGATGCGCCTGCCGCGGTCCTTTGCGTAAGTGTCGACGTCCTCATCGAGCTCAGCTTCCAGCTGGTGGTTTTCCACCTCCGGATTTTCCAACTGCGCGTTTTCCAATTCCCGGCGAATTCGATCGGCGATCGAGGGCCTGCCGGCATCGCTCAGGCGCGCGCTCAAATGGCGCAAATCGGCTGCCGCATTCTTGATGGTGCCGTCGCTGAGGTTGCCCGCCGCCTTGTTTCTGAAGTCTTTAATGAGCGCCTCATCCTCCGCAGAGACCCCGCGCGTCCGGCCCGGCTGCCTGGCGTAATCAATTCGTAAATTCGTCGAAAAGACGTCAGATTGTCCCGCGTCGCGCGACGACTTTTCGCTGCCGCTCCCGCCAAAGGCCTTGCCGATTCCCGACTTGAAGCGTGACCATAATCCGCGGCTTTTTCCGCTCTTGGCCGACGCGGCAGACTCTGCGTCCGGAGAGCTGTAGCGTGCGCTGCTGAACAGATCATCCCGCAAACTGGACTGCGGCACTTGCGCCGAAGCGGGAAGCTGAAAGCTGGGAACGTCTACGCTCCGGCGCGTGCCGCCTAGCGCACTCTCCCTAAAAGCGGAGTGCGGCGGCACCCGCATCGAACCGCCGAAATCTTCCCGCCGGACTGTTCGACCAACTCCTGCGGGAGCCCGATCAGGCGAAGTTGACTCCCTTTCATCCGACGGATCGAGATTCAAATCCTCCAGCCGCCGTTCAAAGTCACCGTGCTCGCTTGGGTCGTCCGCTCGCTGCCCAGTCCGCCCCTGCAGGGCGGCGTACTCCCGCATCCAGGCTCCTGAATCGAAGAATGGGTCAACCGGATCCATCCTGCTCTCCTCATGTTTGTATAGACCCTGCCGCAATCCGTACGGCCTGGATTACGGCCAGGTAGCAGCTCGTTCAGCAAGAATCAGATTCTCGATTGTTGTAGCCGCAACCTTTCGAAAAGCTGACGAGATCAGGATTTGCTGCGCGCAAGACGGCCTCGCATCGGCACCCGCCTGACGAAGGACGGGGTCCGCTCCAATTTTGCCGCACCTCTTCGCCGGGGCCCTGTTCGAGCCGACGAAATTCGTTGACCGATATAACAATGGATCGCCTGTCGATCGTGCGCCGAATTCAAGCACCAGGGCGGGGCTCACATAGCCGCTACCAGTCTCCAATGAATCATACGTGACCGAGCATGTCGCCCTTGGCATCAACTTTGGCGCTGAGCTTGTCATCTTGCAGGCGCTCATTGATGACGGACAACGCCTTTCCTTGACGCAGCCCGAGAGGCGTTCTCGTGTCTTGGAGTTCCACTTTTTGCTTAGACTGCGGTTCTGAGGGACGGTCCTCGCTTGTGTTTCGCAGCTCCGGAGCTATCGCTCGAATGCGGTATGTGAGATCCACGTCTTCCGGGAAACGGCGAACTGCGCGAAGCCTTCGAAAGGGACGTTCCGCCCTTCAAGACGAGATGCGTCGCGCAGTGGCGACGAACAAGCGCGTTCAGGCATCAAACGACCCAACATTTTTTCGAGAAGATGTGCAGGCCATCCTGGGTTCGCAGCAGTAACGCTGAGCGCCTCTCGGCGCTCTGGCATCGCATAGGTTTAAAGTTTATCCAGCGCGCAGTTCGGTTACGGGCCTGACAAGCCAAGCCGGCAATGAAGATCCGGCAGACTTCAATTCGCTCACTTCAATCGGGCTCAGTCTTTCACTGACCGCAAGCCTTGTCGTGCAGTCTCGGGGCTGACCCGATCAAGCGCGCGCACGACCTCACCTGCACGACGGCTTGGCCATCGTAAGCTGCCAACGCGGTGCATGCATGAACTCAACAACTTGCTTGCCAAGATGTAGCTCGCGGGAAGGACCCGAAGTCAAATAGACCTGCCGAACAGTTAGGTGCCTCGTCAAACCGAGCTGGTTGGCTGCGGCAGCGCCGCGGGAACCGATGATTTCATCGCTGCGCGCCTTGGTCTCCTCAACAACTTTTTCGACCGACGGAGCTCTCGTCCAGAAGCGGCTTTCGACCGGACGCAGATGCGCCCTCGCCTCGCGCGCGGGAATTTTCGTCGCTCGACAAGACCGAAAGGCCGGATCGACGGCAGCGCACTTTCCAAGGTGCAAAAGCACCTTGGCAGCGATGGGCGAGGCTTCACGATCGATATTTAGGTACCGCCGCAGAGCAATGATAAATATCTCTGCGGCGGTTTGGGAGCCTCATAGTTCGAGGCCACGCTCCGCGAGCACACGGTGCATGACCTCGCGTTTGATCTCGCCAGCGATCTCGTTTCGGACTTGGGCTCCGAGCACCCGCTCGGCATCCGGATCGCCGAGAAGACCATGCTCGGCCAGTCGCTGATCCAAGCGGGTTTGAAACTCCTCGCCCATGGCTTCGACGAGCCGGTCTTGCATCGCTTCATATTCGTCCGGAGCGATGCGCCTCAGCACCGTCTCCCAGGGTTGCCAGCGGGTTGCTATGTAGTCGGTGAATTGGTTCGCTTCCTGCTCCCGAACCAGGTCCAGCGCCTGCGCAGCGTCATCCGGGGTTACGTGAGAGACCGTCAGGAAGCGCATGTCAGGGGCGACGTGACTGAGCTCCAGCGGCTCGCGCAGCAAATGTTGATAGGCCAAGTAGACTTCGACGTCGTCTATGTTCGGGTCGACGCTGAGGAGCGAGTTGACCCTGTCGCGCGCGATCCCGTCCAGCGCCTCCAGGCGGAACGCAACGCGGCCGCGCTGGATCAGTTCACCAAGCCTATCATCATACAACCCATCCTCGACCTCAGCATTAAGGCGCGCGGTCCGCATGCCGTTCCAATGCAGAGTAACACGATCCTCACAGCTCGCATTGGCCTCGGAAGCCTGTGTGAAAAACTGCTCGCGCAATGTCGGATTGGTCGCCGCCTGCCGCAGATCATCAGCCACGGCCCGCCGAAACTCGTCATTGCCATAGTTGACCGTCCCTCGTAGCCTTTCTAGGAACCGGGCGTAGTCTTGGGCGCCTGGCTCATCCGCAAAGTGCTGCCATTTGGCCAGTGCCGCGGGATCGTCCCCGAGCCAGTGCGCGGCAGCCTCGTACAGAGGCAGCTGCTCAAGATGCGGTGCCGCGAGGTGAGCGCGGACCTCGTCCGGAAATGGGTTATCGCCGAACTCGAGGTTCTCCAAATGCGGATAGTTAAAACTCCTCGATAAGAGATCCTCGGGCAGGCTGGTCAGCCGGTTACCGCTAAGATTGAGCGATTCAAGCCAGCTCGGAAGGAGTTCGGGGAGGCTGGTCAATTGATTGCTGCTGACATCGAGTTCAACGAGCCCGGATGGGAGGGATTCGGGGAGGTCGGTCAGCTGATTGCCGCTAACCGCGAGCGAGGTGAGCCTGCTCGGGAGAGCGTCGGGCAGGCTACTGAGTCGGTTGTTGTTTGCGTTCAGGATCTGGAGCCCCGCCGGGAGGTTGGCCGGCAGACTGGTCAACCTGTTACCGCTCACCTCCAGTCGAAAAAGGCTCGCCGGAAGAGCGTCCGGCAAACTGGTCAACTGGTTGTGGCTAATTAGCAGTTGGTTGAGACCGGGTGGGAGGCTAGCGGGCAGGCTGCTTAGCTCGTTGTGCATGGCGCGGAGTTCCCGCAGCCTCGGCGGCAGAGCGGCGGGCAAAGCGGTTAAGGAGAGGGATGACAAATCTACCGAGCGCGAGCCTGTGTTGCCCGCAGCCCTAATTCGCGAGCGCCCCTGTCGCCGATTCTCGGCTTCGCCCTGCCCCTCTTCGGCAGCCCAGTTTTCCAGGATCCGCGCGCGCGAGGAGGCGGGGGTCCGATACCCTGTCAAGGCTTCGACCCAATCCGCCACGGCTCGGTTGAAGCCGCCGAGGTAGCTTTCCTGCTCCCCCTCTTCAAAAGCATCCCCGGAGGAACCTGCGCTCCGCTGTGCCTGTCCTGTGTCCATCAATTTCTCCATCGTCAGAACTAAAGAGTACGCCCGCCGCTTCTCAAGGTCGCGAAGCAGGTGGTTTGCGCAGCGCAATGATCATGCGAGAGCCTGTGCACGTGCGCTGCGGCTGCCGCCCGGCTCTGTTCGGCACAGGTTCACACGAGCCCAAGCGCGGCAAATAGATCGATACTGCTGCGAGCTTTCTGCCATTTCGTTGACCAGATAAGTCTGGAGGACTTAGCAGCGTCTTGCCCGTAGCAGGACCACCTGTCGATCAGCTGACGAGTGTCGCTGCCGACCACCCAAGTCGCTCGGTTTGCCACCAGTGGCAAAAGACCAGCGTGGCACCGATTGCCTTGGCACGTGAGAGGGCCGCCGCGAAGTTGGGCGTTCGAGCGCCTGCCGCTCTTCGTTTCCACGCCCTCGGCCGAAAAGGCTCCACCGCCCGCCGTTGAGATAACGCACCACCGCCGGGCTGGGGCTCGATGCTTAAGCCGCTCCTGCGTTGGTTACGCTCGATCCGCTCCGGCAGGCCAATATGGCCACCCCAAGACGTGGCGGACTGCCAGCACACAGGACGGCCGGCCGACGGTCGTGATCGATCACGGGCTACCCTCGCAACAGGCCTTCGCCATGGACCCCGATGTCGCTGTGGAATTGGGTGAAGCACTTGGCCGCGATCGGGGCTCAGGGCTTGAGGCCGATCCATACGCACTAGCAGGCGCCGATCTGGAATAGCCCCTGCGGCCGTCGCCCGCGACGTTCCGCACGATCGCCACGGCACCTCCTGCTTAACACATAGGTTTGCCCGCGCGAACCACTGTGCCTCGTCCATCCATGACACGATGGGGCGCCTTGACCAGTCAGTCTGAGATTTCGCGCACAAGCCGAGCGACCCTACGGGGGCCCGCCCACCTCCACAGCAGGATGAGCTTCCAGAAATTTTTTCTGCTCGCTTTTTGGCGTCTTCGTCAGTTGGACTGTCGATTTCATAAACTGCACGAGCAACGCCAGATAGTCGACGGCATACGCATCGCATTGCAATCCCCACTTGAGGAAAGCTGCAAACACGACTCACATGCGGATTTATGGTTCCAGCCGTGCGGCATAAAAACCGGCCCCAGCCAATGGCGGCAGCTGGGGCCGTTGTGCTCCGGCACGGCGGGGGGCTACCGGCCAGAGCGCACCAACAATCCAGTCCCTTGCTACAAGTTCCTAAACGATAGCTGCGCCAACTGAGGCGGCGTTACCTTTTCAGGCGTCTACGATCCCTTGCCGCCTTGATCTCGAATATGGCAACGATCGCCGCGCACGCTATCGTGCCGCCAGTTGCCAATATGAGGATCATTCCGACCATAGGTGACTAACACCGAGCCAGGGCAGTTAGTCCAAGGGAGCTAGTCGTCCCAGACCAGTTCGCCGCACGCGCATTTGTAGACGCGGACATAGCCGCCAGATTTGGGACTCCAGAGCCGCTCAAGCGTCGGGTCGGCTTCTTGCACTTAGGGCAGCGAATGGGAGATTCGGTCTGATCTTGCGGCATAGCAGGGCCCGTTTTAGAGAGCTGATGCTACCGGATCCGGGCGGCTCCTGAATTAAACTAGGACAGCGAATTCGGACCCTGACGGGTCGAATGCGGTCACTCCCTGGCCGAAGAAGAGCGACGAGCCGCTGACGGAGGCGGTCTTACTGCTTAGCTTCGGGCTCAAACCGATCTAGCAATTGATCGCCGCGCCACAGCTCAACGGCATGACCGTCTACTAAACGTCGGGCGCGTTCCCTGGCTGCAGCGTCGCTTTCGCAGCGGAGATCAATGCGCATGTTGATATGCCCCTCATCACCTATCGTATAGGCGTGGTAGTCGATAAGGGTTTCCATCGACGTCCCCAGCGTGGCCTCGGGTTCAACCTTTTTCGGGGCAGGTGACTTCCTTCGCGAATTGAGCCGTAAGTCCTCTAAGTACACGCAGCTCTGCTGCCGGCGGCCTGCCCTCGCAAATGGCTTTGGCGATTGCCTCTATCAGCTCATCCATACGCGCCCGCATGGCGGCCTTCCGATCTCGCTGATCCATTCGCCGTACCCCAGGACTTTCACTAGGGTGCAAACGAGTAACCTAAGTTAAGGTTCCGCTCTTCCGGCGGAGTAGGACCCTGCCAGATCCGTGAAACGAATAGACCCGCCAGCGTGAACCAGCGTCCGTCCGTTACTGCCTCAGTTGGAGCTGCTCGAGTCCATCCTCGATCACTCGGAGATCATCAAGCAAAGCATCTCGAGAGTCAGTCGGATTAATGCCTGATGTGGACTGTAGCTGTTCGAGCAACTGGCGCCGAAGGTCTCGCATATTCTCCAACGCTTGCCGGTTCTTCAGACGTACATAAGCCGAAACGATCTCTTCAATGCTTGTTGCCAATTGGCAGATCCAAATGAAAAATTCTACAAGAGGTTGCATTGTAACCAGTTCGAAATAATCAGCAAGCGGCCGTCATATAGACTTTTGGCAACCAATCAGGCGAGGGTGCCCTTGGGACAGGGCCGTGGGGATATAGGTACTGCAGGCCGGACGGGATCAGCGTGACGCCGTTCGAGCGCGGCGAGATTGGAGCTGACCTATTTCGGGCGGCTTGCCGGATGAGACTTGAGGGCCTGGTTTCCAAGCATTGCGATCGGCCGTACCGTGGGGGGCGGCAGAAGCACTGGATCAAGGTGAAGAACCGGAGTTACCCAGCGATCGGAAGAGAGTTATGATCTCCGTCTGACCGGGATCAGCTCAGAGAACTCGGACTGTCGAATTTAATCTAGATGCATACCATCTGGGAGGCTGCGCCTACGAGTTGGGGCGAGAGGATATCGGCCGGCGCGCTGCGTGAGTGGTGCGTCTGGCGCCCATTGCGTCTACACCAGCCCCCGGGGCGTCCCGAGCGGGCGATACGTCCAAGCGTTCGCGGGCGGCTGTTCAGCGAACCTATCCCCACGTCTTCCGTGGGATCGCAAGCCCCCCCCCAACAGCCTTGAACGCGAACGATCGGCGGCGCGTAGCCCATTAAAATCCGAAACTGGTACATTGATCCGGGTTCAGCTTTCAGCTTAGCATGGTGGATCGCCATAATGTCATTTCAAGGCCGCGAAATGTCGCTTGGGACCTGGATCGACAAAAATGATAAGCGCGTACGATTTTTAGCGTGGGTAGCAGTTGGGGCTTGGGCTGTACTGGCAACCATCGTTGCTAACGTTCCTCCCGACACGCACATCATCACGACCGTAAGAAATTTTCCTCCGCAAACAGTGGCCTCAATGGAATTGAGTTGCACTGGTCACGAGTTGGCGGAATCGTGGTCTGTGACGTCAAGCAACCCGAGCGAGTCAGCACTTTACACGAGCAATCAGATGCCAATATTGAAGGATGGCATCCGCGTCGGGTATCGCTTGAATGTTTTGAATGGGGCGGGCTCTTCCAATCCGACTCGTCCTCCTGTCGATGTCACGCTGGCGCTTAGCTGCCAATACGAACATAGCCAGGTGGTCCAAGCGCTCCTTTGGCCTCTGCATAGGCTGCAGGGAATAAAGGCGGATTAATCACGTCAGAGCTAATAGGCAGCCCGGTGGGCAGCCACTTCAGACAATACGACTTGGCTACCCGAGCCGAGTGCACTTTGATTTAAGATGGGCACTTGAAACCCGGGAGACGTTCCCGAAGTTCGCTTTTCTGGCGTGGCCTTAGAACATTTCAAAGCGCCCCGCCCCTAATTGACAACGCCTCACCACCCCTCTGAGCCGTATCGACCAGCCGCGTGCTGGTGTCGTGACTGGCTGGCGCGTCTAGAGACCACCGCGCTGGATTGCTGTACAAGACTCTCCATCACAATCAGGCTCTCCTCCCGTCATTTATCCGAGGATCGCCGTCGAAGCCCTTCACCGGTGAACGTTGCTCTGTGTTCCATCGAGATGGTTCGTTGGCAGCCAATCTGTGGCGCCTCCGAAGAACACGCTCAGCGACCATCTCGCAGCTTCGCCATCTGTCAGTTGATGGGAGTGAGGCTCGCGGCCTGAGGGGTTAGCCCCGACGCCGAAGGATCTGTATTCAGCATAGTAGCTTGTCCTCAACGTATTGGTCTTGCCGGGCGTCCATTCGCGCCACCCTTCCGCGATCACGGGGGCATCTATCTTCGTCGAGAGGAAGACCACTGTGGCGTAGGGGCGCCAGGGGCGGCCAAGTGCGATATAGTGCGCGGCGGGGTCGGCACTTAGCCTGCAATGATCAAAAACATAGCCGCTGTCCTCATCCGGCGCTGCCTTGCTCTGAGCGGTATAGATGACCGCTTGATTGGCGATGCCGTGCAACTCACATTGCCGGAACCAGGCCTTGGCGTTGCCAAATATGAAATCGACATGCCCTTCGATGTAGCAGTTCGAGAAATATTGTCGTGACATTCTGCCGTTTGGTCCCTTGCCGGCAAACAGCGTGTCCTGGGCGCCGAGCAGGCGGACGCGCGTAACGACGTCCCTGTCTCCGGTAACGGACAGCGCTACCGCCTGCGAGGGTGGATTGGCTGGATTGAGGGAGTAGTCGTTCTGGATGGTCAGATTCTCGAGCCGGAAGTCATCGCCAGCGGCATCCAGCGTCGCCGAACGGGCGGTTCCTCCTACGTTGATCGCGCCGTCGCCATACACAATGACCGTATCCTCCGGCTTTCTGCCAGCCCCTTCGATATGAACACCGGATTTGGAGATTTTGACCTTCTCGCGATAGATGCCCGGCGCGATCCGGACATTTCCGCCTTCCGCCGGCAATGCGTCGATGGCTTGCTGCACGGAGTGATAGTCTGCATTTCCGGCATGCGACACCAATAGTGGCTGAGCGTACGCTGCCGGGATGCAGAAACATCCGGCCAGAAGCGCAGCAGACGGCACGAAAATTCGCATGTGATCTCACTCTTCGTTGAGTTCGCGGCACGCTCGACGCAATCGATATAAGGTACCCCGCGGGATAGCCCCCGTGCATGGTCAAACACATTTTCCTCGCCAAACCAGAACCTGCACGTAACTTTCGCAATTTTCGGCCCTGCAAACCCGGCGGCCGCCTGCAACGAAGCACCGGACATGAGACTGACCTTTGCGCAACACCAGCAATTTAGGCCCGCCGATGCGGACACCACCCGTTCTGCGCCGGGGGGTAGTGCTTACCGATTGCCGTCGCGGAATGCCCTGGAACATGCCTCCGATCCGCGCTCCAGCGGTTCTGTAGCTCGTCCCGGCAGCGGCGGCGATACGTCAGAGTGATTTGCCGTCACGTTCGCGTATTCGAGTTGCCAAGTCGCGGAATTGGCAAATCGGACATCCTCGAGCGTCACGTCGAGGGCATGCCGCTCGTCTACGCCGCGCATCAGCAGCACACCATTGTCGCCAAGCACATGGCGCAGAACGATCTGCCGATAGACCGGAATCTTCGTGCCTTGTGCGCGCGGATCATATTTTGCATCGAACGCCACCGGCCACCGGTTGCCCCTCAGGCACACGTTCTCATAAGTCACGCGCTCGACCAGACCGCCTCGACTGACGTCGCTCTTGATGCGCAGGCCAGACGTCGTACCGTCCAGCGTCAGATTACGCACCAGTATGTCGCTAGCCCCGGAATTCACCTCGCTGCCGATCGACATGCCATGCCCCCAGCCGAAATAATTATCAATGATGGAGATATGGCTGCTTGAGCCATTGTCGCCGGCCTTGATTGCGACGTTGTCGTCTCCCGTGCGGATCAAGCTGTGGGTGATGGTCACATCCTGACTCGCGCCAGGGTCGATGCCGTCGGTATTGCGGGCATCCGCCGGTGCATCGATCGTGAGGCCCCAAAACGTGGCACCTTCGACCCGGTTCATTGCGACATGAAAATTGGGCGCATTGCGCAAGGTGACACCAGAGAACGTGATGTCCTGCGCATGATCGATCTGGATCAAGCGCGGGGCGTTCTGGTTGCCGCCCTCGGCTTGCGCGCGGCGGGCCAGCTGCCACCAGGTTTCGGCGCCGCCGCCCATAATTGCGCCGCCCTGACCATCGATGATGCCGTCCCCGTAGATGCCGCCGCCACGCGTTTTGGAAAAGCTGATGAATGGCCGGCAACCGTCGCCCTTACCCGTGATGCGACCACACTGTCCGCGGCCCTTGTCGTAAGCAGCAGGTTCGGGGCTGGCGATCAGCGCCGCTCCGCGTCCGATCCATAAGGTCACGCCCGATTTCATCTCGAGTGGACCGGAGTGAAACTCGCCCCGCCCGAGATAAACTGCAGCGCCAGCGGGGCAATGTTGAATGGCGTCCTGTAGCCTAACTGTATCGTTCTTGCCGGAAGGCACGGGGCGATCGCAGACCGTATGAGGTGCAACAGGTTCGGCGATAGTCCGGCGGTCTTGCGCTTTTGCGGCGGGGCAGACAACCATGGAGGCGAGTATGGACAATAGGGCCCAGTTGCGAAAACGCTTTATCATCGACCTGCTCATGCTTTGTCACGCGCATCCTTGCCGCGTGCCTCGTCTGGTATTGAGCGCTAGCTCGATCGAGCCGCCGCGCGCGTCACTGGCCCGCGCAAGATGACATTTATAAGACCTGGACCTTGCGATCGCGCAGTAGCACCTCGCCTAGCGCGAAAAGACGGAGCGTTGTGCGATAGTACAAAATCCAACAGCTTCTCAGCCTGCTCACCCAACCGGTCCCGATTTTCGGCTTTTTTGCAGCTACAACTGCGCGTGAATCCGCACGCTCCGTCGCCTCTACGTTCGATCGAGGACCCGAACTACAAGAACTGACAGGAGCGCCCACGGTCATCCGACACCGAAGCTGCCGTTCAGCCAGGACGGCGCACGCAAGATTTGTAGCGACAGTTCGTTGGACGGAACGCGGGGGCGGATCCGCTTTCACGGCGGCAAGATTGGGTCGAGCGCCCGCGGGGTTAGGGACATGGACTGTTCATCGCCGCTGGCACTAAACGTTGTCGAAGGCGATCCGCCGCGCTTCGATTCAGCCTCGGCTACTTAGCCGCTGCCCGATCCACAAGGCGCGCAACATCCAGCACTCCCACCGCCAGCCGAAAATGCGGCCGATATCCGCGCCAGCTGGCGCTCGCTCAGCAAGTAATGGACGCGAAGCCGGTTCGCCGAAAGGCAACGCGATACGCTCGATACAAGCTAAATGCGTCGCGGTTTTTCCCGGGAATTTAACCGGTCGCGATAGCGAGTTCAGGGCGTCTGCGACAATGGCTCGTGTTCTCTAATAGTCGCTTGGCAACCGGCGTGGCGGTTCATCCGCCGCTGAGGATGCCGGATCATCATCAAGCAATCGCCGAAGCTCCTGGCGGCATCTGCTCCTCGTTGAATATAAAAGCATCTGGATCAGCCGAAACCGGCAAATCGCCGACCGGCTGATCCGGGCCGGACGGCACAGGCTCATCATCCAGCACTCCACGGAGCTCGCCTGGTGAGAATGGCAGGTACTCGAAATCGAGTGCCGCGGTATCGGCCATGGGCGGCAAGTGGCCGGCGAACAGGTCCACTCCGCCCGATCCGCGCGAGACACATTCGACGGCGGTTTGCGGCCGGGGCTTCCGGCAAGCCCCGCGGGATCGGCCACGCGCACTGCATCCAATTGCTGCCCAAAGGCGTCTTGTTCCGCCTGGTTCGGTTGTGATCGCCTCGAACGGCGTGCTGTACCGATGGCGGAGGTGCTACATTGGATACGTCGAAATTGTGCGAGTCCACGCCAGCCTCTCGTCCAGGATCAGTGGGTTAGTCCGTAATCGGGCAAGCTTTCGAGAAGCTGACGAGGCTACGGCCGGCACCGGATCGCATTCGCACCGGGAACCCTCTTCCTGGCGTCTCACGAACTTAGGTGACTGCCGTTACCCGCCCTCTTCCGTATCGGATTGTGATCGCTTGCGGGACATAGTCGGCCAGTTCTCGTCATCATCCATGCGATGCCGGATGAGGCATGGTCGGCGTCCGCGGTAAGCACCGCCCGGGACGTCGCATGCCTTGCGCCACGGCCATAGCGGACCATCGTGATCATTGAACGCGCCTCCTCGCGCCCCCTCCACACACGTCTACCGCTAATTTGAACGACTTGAAGACGGCCAAACCGACCGAACTGGCCCTGGACCAAGGTGGAGAGCTCTTTGACATTCCATCCAGGACATCTGCATGAGCAGCCCCCGAAACAGGAGTTTCTAGTCAAAAACGCGGCGATGCGTCCCGAATGTGGTGCTACTCTGCGCGCATCCTCTGGCCAACGCACCGCGATCAACCAAAAAGCCGAGCCTATCGGCAGGGCCGCACCCACTAGTCCAGTTCGCCCGCCGGGTTCGCAACACAATGCGTCTCGAGATCTTCGCCAGGTCCGTGATAAAATCTGTCGCCATTACCGTGCGCGGTGGCAGCGTTCAACGGTCCCATGATCGACCCGAAAACGCCACGGCAGCATCCTGGTCAACAGGATCATCGACGGCTTCGCGATTTGCGCGGTCGTGCGTTACGTGTTGAATTGTTTGCCGCAGAGTTGCGCTGGCGTTCATTGACCGGCGATGAGACTGCTCGACGCTCAAGCCTCCGCTCCAGATCCGCCAATCCTGTCTTGCATTCGGCGACAACCGATTGGGCGCGAAGCAGCTTGACCTTGAGCTCGTCCTGTTGCCTGACTATTTTCTCAAGATCCCAATCGTCCCGCATCAGCTCATTGACCATCTGCAAGCACCGACGCAAGGCCGGCGCTTAGCTTCAAGAACAACGGCATCTCGCAGATGCCAGCGCTTGAGCCACCGGCCAAAAGTGACGCAAACAATCGTCCTGAGGTTTAACGCCTTTACCCTGGTGTGCACCATCTTGTTGAGGACCGCCATTCGCCGCGACCCCTTTACAAGACAATTGGGTTCTGGCCGGCAAACCGAAGCGCGATCCGAAGATGGCAGAGTTCGCGACGCAGGCGCGCGGTTTGGAAAGCGCATCAGGAGACCTCTGCCATCGATCAAGCGGGCAAGTTTCATCTGAATACCTGGATCGGGTGCTGAACGACCATCATGTCACAAGTGGTTTCGTCACATCCTCAAGCAACCGGCATGCCAATGCCGCTTGAGCGTTTTCATGACGAAGCGATGTAGGCTTTCGCGCATCACCTGGTTGCAGGCGTCGGTTGTCGCGCCTGAAACAACCGACGTCTTGAACGAGACAGTCAAAGCCGCAACCACGACGTCCATGGCAGCGCTCACTAAAGTTCGCTCCTCGGAACCGGATGCTTGAAGGTCGAACGCGATCGACCATCGCTTGATTTTGTGACAAGTTGACAATTGCCCTTCCTGCGCTACCGCGCTGCGCGACATGGCCAGGTACAGCGGCGTTGAGACCCCGGCTCAGGCCGAGGTCAGCATCACTACCGAGGACGAGATCAAGTGCCGAACGGCGAGGCGATCATCGCCGCGCGTTTATGGAGACGGCACCAAGTGACAGCTTACCCTCAGCGAAATCAGCTGCCGCCCTGGCGTGCAGCCTTGCCGAATCGAACACCGGAAATTCTGTATGTTCGGGCCCGATGAGAAGACCAATCTCCGTGCAGCCGAGGATGAGCGCGTCGGCGCCCCGTGCACGACCGCGCGCGATGATGTCAATAAATTCCTGGCGCGACTGATCAGAGATAACTCCGCAGCACAGCTCATCGAAGATGACATCGTGGATCCGAATCCGTTCGTTCTCCGCCGGTATGACAGCTGAAAGGCCAAAGCGCTGCCGCAGGCGATCACAATAGAATGGCTGCTCCATCGTATAGCGCGTCGCGAGCAACAGTGGTCTCTTGAAGGAAGCGGCGAGAAGAGCCGCAGCGGTCACATCGACGATGTGGATGAGTGGCACACCCAGCTCGGCAGCAACAATGTCGGCAATCACATGCATCGTATTGGTGCAGATCAGGATGCAGCTTGCGCCCGCGTCGACCAACTGCCGGGCTATCCTCGTTAGATAAGCAGCGGCTTGCCTCCAATCTCCTGCCTTCTGAAGGGTGACGATATACCCGAAGTCAACCGAGCGTAGCAAGATGTCTGCCGAGGCGAGACCGCCGCGGCGCTGACGGACGATTTCGTTGATTTCCTTGTAATAGATGGCTGTGCTTTCCCAGCTCATCCCTCCGATCAGCCCAATCGTCCGCTGCATTTTGAGATCTCCACTTCATGCGAAGGCGACACAGGCTTACCGCGCCTTCGGCGGCAAATCTCGGCGTCGTTTGGCGCAATCGCTCTGGAAAGTGCAAATCAAAGGCCTTATCTCGGCGATAGCAAAAACTCTTCTCACCCGAGCTCCGAAGCCGGCTGAAAGGACATGGCGTTGGACGATCGCGACCTGAAGATTCTCGACAAGTTGCAGCTCGACGCAGCAATTCCCGTCACAGCACTTGCCGAATCGACCAATCTTTCGGTGTCCGCCTGTTGGCGGCGCATCAAGCATATGGAGGACAGTGGCCTGATCTGCCGGCGCGTCGCCCTGGTTGACAGACGCAAAGCCAACGTGCCGATGACTGTGTTCATGGGTGTACGCACGTCGTGTCATTCGATGGCGTGGCTCGAGGACTTCCGCCGTGCCATTGCAGACATTCCGGAAATCGTCGAAGCCTATCGCTTGACCGGCGAAATCGATTATCTGCTCCGCCTCGTGGTGCCTGGGGTCGAGGTCTATGACGCGGTCTACAAGAAGCTGATCACCCGCCTGGACTTTGCTGATGTCAGCTCGTTCATTAGCATGGAAGAGCTGAAGTTTACGACCACGGTACCGTTGACCTATGTTTAGGGTGCGCCTCCCGGTGGCTCGGGGCAAAGCCGCCTGGATGCATATGTATATTCTAGAGCCAGCTGGCGCGCATGTTCGACGAGATTGGCGGCGGCGCTGTGTCCCCCATCGATGTTCTCAAAGTAGAAATAAGACTGGCCCAGTGCAGCGAGCTTCGCGGCCGCCTTGCGGCCGTGCGCAGGATGCACGCGATCATCCTTGGTGGAGGTAAAAATGAAAGGCTCCGGGTAGGTCTTGCCCGGAACCAGCTTTTGGTAGGGCGAGTAGTCTTCGATCCAGTCTCGTTGTTCGGGAATGGCCGGGTCGCCATACTCGGCGGTCCAGGACGCGCCCGCCCCCAACTGGGTGAATCGAAGCATGTCGAACAGCGGCACTCCTATGATCGCCGCGTTGAAAAGCTCGGGGCGCTGGGTTATTGCAGTGCCGACCAGCAGGCCCCCTTGGCTGCCGCCGATCACGCCGAGCCGGCGCGGACTTGTGACTTTCCGACGGATCAGATCGTCGGCGACCGCGATGAAATCATCCCATGTGCTTTGCTTCGTTGCTCCCTGGCCCGCCCGGTGCCATGCTGGACCGAACTCGCCGCCTCCACGCAGATTGGCAACAACATATGCATTGCCCTGTTCGAGCCATAGTCGACCCACAGCTCCCGCATAGGAGGGGAGAAGCGAAACCTGAAACCCGCCATAACCATAGAGAAGCGTCGGGGTCGAGCCGTCAAATCTTGCGCTCCTGGGCCGCACCAGGAAGTACGGAATCCGCGTGCCATCGCGCGAAGTCGCCTCGAGCCGCTCCACGACATGCTTCGATGCGTCGAACGTCGCAGGTGCCATCTTCAAGAGCTCGAGCCGTTTGCTTTCGGCATCAAAGTACCAAAGCGACGTTGGCGTAAGATAGTCGGAGACGGTGAACAGCATTTCGTCCGCTTGCCCGGAAACGCCTGATAGGCTTACGCTCGCATTCTCCGGCAGCGGGACCGGCGTGGCATGCCATTTTCCCTGATCGTACCTGTAGACGAATGCCTTGGTTTGAACGTTATCAAGAATCGTCAGGACCAGGAGATTCCTGGTGCCGCCAAATCCGCGGAGTGCCTGCTGGGAGTTGGGCTGGAAAACGACAGATGGTTTCGCGCGCAGCGGATCTTGCTTCCATTCGGCCAAATCATACGAGATCATCGAGCCGGCCTTGAAGCTGGTATCGCCGGAGCGGATCCAGTCTTCGTCCAGCTTCACAAGCACGCGGCCACTCGCGATGCCGACGATCGAGGCCTTCTTCGGCAGATCGAGCTCGATCGGCCCGGCGGGCCCGAACAGCACATACTGCCGCTCGAAGGCGTTGATCCGACGGGCGACGCCGGTCACATGGATGCGCCGTTCATCAAACACCAATGGCACGATTTCGAAGTCGGTGCGCTGGCCGCGAAAGACCTCGCGCGCCTGATCGAGCGGCTGAGCGCGCTTGAGTTCCTTCAATACGAAAGGATAGCCGGCCTCGGTCGTGGTCCCCTCACCCCAATCACGTGCAACAAGGACAGTGTCACGGTCAATCCATCTGACGCTCTGCTTACCCTCTGGGAGTTCGAATCCACCTGTAACAAAGCTTTTGGCATCACTATCGAACTCGCGTATGGACACGGCGTCCTTGCCGCCGTCGGAAAGTTTGACGAGGCAGCGGCGCCCGAGGCAGCTGCGGCCCTTATAGACCCAGTTCTTCTTCTCGGCGACAGCGAGCGCGTCAATGTCCAGGATGGTCTCCCATTGGGGATCCTGGCCGCGGTAGCTCTCAAGCGTGGTGCGCCGCCAGATGCCGCGTACATGGTTCTCGTCTTGCCAGAAATTTTCGAGACCTTGCCTTCGCAGCGAAACGTACGGAATGCGGTCTTTTGCCTGGAGGACGGTGAGCGCGTCCTGGTAAAAGCGATCATAGCGAGGATCCGACTGCAGCGAGCCAAGCGTCTTTTCGTTCTCGGCCTGTGCCCAGGCCAATGCGCGCGGCCCCTGGACCTCCTCGAGCCAGAGAAATGGATCGTCGGCCTGCGTCGCACGAGACTGTCCGTCGGGCAGCGCGAATGTAAAACACATTATCGAGAGAAACGCGGCGCGCAGAAGGGACTTTTTCATTGCCTTATCCTCGGACGGGCACGCACAGGGCGAGCCAGCAGGTTCTAACGACTGGGCGAAAGTAGAGAAATTCGTGTTGCGAGCGTGCACGCGCTGTGTCGCGCCGCCCGCAGCTCGATCTGTGCAAGCAGCATGCCGCCGACAAACAGCAGGTTTCCCCCGCATCGTGCCGCATCACCATGCCAGCTTTCCGACATTGGTTCTGAAGCTGACAATCAGGTGTCCGCCGGGTAATGTTTCGGCATTAGACAGCCTCGCCTGCCCTTTGAGGCCGCCGGCTATCTATTCTAAGCCCCAGCATCTCATCGCGTTGCAACTTGTCGGCCGCAGAGAAGTAGTTGAGGTATTCAACGGCCCTGGCGAGATCGCCTGGAAGTGCGCGAGCGTCAAGCCTTCAAAGAACGGTCAGCATTCGATGGCGATGGGACGACTGCGGGCTCTCGATGTTGAGCTCGCTAGTCACGAACGGGCGCGCTATTGATCAGATTGGACATTCACCAATATCTCCCCCGCGACGATTGCGGGGTCTCCAAGGAGGAGGTCATGCAGACTCGCTTGAACGAACTCCAAGACCTTTTGTTCGCTGCATTGGGGCTTTCGCCATCCTTGATTATCATCACAGCGACACCGACGCCTTCACCGCCATCCAGCACATAGTACGATCTGAATCCACGCGATTCCCTTAAGATCTGCCCGATGCCGCTTTTCGCGGGGCGGGCGGCATCCGCAACCGAACGAACCTTGGCGTACCTGCGAATGACCATGTACATTGAAGCACGACGTGTCTCATTTCTATCTTACACATATTAGGTGGACGCTGGACTAGGTCCTAGGTCCATGACCGGGCATGCTGCGGCTTGGATATATAAACGCCAAGCGTGACGGACCTTACATCCACACTGGACTTGCCGCACCTGGGTGCTTGATCTCCTGTGCCGGAAGCGTGTCCTCATTGGATGTCCTACGCATCGATCCTGCGTGCGAGCCGCACCGCGCGCGGTAGGCTTATGACGGTCACCTTGCTCGCGCCAAAGGGAGCAGCGCTATATGCATCTTCTGCGAGGTCATATTCCAAGTCTTCATTACGGTTCAGACTCAATTGATCCAATAGGTGACGATGGCGGCGAGGTACACGGCAGCCAAGAAGTCTCTCGCAAGTTTGTCGTAGCAAGTTGCAACGCGCCGGAAATCCTTGAGCCGGCAAAAGCAGCCCTCGATAACATTGCGCCCTCTGTAGGCGCGTTTGCTGAAGCTGTGGAGGGGCACTCTGTTAGATTTGTTTGGAATGAGGGGTTTCGCACCGTGATTGATAGGGCACTCGGCAATGGTGATGACTACTGGATCTAGTAGCTTTGTTGTTCCCCGGCCGGAGCTAATGGTTAGAGCCGTTTTGACAGACACGCCTCGCGCACCAAAGTGCGCGCCGGGACAGGAGAAACTCGATGCAGTTGATCGCGCCGTGCCGCACCTCTCTTGCGCTGATCCTGTTTGCCTGCGGGTTAATGGAGAGCGCGCGGGCGGCAGATCCGCCTCCGCCCACCCAGGTCACGACGCCGGCCGGCCAGAAGGGTGGCGCCGGCCAAACACCGGGTATGCCGTCGCCGAGCGAGCAGCATCGCCTGCCGCCGGACTCCAGTACTAGGCACACGCTTGAGCTCCCTGGGCGAACGCTTTCTTTTGTCGCGACCGCCGGCTCCATCCGCCTGTTCGACGACAAGGGCGAGCCGCAGGCCGACATCGTCTATACGTCCTATCAGCTTGACGGCACCGATCGCGGCACGCGCCCAGTAACATTCTTCTTCAATGGCGGACCGGGCTCATCATCGGCCTGGCTGCAGCTTGGCAATGCCGGACCGTGGCGGCTGCCGATCAATGCTGACGAGGTCACGCCATCGACATTTCCGGAGGTGAGGCCAAACGCGCAAACTTGGCTCGATTTCACCGATCTGGTGTTTCTCGACCCCGTAGGCACCGGCTACAGCCGTTTCGTGGCGACCGGCGATGATGTGCGCAAGCGGCTCTATTCCGTTGAGGGCGACGTCAACGCGCTCGCTCTGGTGGTCCGCCGCTGGCTCGAAAAGCATGACCGGCTGTTGTCGCCGAAGTACATCGCGGGTGAAAGCTATGGCGGCATTCGCGGGCCAAAGGTTGTCCGCCAATTGCAGCTGCGGCAGGGCATAGGCGTCAAGGGCCTGATCATGGTCTCGCCACTGTTCGACTACAGTGCCCACAGGAGCTTGCTGCAATACGTCGCAAGACTGCCAAGCTATGTCGCGACCCGGCGTGAAGCCGAGGGTCCGGTAAACCGAGCCGATCTCGCCGACGTGGAAGCTTATGCACGCGGCGAGTTTCTGGTCGATCTCATCAAAGGCCAGGCCGACAAGGAAGCGACCACGCGTCTGGCCGACAAGTCCGCGGCGCTGACTGGCATCGACCAGGCGGTCAGTCGCAGGCTCGCCGGGCGCTTCGAACTGCCCGAGTTCCGCCGTGAATTCGACCGTAAGAACGGCAAGTTAATCGGCAATTATGACGCCTCGGTGCGTGGCCTCGATCCATATCCTGAGTCCGATTTCCACCTTTCCGGCGATCCCTCGAGCGATACGTTGTTGGCACCTCTGACCAGCGCCACTGTCGATCTGCTTGCGCGCAAGCTTAACTGGCGGCCGGACGGGTCCTATGAGCTCCTCAACGGCACGGTCGGGCAAGCCTGGGATTTCGGCCGCAGCCCTCCGGAGTCACTTTCGGAGCTGCGCCAGATCCTGGCGACCGACCGGAACATGAAATTGCTGGTCGCGCACGGCCTGTTTGACCTCGTCACGCCGTATTTCGGATCACAGATCGTGCTCGATCAATTGCCGCCATTTGCCTCCGCACCGCGTGTCAAACTCGTCGTCTTTCCGGGGGGCCACATGTTCTATTCACGAGAGGCCTCGCGCCGGGCTTTTCGTGCAGAAGCCGAAGCGATGATGAAGTAATTCGATCACGAGCCTGGTCACAAGCAAGCTCGCGTTCACCCGAACGTACAGCGCCGGCACAGCGCTTGCTGATGCCCAGCTGAATGGCAAAGTGGATGTCTGCGAGCCACGCACGGCGTGCTGTCATTCCAACCCGGGTGACCTGATGGCTCGTCTGCAGAAGAGCGAGGATGGTGTACGAAATGATAGTAGCTTTGGCAGCGCTGCCGCAGGCCACCGCCGCGCTTACAATCGGTTCCCCGGCTCCTGCGCTCGCGGTTGAGAGCTGGGTGCGCGGACGGCCGCTAGCGAAGTTTGAACCTGGCAGAGTCTACATCGTCGAGTTCTTTGCGACCTGGTGTGGGCCGTGTGCGAAGGCGATGTCAGGCCTGGTGCAGCTACAAGAGAAATACCGGGATCGTGCGGTTGAGGTGGTCGGCGTAGCAGCTGCAGAAAGAGGCCCAACCGCTGATGCGGCTAAAGCGAGGTTGGACAAATGGTTGAACGCAAAGGTCCCCAACCTGAACTACAGGATCGCGCTCAACGATAGTGGAGAAATGAACAAGCTCTGGCTGAAGCCGAGCACCTCTCCCACCATACCTGTCTCTTTTGTGATCGATCGTGACGGTCGACTCGCGATGATAGATCACCCGTCGCGCCTCGATGATCTCTTGCCCAAGATTCTCGAAGGCACGTGGCGGGATAGCAACGAAGCTGAGCTCGAAGAAAGGCGCCGGATCACTCAAAATGAACAGGTTGCGCGCAGATTTGCAATGCAGGACGAACTCACGTCAGCCATGAAGGCCGAAAATTGGGCTGGTGCGCTTTCGATCATCGAGCAGGCTCTTCGTGCAATGCCTGACGACATCACCTTTCGCACGCAACAGGTGGATGTTTTGCTTCATAAAATGCATGACGTTCAAGGGATCTCGGTCATGCGCAAACTGGTTCGGGATGCGATCGACAGAAATTCGGAACTTTGGATGGCTTACGCAATCCGCGAACTCTTTGATCCATCTAAGGATAACTCCGACTTTCCATCGGCCGAGCGCCTCGCTATCGGGAAAGACTTGTCGGAGCGTGTCCTCAAGCTCAACCCTCCCGCCGGTAGCGGTTTGAAAATAAACTCGTATGAGGCGGTCGCTCAGTATTATTACGCAATCGGCAACAAGGAGCGCGCTATCGAATTGGTGGAGCTGTCGCTGAGGTCGCTCGGCATCGAAGTGGACTGGAAGGAGCATGCGGCGTCGCGATTGGTTCAAGCGCTGGCCAACTACAAGAGTGAGAGGGTATGCTATGGTCGATTTTGCGCAAGTCCAGAACAAGCGGTTACTGAGGCTGATCGGCGGGGGTAGCAGTACCGATGGAGCGCCATGACGCGGGACCATGACGACGCGACGGTCTACCCCTCCCGCCGGCCTTGTCGGAGGCAGATTTTCAAATTGCGTCGTTCTGCAGTCGACGGAGCGGAAAGTGACTTCATCTGTGTCTCCCGAGTTGGTCAACACGGGGATTGTCTCGTGCTGCTGAGCCGGAGCTGATTGGACTTCGACGCAGTGAGTTGCTCTCGGGATGACGAAGTATCGTCCCTGCAGCAAATGCTTACGGGAGTTGCACTCCGAAGAAGCCCGATCAAACCGGTAATGGATTCTCCGTTACTCAGTAGATCTGCTCATACAGGCTGCAGATCTCCTGTTGGGACTTGCCTCTACGAACGCAATCTCTCCCTTCTTGTGCTTTGCATAGGTCTCGGCGAATCCGGGCGGGAACCATTCGATTACGGGTTGATTTGCCAGCAAGCGATCGAGAGCTTCGGGCAACGACGTTGGCGGCCTGCGGTATCCACGCTGTGCCAGAACCGATGGATCAAGAAGTCCTCGGTGGTTGCATCAGATGTCGGCAGTTATTCTTCAATACCCTGCACGCCCGCGTGTCCGATAGCGGCGGGTTGCAGGTGCGGGCTCGCGGTGGCGTCGGCAGCGCGGAATTCACAATTGAACTGGGCCGCTTTGAAAATATCACTCAGATCGGAAACGGGGCAGATCCGAACTGAAGCTCGCGGTCGCGGAAGCCGAGATTATTGAAGGCCGCGCTCCAGCGAAGCTGCCTGTTGACAGTGGAATGTAGTCCCCAAAGAACATGGCGCCAGCCAAGGTCGGTTCGTGCTGTCGAGGTTACGTGCCCAAGCTGAAGGCTGTTAGAGGTGCGGATGCCGACGGTGGAGAGAGCCGTTTCCATTTGTGTCGGTGCGAATTTCAAGGGTCGCTCCGCTCCATCCCTTCTCGCTAAAACCGTCCGTTTTGCTCCGAACATAGGCGAGATCGGCATTAGGCCTCGACCAAGGAATGGTCGCTGACGTGAGCCTTGTAACCCAGCTCTAACGAAGATCTGGAAGGTGCGTGCATCGTAATCGGAGCCAACGTTGTACCTTCGATATTCGCGCCATACACCTCATGATGGGCGGTAAAAAACGAGCTGCCGCCCAACAATTGCAAATGACAGATTGTTGCGTCCGACGATATTGCCATCATAGCGGAATGCAAAGCTTGGGTCTGGCTGCCCTGTAGAGTGATCACTCGCATCGGGTGTCATACCGAATATCAACTTTGTTAGCCGCGGCGCACCGTTCCCATCAACCTGGGCGTAATCTGAACGGACGTGCCCTGACAGCACCGCCCCACGCATCACGTTGATCTGGCCCACATAAGCCGTTGTTCGACATGTACATCGCCGCATAGTTGCCAGCCAGACGTCCGGTCAGGTCGAACGTGCTGACCAGCGGACCATTGATTTCATCGAGTATTGGGGGCCGGTTCATTGCCCGCGGTGTGAATGTACAAGCCACGGTACTCGACGCGATTCCCTAACGCGTTGTTGCCGAAATCGAAGCTTGCGGCCATGCCATGGTTGGCGACAGCCTGCACGTCACCACGCTGGGTGAATATGTGATTCTTGCCGTAGATGAACATGACGGCGCGCCCATTGGCACCGTCCGCATCGACGCGAGTCCCGGGCAGGATTGCTATTGAATTGTTTCCGCCGTCGACACGGATGCCGGCGCCCCCGACGCCGCGTGAAAACAGGTCGGCGAGCTGAACCACCGTACTGCCATAACACGTGCAATCCCAGTTCGAGCGTGGCCGTGTTGTCGGTATTCGGAAGGCAGGCGGTACGACCGGCGTTGCGGCTGAAGAAGGGGTTGTCGTTCACCAGATTCTGGCCGCTGCCGTACAGTGAGTAGCCGAAGAAATTGCGCCGATCGATGGTGCAGCCGAGGTCCTTAAGCGCGGCGAGCCCCCCCCTCCATCAGATTGGTGTAGTTCCGGTATTTCTGATGGCTCATCAAACCGTTTTTGAGCTCGATATGCGACATGCCCGTCGTCCATCGCAGCGGAATACCTGGCATGGCAGCGGCCAGCACTTCGCTCACATTGCCTCCCACCGAAATAGCCTTGATCGCGTCGCAGGTCGAAAACGTCGGCAGCTGGCGGGTTCCGGCATTCTTGGGAACAATAAACCGCGCCCCGGCTGAGCCGGCCACGTACAAAAACTCACTACGGCAAAGTCGAAAGCGGATTGCTGCAAGGGAATTTGCGGTAAGCCGCAAGACGCAGATGCCGAGCGCTTCCTGCTGGTGGGCCGCATCTTCGTGAAACGGAAGCATACGCGCAGGAAAGCCGTCCTCGTGAAACTGGACTACAGCCGGCGGGCCGAACCGATTTTGACGTCGCCTGTGTATCTCTTCCGATCCAAGCCTGCCGAGTAGCGGCTGCGACCGTGTTTCTCGTTCGCACGGTTCGATTGTCAGCCTTGAGACCACTGTCAGGAAGCTGACGCGAGACACTCTTACGAAACTTCTGCGAAATGTACGAATTCAGTTCGGCACGCGGTTTGCTTCGTTCGGGACATCATCACCAATCGTCGTGCGGTGATCTTCGGGACGGCCCTGGCGCGCGTTACCGCGTGTCTGGTCTGCTCCGACGATTTGTCGTGCGGCGATACTTAAGGAGCCGGGTCGTGAACTGGGAAGTGCAGGGCAAACTTTGATGCGATCGAGAATTATTTTTTGTGGTGCGACAACAATTGCGCTCGTCGCAAGCAGCGCGGCCAAGCCGGCGGACCTTGAGCCACAACTTAAACTGCCACAGGCCGTGTGGAACTGGTCTGGAGGCTATATTGGCGGGCACGCCGGCGGTGGGTACGGCCGAACCTCCTTCAGCAATCCGCACGGCCCATCAATCTATGGCGGCATCGTCGATACCCCGGCGTTCCTTGCAGGTGGCCAGATTGGTTACAACTGGCAGAACAACAATTGGGTGTTTGGCATCGAGCTGGATGCCAGCGCAGCTGTCGCCGACGGCACAAACACCTGCCTCGCCGCCTCCGGCTTCGTTGTAAGCGCAAACTGCAAGGCAGGTCCGAGCCTCTTTGCCACCGGTACCGGTCGCGTTGGTTACGCCTTTGGCGCGCTCGGGCACACGCTGGCCTATCTCAAGGCAGGCCTAGCCTGGCAAAGCAATCGGGGCGACGTCGTCAACAACTTTGAAGGCGGCGACTTGCCACAGGAGAAAACCCATTTCGACTATGGCCGGGTCGGTGGCATCATCGGGCTGGGCGTCGAGCAAGCCCTAACGCCTGCATGGTCGGTGAACGTCGAATATGACTATCTGCATTTTGGCGGGCCGAGTGTCGCGACGGCTTCGACAGTGCAGTTTCCGCCGTTTGCAATTCTGCCGGCGAACACAACTAACCTGTCCAGCAACTATCACATCGGAAAGATCGGACTGAACTACCACTTCGGTGCGGACCCTGGGGCCGCACAATCGTCCGATATGCCGCTGTACGCGCAGTCAGCCGGCACCGTACCACCCATTCCTTACGCACCCGGCTGGTCGTTCGAAGGCGGCTCGCGGCTCTGGCTCAGCCGGGGACGATTCCAGTGGGATTACAGCGCAGCACGGTACGGTGGAGTTGAAGACCCCAGCATGCTCATATCGAGGCTCACTTATCATGGACTGGACGGAGTTTCCGGGGAGTTATTTGGCCGTGTTGACAGTCCCTGGGGAGTGTTCGTGAAGAGCAATCTGGGTATCGGGGGCTTCAACAAAGGGAAAGATAACGATGAAGATTGGCTGCCCCACAAGGGACGGTCCTACCAGAACACCCTTTCAGGTCAGTCAAATGGAAGGTTCACATATTACACGGCCGACGTCGGTTACGATTTCCTGCGCAGCACCAACTACAAAGTCGGTGGATTCATAGGCTGGACCTATTACGGCCAGAGCTCGGACTCGATCGGTTGTGTTGAGTTCGCTAATCCGTGGAATCGATGTCTGAAGCCGGGTGACAACAGGATCGTTGGCAGCGAGGATACTCAATGGAATGCGCCTCGGATCGGCCTGAGCGCCGAAACCATGCTGACCGAGCGTTGGCGCTTGAACGCTGATATCGCTTACCTGCCCTGGACCGATTTCAAGGGGCGTGACTATCATCTCTTGCGGCCCGAAACCACCTTTGACGAACAACGCGGCAATGGTGGTGGCGGAATCCAGATCGAGGGCGTGTTGTCCTACTTCCTCACCGAGAACATCAGCGTCGGGGTCGGTGGCCGCTATTGGGCCATGTGGACCAAAAAATGGGGCGACTCTCTGTGCAGCAGCAGCGGCTGCATGGGTGAGCCGTCCGTATTGGGGAAGTACAGCATGGAGCGCTGGGGTACGTTCTTCCAAGCCTCCTATAAGTTCGATTGAAAGGTCCACCAAAGCCAACCTCCAGATCCCTCTCAACCCATCCGAAGCCGGCTCGTGAGTAAAGACGTCGGCTCCAGAATTGGCGCCGATGCCATTGGTATGGCGCGACCTGCTTGGGACGCGCCTAGTCGTCGGGCGCGTCCTTAGCCGAAACGCACTGCCCAGCATCGAGCGCAAGAGTGGAAACCCAATCTTGATCGACAGCATGAGCACGCGAGCGCAGCAGCGCCTGCACTCGTCCCAAAGAGCATCGCGACGGACAATAGAATACTCGTCAATCTGTCGATCAACGGCGCATCATTGCACGAGGAGCTATGGTGGGCTGATTGAGAATCTCCGCAATGCGCCGGATGAGCACGGGCCGATCCTTCTCGCCGCAAGGCTAAGCGGCAGCGGATCGACGGTGTGAGTCCCGAGCGTTGCGACCCTAGAATACCATTAGGAGGCCACGTTCCAGCTCCGATCCGCGGAGCGAGCCGCTAGACTTGACGCGCTGGCCGTTCTTTGAGCCTGCCGCTGTCCGTTAAGATGAATATCCAACGCGCAAGCGCATCCCGGAAAATACACCATCGGGATCGCCGTCCGGTGGTTCATCCCTGAGATCACGAAAGTCGGATGGGCGACCTCTGTACCGGCAGATCAGCGCGTTCATCAGGATCTCCACGCGCGTCGGCTTCGGCAACGGAAGCCCGCCCAGCAGGCTGGCGGGCCAGCACTTTCAGGACGGTCAGCTGGAAGGAAACTTGCCGTGTCTCCGATCGGCCGTGTGTATGTGTGCAGTTCCCGTGCAGCGGATCAAGGTCAGGAGCGCATCGTCAACAACATGGCGCCATTAAGCTCAACTATATTGCTAACCCCAAGCGCCGACGCCCTGGGATTGACCTCGCCGCGCCGCATCAAGCCAATGCGGCTTTGTTTACACCGGCCCTCGAACGCCATCAGCGTAGCAGAAATAGACCTTCAGCCGCAGCGCAGCCGGCAAGTATGTCCATAACGGACGAACCCGATTATGCGAGCACCTTCATGAACTACATGCATCACGCCTGGACAGGGGAGCACCAGCCCGTGCATTGTTAGCTGCGACGAGCCGTGCGGCGTGCACTTCCCGGCGTGTTGGTCACGAGCGAACGTTCGGACCATTCGTGGCCCGCTCGCAGGAATATCTTGCCACGGCCACATTGCGACCGGGCTGGCAACTCCTGTAACTCTGGCGGCAGTGATCGGTCGACGGCTGTAGGAGATCAAGGCTGTCATGCGGTTTGCGAGACAGCCTCGTGGCTGGAAGAGACGGTCGAAAGGCCAAACGGTTCGGCGGACAAGGCATCGCCGGACAGGCGCGAGAACACGCTTGCAGAGAGCAGCTGCCGGAGGCGAGTCGGATCAGCCAACCCGGAGATCTTCAGCTGACATCTTGCCCGAACGCCCGGCCTTGGGCTGATAACTTACCCGGGCCCCCTCTTCGAGTGTGGTGTAACCGGCCTTTTCGACGGCACTGATGTGCACGAAGACATCGGGACCTCCGTCCTCAGGCCTGATGAACCCATAACCTTTGGTCGAATTGAACCACTTCACAATACCCATTGCCACGGCGGCATCTCCATAGTGAACCGTTGTGATCTAGCGAAGAGTCTCCCGTCTATCAAGACGGGCGGCAAGCGACGCCCGACGTCGCTGCGCTGGTCACGTGCTCGTCTTTTTGTCGCGTGACTCTAGCTGCCGCGACATTGTGCAAACGATAGAAAGCGCCCTGTCGTCGACGGCACTTCGCTTCAAGGCTTCAGGATCCGGATGACGTTTTGACCTTCGCTTCACTCGTCGCGCGCTACCGGCTTACAGAAGAGTTGCAGAGCCTCGAAACGCCGCGCTCATCCCAAGCCGAGCTAGAGCGGATGGGTTTGATCGACGTTGAACAACAGGGCGGCGGTGAACTCCTTCGCGCAGCCTGGAGCAGGATCATCAATCCGCGGCATGCCTGCATTGAAGATACGTGACATGCTTTCTCAAGCACGAAGACACTCGCAGGGCTGCGCTTTGGCTGTTCGCCTTTGGATGTCAGCCGCACGCCGGGCCATGTCGGACGAACAGGGGTCTGCCGAGACAATCCTCAGGGAAGCGCATCTGGCAACTTACCGCCCGCTCGTCATGTTGTGTTTGGGAAGCCAGGAAACCCGCTCGCCACAGGTGGAGGCTGTTCAAACCGGTAACTTGCGCATCTGACGAGCTTCATCGCGCCGCCGGCGACTCGTCAGCCTCTCGCGTTGGGCTCGATGAGTTCAGCTGAGCAACGTGAAGACGTTGAGATAACCACTTGTCTCGATTTTACCCGCTTCGATCAGCCGTCCACCGAATTACTCAGAACAAAGCCGCCTCGATGCATAGGTGAATTCAAGGGCGAGTTGACGCGCATATTCCATGAGATTGGCCGCGGCGCTGTGTCCCCCATCGATGTTCTCGTAGTAGAAGTAAGTCTGGCCTAGCGCGGCGAGCTTTGCGGCAGCCTTGCGACCGTGCGCTGGATGCACGCGGTCATCCTTGGTGGAGGTAAGAATTAAGGGAACGGGATAGGTCTTGCCCGCCGCCAGCTTCTGGTAGGGCGAGTAGCTTTCGATCCATGCACGCTGCTCGGCAATGGCGGGGTCACCGTACTCGCCGATCCAGGAGGCGCCCGCGCCCAGCTTGGTGTATCGAAGCATGTCAAACAGCGGCACCTGGATGATCGCCGCGTTGAAGAGCTCGGGACGTTGAGTGATTGCGGCGCCAACGAGTAGCCCTCCCTGGCTGCCGCCTATTACTCCTAGCCGGCGCGGACTTGTGATCTTGCGGCGGATCAGGTCCTCGGCAACGGCAATGAAATCATCCCACGTCGTCTGCTTCGTTGCAGCCCGGGCCGCTTGATGCCATTGTGGACCAAACTCGCCGCCCCCGCGCAGGTTTGCAACGACATAGGCATTGCCTTGTTCAAGCCAGAGCCGCCCCACCGGTCCCAGATAAGAGGGCAGAAGCGGAATCTGGAAGCCGCCATAGCCATAGAGAAGCGTCGGGATTGCGCCGTCAAACCTTGCGTTCTTCGGTCGCACCAGGAAGTAAGGAATTGACGTGCCATCACGCGAAGTGGCTTCGAGCTGCTCTACGACATGATTGGACGCATCGAAGGCAGTAGGTGTCGTCTTCAATTCCTCAAGGCTTTTGGTTTTGGCATCAAAATACCAGACTGACGTTGGTCTGAGATAGCTCGATACGGCGAACATGGCCTGGTCCGCTTCATCGGAGGCGGCTGACAGGCTGACATTTGTATGTTCCGGCAGTGGGATCGGCGTCGCCGACCAAGCTCCCTGATCGTACTTATAAACGAACGCTTTGCTCTGAACGTTGTCAAGCATCGTCAAGATCAACAAATTCTTTGTGGCGCCTAACTCGCTCAGGGCCTGGCGGGGCCCAGGTTGGAAGACAAGCGAGGCTTTGGCGCGCAGCGGATCCTGTTTCCATTGGGCCAGGTCATACGAAATCAGCGATCCGGCGGCGAACCTGATATCCCCGGGCGGCGTCCATTCTTCGTCAAGCTTCACAAGCAGGCGACCACCCACTAGTCCGATCATCGCGGCCTTCTTCGGCAGATTGAGCTTGACGGGCCCATCGGGGCGGAAGACCACATACTCGTACTCGAAAGAGCTGATCACGCGAGTCGCGCCCGTCACATGAATATGACCCTCGCTGTCACGAAGCACGAGGGGATGCGTCTGAACGTCGGTGGGCTCGCCACGAAAGATCTCGCGAGCCTCACTGAGCGGCTGAGCGCGTTTGAGCTCCTTCACGACAAAGGGGTAGCCGGCTTGCGTCAAAGTCCCCTCGCCCCAGTCCCGTGCAACAAGGAGTGTGTGGCCATCGACCCAGCTGACGTGCTGCTTGCCCTCTGGAAGATAAAAGCCGTCCGCAACGAAGGTCTTGGCGGCGCGGTCGAACTCTCGTATGGACGCGGCATCCTTGCCGCCATCGGAAAGACCAATCAGGCAGAGGCGCTCTTCAGGCGGAAGGCAGCGGCTACCTTGAAAGACCCAATTCCTGTTCTCGGCGACGGCCAAGGCGTCCACGTCGAGGATGATCTCCCACTGTGGGTCTTGGCTACGATAGCTCTCGAGCGTGGTGCGCCGCCAGACGCCGCGCACCTGGTTCTCGTCTCGCCAGAAATTCTCCAAACCGCGCCGTTCCAATGAAACATATGCGATCCGATCCTTGGCCTGCAGGATGGAGAGCGCCTGTTCGTAGAAGAGCCGATAGCGAGGATCTGACTGAAGCAGCCCGAGGGTCTTCTCGTTCTCGGCGCGAGCCCAAGCCACTGCGCCTTTTCCTTCGATGTCTTCGAGCCAGAGGAATGGATCATCAGTCACCGCCGCATCCGTTCGCTCCTGTGAAAGCGCCGTGGAGGTGGCGTGGGCAGCCGAAGGCCGCGCGGCGGAGCGGGGTGACGTGTTCATGGACTTTCTCCAGAAGAGGTCGAGCGGCCACGCTCGCGGGCCCTGGCGCGTCAAGCAGAAGCGGCGGAAAGCACACAAGCGCATGACATACCGCGGCTTGCGCTATGTTGCGGACCGTTCACTGCAAGCTGCGTGCCGGCTAAAGAGTCGCAAGTTTCAGCCGTTCGGGGCTGCACAACCATGTCCGGTTGCGGACATTGGTTGCCAAGCGGACAGCACAGCGTGTCGGCGGACCGCCGGCCAGACAGCGTCAGACCTTTCGATCTTCAGTGGCAAAGACCTGGGACGCAGCGATGCTGCTTACCTCCGCATATGAGGTTGTTCCTTCTCGCTGGCGTCACGGGGCAGACTTGTCGACGGGCATAATCACGACAAAGATCATGGCATTGATCAGCAGCCAGATCGACATCAGGCTAAGGGTGGTATGCATGGCAATCCCTGACCCGCGTTGACCGCAGGCATTGCCGAGTTGGACGAGCTTTTTCCTTGCGAAACACACAAGTCACGCCGGTAACTCGGTTCTTTGACTGATTGCAGAAAGGATTGCGCTCGATACGAGGAGAGTAGAAACCGACAAGAAACGCTCTACGTTGCAACACGTCTTGAGATCGAGCGAACAATCAACAACAGGTACAAGCACCAGATTAGGTTCTTTCGTGCGACAAGATGGCGAAATGAACCTGGGCATCAGCAGCACTTGAGGGAGTTACGGTTCAGCTTAAACGATCCTGAATCTACCCGGCAGGGGACCGACGCACGAGCCGTGGTCCTCATCGAAGCCGTATTACACAAACGAGATCAAGGGCGAGATTTTCGATCGAGAATGCCCGCTGCTGCCGGATCATCTGCGCCGGCTCGAGGCTAGTGCAACCTCACTGCGAACTGTTCCGTAACGGTGCTTTTGCGGCCCCAGAGGCAAGCGCCGCTTTGCGGGCCGGAGCGATCAGCGGGCAGCAGCGCGCCGACTGGCGCCGCCACCACTCGCATCGGCGTCGTTTACAGATAGCAACATGAAGTTGACTGTATTCGCTCCCATTCTGGTCATGGACCACTCGCATGCTGTCGCGACGCAGCTCGTTAACGTTCCCGGTCATCGGGAGGGCCTGCGCCGCCCGCAAGAACCGCGTCAGCGCCAAAGACCTGGATTGCTCCTCTGTTCTGCTACAGAAGCCTGTCATCCGCCGTGCTATGCTTTTCGCCTGGTCAATCCTCGCGGGCACCGAGCTCTTGTCCGCGACCACCATCGCGTGAAGCTGTCGCCGCCGGCAGATCCCAGAGTCTGTCCTGTGTATGCTTCAGTGGGGCCGCTAAAGCCTCAAAGGCCGACTTCACGTCTGCATAGGCAGCCTCCCTCAAAGCGGCATCCGCTGGGTCGATCTCGTTATAGGCGGTGACGGCCTTGTTATAGTTCTGGTACAGGGGCATTTGAGCCTCGATGCTCCAGCCGTAACCGGGAAGGAGGATATGATCAGCCGGAACGGTGATGCGGCTTTTGTCCAGCTCCCGGAGGTAGTCCGCCGACCAGTCGTGGATGGTATAGCGTTCAATCTTATCCATCATCGACCGCCAGCGCTTGACACGCTCCTCAAGCGGCATGTTAGCCGCTTTCGAAATAGCGTCGGCGATTTCTTTGGGATCGTTTGGATCCACCAGCAGCGCCTCATCCTCGTTGAAGTCTTCAGCCGCACCTGCAAACTTCGATAAGACCAGAACGCCAGGATTCTCCGGATCTTGGGCAGCAACATATTCTTTCGCTACCAGATTCATCCCGTCCCGCAGCGGCGTGACCACACCGACATGTGCCGCGCGGTAAAGACGCGCCAGCGCAGCCTGGCTGAACGAGTCATTCGTGTAGTGGATTGGCTTCCAGTCGTCTGTGCCATGCTCGGCATTGACGTGGTCGATCGTATTCTCCACGTGCTCCTTGTACTTCCGATACTGGTCGACGTCGGCGCGTGAGGGCGGCGCGATCTGCAACAGCGAGATGCTGCCCGGCTCGGCCGCTAAAAGGTGGTTGAATGCTTCGACCCGCTTGTCGATACCTTTCGTGTAGTCGAGCCGGTCTACGCCGATCGCAAACTTGGCGCCCTCGAAGTTTTGCAATAGTGACGAGACTTTTTCTTGCTCGGCGGGCGAAAGGTCTGCCGCAAGATACTCTGCGAACTGCTTGGGATCGATACCGATTGGGAATTTTTGAAGTCGCGTCTGGCCACGCTGCGTGGTCACGACACCATCCTTGCTCTCCAGCCCGAAATAGGTCCGCAGGCAGGCCAGGAAATTGTTCAAATCCCAGTTCGTCTGAAAACCGAGCAGATCGTACTCCAGCATCGACTTCATCAGTTCGCGATGGTTGGGTACGCGCTCTATCATGTCGGGCGTCGGCCATGGCGTGTGCAGAAAAAAGCCGGTCGGCCGCTCGATGCCGAGCCTATGCAGTTCGGCCCCGAGCGGAAGCAAATGATAATCATGCACCCAGAATGCGTCCCGATCCCGCAAGTCGAACGCCGCACGCGCCATAAACTCGTTGATCTTTCGATAGCTGTCATAATCGGAGCCCGAGCTATCATAATCGGCTGTGGAGCCCGACATCTGGTCGGGCAGGGAGTGCAATGCTGGCCATAGCGTCGAATTCGAAAAACCTCGATAATAGCCGGGATAGTCCGCTTCCGGCAGATCGAGCCTCGCCACATCGCCGGCACCGGTCTTCACGAGCGGCAGGGGCTGCTCGGTCCCATCGCCGCGGTTCTCCGAGGAGCCCATCCAGACCGCACCGGAACGTTCCACGACCGGCTCGAGGCCCGCCGAAAGCCCGCCGGTCTGGGGCTTATTGGGGTCGAAGGGCGCAACGCGGTTCGAAATGACGACCAGCTTCATGTCGGGCTTCTGGTTTATGGTATCGAGGCGGTCCTCCACGTCGCCCGAAACAACAGCATCGGAAGGACCTGCACCTCCTTGTTGCTCCTGCTCCAACGGCATCTCGTCCAGGTGCAGATCAAAGGCCGCTTGGCCTATGTTTTCATCTTGCTGGGTCGCGCCTGGTGCACTGCCGGAATGCAACGTTGCGGTGTCGAGCGTGTCATGGATTCGAGCCATCTCGTAACTCCGTTGACGATGTTTGCGTTCGATGCAGTCGCAGATCAGCCCCGAGATATCTCCACTACGCCAGGATGGCAGGTCTACCTTTCCGGAAGCTGACCAGTCGAGCAAATGGTCGGATTGCTGCATCCATCCACGACTTCGAGGCGGTCGTGGCGGATGAGGCGACGAGATGTCGGACGAAGGCAAGACGACGTTTGGCTTCATCGACTTGATGAGTGCACGCAGAGCATTGCCGTCGTAGGCGGCGACGCACAATGAGCCGCGACGCTAGGAAGACTCGGGCGCTGTGGCGAGGTCACCGTCCTGATCGGCACCATTTGAATGGCGCCAGCGCGCATTGACGAGTCTATGGAGTAGTCAATCCTCTGGATGTCGCAGATCTCGCTCGCCAACATCGGCAGCCCCTCGGGCCTGCCGACGGTACGATATAGACGGCTATCATAGGGCTCCTGGCGTAGTCCGCCCGTGCCGCATCAGCGCGCATCCGAATACGAGGTAGAAACCTGCAGAGAAGCTTCTTCTATTAAACTGCCGCGGCTCACCGCCTTGGCTCTGTCAGGTTGTGGCCATGCGCGGTGACACGATCACCTTCCATGACATGCCCCTGTTCATACCGTGAGGAGGATACCTCCCATGTGGTCGGCTTAATGCTCTGCCGGCGGCACTAACAATGCGGGCGCCCTATGCGCCAACGAACGAAATTGCAGCTCGAATCTTTGACCAGTTTGGCAGGGCCGTGCGTCCTTAATGACTCCATAGGAATCGTACCCACCTCGCGGAGAATGCATATGAGCTGTACATTGCGCACCGATTTGTGCGTCGATAGCAACATCACCGCGCGAAAGTCGAGCCGCCGGGGACAGGGCTTCGCGTCTCCAGCAAGATGGGTTACGAGCAGGCCACAGCCTGTGCCGGTCGCGGCTGACTCGCGCAAAACGAGCCGCGCACAAGGCGCCCTGCAACCCGGGTTGTACCGTAGCGGCCGCAGTTGGTGCATATGCACCATCGCAGTCATGATTTCATTTTGCTTGCTTTGGCCCCGAGTCCGGCCCCTGCAAAGTTCACCCGAAATGGACGGACGCAGCAAGTACGATCATTCGGGGGACATTAAGCGGGACGGCACAATCGGGCAGTCCAGACGACCTGAGCAACACGGACGAGCTTGAGCCTCATCGGGGCAATTCAGCTGCGCAAATGATGTTGACGAACCTGTCGAACGCAAGCGGCCGAAATACGCTCAGCTCCTTATCAAGCCGATTGAGAGGCAACATCTTCAAAGAACAAAAGTCGACACGCAGTGCGCGTCATCCAGCAGACCAAATCCAGCTTGGAGCAATGTGCACGGGGAACGCATGCCGTTTTTTAGAGTTGCCCAGCTCCGGAGACAGGGACGACGGGGCACGCGAGTTCCGGCGAGCGACCAACGAAGAATGAGCTGCGGGTCGCAGGGGGCAGAGAACAACATGCACTGCCAGCACCGTTTCGATCTTTGCAAAATGGAGACACTAAAGGAGAAAAAGCTGACCAGCGGCAATCTCCACCTCGCGAGCTTGCGTCAACGGCTAACAGGAACGCCGCTAGCGAAAGCTCTTGCGGATGTCATCGCGCTGGAGGACGAAGTCGACCCAATGGTTTGCCTCTCAGAGGCAAAACGGCGCCTTGGCGCGCGCTCGTCAGCGGGCGAGTAGCTGGCTAACCTCAATCAAGATGCCCGTTTCCGCACGAATTTATCACGCGGCACAGCTCGGTTGCGTTTCGGCTTCGCTTTGGTTCACATCTTTTGTCGAAAACGAAGGCCCGGATCTCTCATCCGAAAGGCCGGCTTTGCGGCTTCGCTCCCCGCTGCGCCGCAAAATGCCGATGGCAAGGCCCCTCATCCCTACTTTGATAGTCGTATGCGACAACGCCCATCCAAGTTGGGCCTTTGTCACGGAAGATTTCCTCGTATTTTTCACCATCGAGGATTTCCTGCGCGGAGGGGGCATCTCGCGGCGAAATTCGTCTCAGGCTGGGAGGTGGTTATGCAGTACGACCGAATAGATGCCCGCATTCTCGAGATCGTGCAAAAGAATAACCGTCTGACTTCAGATGTGATTGGCGAGATGGCCGGGCTTTCTCCTACCGCGTGCCAACGACGGTTGAAGAGGCTCCGCTCGGAGGGCATCATCCAGGCCGACGTGTCGGTTGTATCGCCGAGGGCGGTTGGACGACCTATTCAAGTGCTCGCACTGGTAACTTTGGAGCGGGAAAGCGCCGATATCATCGATAGGTTTAAAAAAGCCATCAAATCATCAGTCGACGTCGTCAACGGCTTTTATGTGACGGGCGATGCCGACTTCGTCCTGTATATTACCGCGCGGTCCATGGAGGAGTACGAGGAGTTCACGCGGCGCTTCTTCTACGAGAATCGCGACATCAAGGGCTTCAAGAGCATGGTCATATTGGATCGCGTAAAGTTCGGATTTGCTGTTCCGGTTGAGCTTCCGCCGGATGATTGATTGCACGGATGCGGGTGAGCCTCGCGCGCCCGCTATCGAGCTGTTGACCTGACCGTTCCACTCTCCCGTGGCTTCTTGGGAGCTCGATCAGGCATAGCGAGAAAAATCGCACGTAGAGCCTAGTCACACGGAAATGTCGTGGACGCAATCACCGTATCGCTAGCGACAGGGTGCAAAAGCAAGAATGTGGCGCGTTGAGTCCGAGCCGGCGCAAATGCCTTCATACGCCTGGTTGAAAATCGTCGAAGACGGGCCCCTCAACGCGGGATTTGGGCGCCGATGAGTTACTCGTTGCATCAATCAAGATGAAGATGTTGCTATAGTCGTAATCACGTTCTCGTTACGGTCAGCGCGCAGGCTAGCAAAGGCCTCCTGCCAGGAGAGGGACTATGACCGATCGCGTGCCCGCCGTCCTCGAAGTGCTTGACTGCTCTCAAGATGGAGCTCTCAAGCGGCTGCCTGGCACACGACCGGAGCCTCTGCGTTCTCTTCCGGTGCGTCCTGCGAAACGGCCCTTTGTGAAGAACGTCATCTTGGCGCGTCTTTCTATCCAACAGCTTGCGGCATTAGGGGAGTGCCTCGATCCGGTCGTCTTGAAAGAACGGATGGTTCTGCAGGAGCCAAAAAGGCCGGTCGAGCACGTCTACTTTATGGAGAGCGGCCTCGTCTCGCTCAGAGTTGTTGCCGCGGGCAGTATGCTCGAAACGGCGGTCATAGGCTATCGGGGCGCGGTCGGTACTTCTTTCTTGTGGGGAGGACATCTTTCAACCCATCAATCTGTCGTCGTCTTCCCCGGAAGCGCGCACAGAATTCGCGTCGAGGATCTTCGTCAGATCATGAAGGTGCATCCCGAGATCAGAGACCATCTGTTTGAGTACGTGCAAGCGCTGACATTTCAGTGCGTCCAGACAGGATTGTGCGGGGTTCGGCACCATCGTGAACAGCGCCTCGCGAGCTGGCTTTGCCTTGCTAGTGAAGCTGTTGACGCCCGCGTGCTGCCAGTCACCCACGATTACCTTTCCTCGGTGCTGGGACTGCGCCGCGCCGGGGTGACCGAAACCTTGATCCGGTTCGAGGAGCAAGGGCTGATTCGCAAGATGCGGGGCGTCTTGCAGATCGATGAACCCAAATTGCTCGAAGAGAGAGCATGCTGTTGCTACAAGCTCGTCTCAGCTGCCTATGCCTCCTCATCAGTCCGCACTCTCGGCGAAGAACAGGCGAGCTAGCAACTCGCGACTGGTGTTCTGCGTCCTCTCGGTTCTTGTGACGCGAAGTTGAGGCAATTCCCCCCGGGAAAGGCCACGTCACAAATCAATTGTTCCGTTGCGCCGTGTAGCTGGCGGTGGGTAACCGATCGCCGGCGATACGCGGGTTGGTCAGCTTGCGGTTGTCGCAACGCTGAAGCGTCGTCGTTCAGCCGCGAGATGCGGTCCGGCGATTAGCGGGCCACGCTGGACCACCGGACCCGCGTTCTGCTCGAGTAGGGATCGCTGGATGGGCGCAACGAAGCCGGAAAGCTACTGGGCGCGACATCCACACTTCGCTCCAAAAAAGCGCTGCGGTTAGAACATTCACTTCCCCCCATGGTGCATGCACCTTCCGGGGCCCGAGCTCATTCGAAAGCACCCGGCGCACCCACGTCGGAGAGGCGGCCTCGGGTGCAGCCCAAACTGGGGGAAGCGGTAGCCGCGTCCAAGCGTCCAACGCCTTCGGCAGACATAGGACTGACCTCGCGAGCCTCCAGAGAGGCGACTTTTCGACTACCGCAGAGATCGGGTGTGGCGCGCACACATGGCAAGAGTGTTTGGCTTTCTTCCGATTGGACACGGGCAGCGCGGGACCGGATCAGCGGATTGAGAGGGTGATTGTTCTCCATGCGTAAAAACGGACGGCCAGCTCCTGCACTGGACCGACACTCCGCATGACCATCTCATTGGTTGCGAAGCTGACCTTGGCGAGCGCCGGGCCGGACCACCCGTCGTCTGCAGCCAGCGCCGGTCGTTTCGATCGTCAGAGACCGTGAACGGGACGCAGCGCTGCACCGCTGGCCAGCCTGATGCCTACCTCCGAAATAGACGGGTAAGCTTCTTTCCGCCGAGCGGCGCGCACGGCCGCAGATTCAACGCGTGCACCGTCCTTTGAACAGAATTCCGGCTTCACACAACGCTTCATATGATGCGACGTTTACCTCTCGATCGACCACGGTAACAAGCCACGGGTGTTGCGGAAAGTCATTGAACACTGTGCGAGGGAGCGCAGCGCGACACGATCATCATTCGTCTGCCACCCCGTTTGCGCCGACGAGGATGCGGCAAGGCGGCATCGTGAAGGACGCGAGTGACGGCAGTGGATCAGGAACGAGCGTGCCGTCACCCCACCTGGCATACCAGCAGCTATCGTGATCCGAAGGACAGACGCTTGCCCGACCGCGTGTCCTCGGGGCGGCCACTCTCCATCTCGCGACAGCGTTGCCGTCTTTATCAACTATGCGCCGAAGGTGAACATCTTCGCTTCCGAAATCAAATGAAGACCTGCAAACAGCCGGAGTGGTGAGGACGTATTAAAGCCCTTAAGCATCCACCGCATCGTCTGGCCCCAAATCAACAGCGACACCCCGCAAGCGCACACACGGTACTTTTCGCCGTTGGCGCGCTCGGGCAGCGCATCCTCGCGAAACCCCTCTTCTCTTCTCAGAACTGATAGGAGAACTCCGTTCCCGTTTGAGCTATTCCTTCCAGGTTGATGAATACTTGCCACCCAGCGAAGGCCACAGCCGATTGGCGGCCAATAGCCAAGCTTTGAAGTCGTTGATGCTGGTTCTCGAATGCCGCGATGTGAGTAGCACTAAAAGTCAACAATCGCTTTACGATCGCGAGCCGGAGCACCTCCGCTATGGATTATTCCACATGAATGTGAGCTGTCATCTCACCGAAGGGGCATGCTGATTCAGGTCCTCGATTCCCCTTCAAGTGACTGTGCTCCGCCGATTGTGTTTGTCGGCAGAAATCGGGCCGGTAACTGGGTTGCCCGTGAACAACGGGGCGCGTTTGGTGGGCTTTTTATCAACCGCGCTGAAGCTCTGAAATACGCTCTCTTCAAGAACGGACGCCATCCAGAGAGCATCATCGAAGTGACGCGTGAGATCGAGCTCGATATTCCCAGCCCGTGAACTGCAGAACATTAAGGATGTGACCGTTCTTCTGCACCTGCTGCCCTGTCGAAGCCGGGGCACTCGTTAATCGTCGCAGGACCAACCGCGGCCAGCCGATTTCTTGAGCGTGCTCACTTCAAGCATTCAATTAGGCAGCCCAGAGGCTTTCCGGGCAGATTCTGTCGGACGACAATCATCGGCCAATCATTGCCTCCGCTCGATGAGCATTACATCGTTATGCACCTGAACATGAGCCGTCCTGACTCGTTCCGTGCGACGAAATAAGAGGAGAACTCCAAGGACGCGCCATCGACTGTCCATCTGGAACAGTTTCACGACCTAAGCATAGCGCCACAGAACTCGTCGGTTTCATTGCATCGCGCTACCTTGAGGTGGAACGCGTTCGCGGGCTTAACGCCATCTCATCCGCAGCGATACGTTCCATTGATGTGTCACCTACCAATTCTCGCAATTGATCACAACGCTGACACTGGGATCCGACCGGCCGTCGCTTTCAAGAGCGTTATGCGCCAATGATCTCACCTCGCCTAGTGGTCCGCGGCGCCCAGTGACGATCGGCGACGAAATAGAAGCACGCCCTGTTCATCGTAACAACGCCTGTATTATGGCTACACAGCTGCGGGCGCGTAATTCGCTTCGCATTCCGCCGGAGCAACCCACAGCCGCCCCTTACATTTCGCTCTGCATCAGCGGCAACGGAACCGCGGCCATTACTCAATAAGACGCAGACGCCGCGCCTTGACGACGCACTGGGTACGGCTGGTCGTTTCCAGCTTTCGCATCGCATTCTTGACGTGAAAGTTGACGGTGTTCTCGCTTACTTTCAGGATGACTCCGATGGCCCAGGATGACTTCCCCTCCTCGACCCATCGCAAACACTGTTTTTGCCGTTCCGACAGCACAACCTCTTGCACATCCGCCATGAGTTTCTCCTGGAGCCGAGAGGACGTGGCATGAGATCAGCAAATGCCGTACCAGTCAGTAGCACCGCAAACTCTCGCAGCAGGACAAGATCTTGGGAGATTGCCGGTTCACTTCTCCGGAGACTGCCATCCAACTGCAGCCATATCGACGGGATTGCGACATATGTCGAAAACGCAACAGCAGTATTTACGACAACCGTAGCAGTCGATATTTGCTCAACATCTGTGTGAGCTGGATATCACCCTTGGCCAGGCGTTCCTCCTGCAAGGGTGAATGCTCTGTGAAGGGCCGTAGCATCCGGCTGGCGAGCCGAGATCCTTCATTTGCACCAAAGCTTTCGTTTCCAACGTGTCGGCTCCGATCCACCCATCACAACAGCCCCGCGTTCGGCGCCATGCTATGGCGATAATGCAAGCTTTTACGTCCCAATCAACTACCAACGCTGGTCATTGATCGGCGTCACAACAAAAAGGTATGAGCAGTGCGGTTTGCGCCAATCGAAGGCCGGCCTTCAGGACTTCTGTATGAAGGATCAATCACAACCCAATCGGCCCAACGCAGGTCATCAATGCACTCGGCCGTCGCCTGTCGAAATACTTCGCGCCCAGGTCTGCTCGAATGGTGAGCTCTCGTTTCTGATGGAAGCGCATGACGGCCTGTCCGCGACAATCGCCCAGCGCTCGGGATTCAAGGGGCTCTGGGCGTCCGGTCTGTCGATTGCCTGTTCTCTAGGTTACCGCGACGCGAACGAAGCCTCGTGGAGCCAGCTTGTCGACGCCGTTGAGCGGATCGTGGATTCAAGCCAACTTCCGGTCCTTGTCGACGGAGATGGCGGCTTCGGGAACTTCAACAATGCCCGCCTGCTGGCTCGCAAGCTCCGTGAGCGGGGCGCCGCGGGTGTTGCACTGGAAGACAGCTGTTTTCCGAAGATGAACTCGTTTGTTGGGGATCGGCACCCCCTCGCCGATATCGACGAATTCTCGGGCCGCCTCCGGGCAGTGAAGGATACGGTCGCAGACGACTTGGTTCTGGTGGCAAGGATCGAGGCGTTGATCGCTGGGTATGAGATGGACGAAGCACTTTTGCGCGCTCACGCCTACGCCGACGCGGGAGCCGATGCGATCCTCATTCATTCGCGAAGGAGCACCGCGGACGAAATCCTTTCGTTCGCGCGCGCCTGGCAGAACACATTGCCCGTCGTGATCGTTCCGACGAAATACTACCGAACGCCGATCTCTGTATACCGTAAAGCCCGCATCTCCACGGTGATCTGGGCCAACCACTCCATGCGAGCGGCAATAGCGGCAATGCAGCAAGTCTGCCGTCGCATCATCGCTGAGGAAAACACCGCGAGCGTTGAGCCGAATATTGCTACTCTCGACGAAGTCTTCGAACTTTTGAAGTACGACGAACTCGCCCGTGCGGAAGCGTTATATCTGCGGCCCGACGCTGAATTGCGCAAATAGGGTTTCGTCGACACAGGAGCATATTCGTTGCCGAAGACCCTGGACTTCCTGCTAGCTGGCCAGGTGCGACTTCAATCTCAAATGGCTTTCGTTGTACTGAGATGTCCTTAGATGGCGTAGCACGCCTCACTCGGCCGAAATACGCATTTTGCCATCTGGGCAGCAGCTCGAGGTACCGGATCCATGGCCTCCCTCCTCTTTGGAAAAGGACCGACGAGGACCATTTGTCTGCCTTCACGCTTGGGGTTCATTTTCAAGGCTCCGGCAGGCTTGATTTCGCTTCAGCAAGCATACGCTGCGGGCGAAGACACTCGTCGGTGTTTCACCTTAGCGGGGCGACGAAAAGGAACTAAATGGTGATCGATGCTCCCAAGAACGCCGTTATTCTCGCCGCTGGCTGCGGCTCTCGCCTGCGTCCTCTGACAGATCTGAGGCCGAAGCCGCTCATCGAGGTCAATGGCACTTCGATTCTTCACAACGCTCTGCGCAATCTGGAAACTGTCGGCGTGGAAGAGGTGACGATCGTCGTGGGTTACCGCAAAGACGCCATTCAGTATGCCTGCGGCAGCCGCTTTGGCGGGCTCAGAATCAAATATGTCGAGTCGACTGTTTTTGACCGCACCGGAAGCGCCTATTCTTTGTGGCTGGCGCGCGACGCTCTTCTCTCCGGAGACTGCTTTCTTCTCGAGGGCGACGTCTTTTTCGAAGAGGATGCGTTGCGATACTTGATTATCTGCCGGGGGACTGACGTGGCTGCAGTCGTTCCCTTCGATGATTCCATGGAAGGATCAGCCGTTCTGTTGTCGCAGAACGGCTCCATCTCAGGCTTTCGAATGAAGCAAACGGCGTCAAATCTTGTTGCGGATGGCCCAAAGCTATTCAAGACGATGAACCTATTACGTCTCTCGGCGCCGACACTCAAGGCAACGATCGTTCCGACGCTGGACGATATCATCGCTGCCGGGGCTAGGCAGACCTACACCGAAGAACTTTTGGGTTATCTGATAGAAAGACGAGGTTTACAGCTCGCAGCGGCGCGATGCGATGGCCTCAGCTGGTACGAAATTGATAATGCTGAGGATTTGCAAATTGCCGAGCGCATTTTCAGGAACCGAATGAACGCCTACACGCCGACACGTGATTTGCAGACTAGGTGAGAGACCAATGCTAAAATACCTTTGGGATCCAGCGAACGCCATAACAATCACAGGTCTCCTCTTTTCCTCCACCAGCCTATTTCTTGCTCTCTCTGAGCGCCTCGAGCTATCTGTGGCAGTAGCGCTTTGGGCTGTTCTATCGGACCACCTCGATGGGTTTGTGGCAGGTCGTACGAAGGGTCGCGATCCAGATGTTGCAAAGATGGGAGCGAGCCTCGACGGGTTTGCGGATATTGTCTATGGAGCCGTTCTGCCTGCGGTAATTGTGGTACAAGTCAGCCAAGCCTCGCCGCTCGCCCTTGCGACCGCAACCATGCTACTGGTCGCTGGTGCAGTAAGGCTTAGCTACTTTGCGAACTTTGGCCGGTCGTGCGATGAATGCTTCTTAGGCGTTCCCTTGTCTTACGACGTGCCGTTCCTGGCGCTCTTATTTCTTCTTAAACCTCTCATTCCTGCTGAAGCATTTTCTGACGTCGTGAGCATTGGCTTCTTGCTGCTCGCTATGGCGCATGTTGCGCCTGTTCGTGTGCCACCACTCAGCGCAACAATGTATGCGGCAATAAGCATCTTCGCAGTCGCATCATCGGCGGCCTTGGCCAGTCGGTCCCTTTGATTGCGGATGGAAGTATGATCCAGCGAGTGAGCTGCTGCGTGTTGCAGGCTTCCCTACCATGCAGGTCACGTGATGACGTGTAGTCTCGCCAATCGCAATGTGCGCGCACCAGTCATATTGCCGGGCAAATTTCCACGCGAATCGGCGCTGCCCGATGGTTGTTCGCCGTGAGCTAGTCGAGAGAACGCGATCGTTCTGGAATTTTCGTCGGCCCTGAAACGTTTCAGCTAGTCTCACTCATGAACAGCACTGCACAAATCAACCTACCGCTTAGGTCGGACGACGTCTCTGACCTCGTCAACCGATTCCCCGGCGGCTATTGGAAATATGACATCAAGGACTTCGTCCTTCTGGTGAATCCTTATTTTCCGCCGCAAGCGTTCCTTGACGAACTTAAGGACGCTCTACCGCGGCTTATCACCTGCTATCCCTCTCCTAATGTGGAGATGGTTCAGCTTCTCGCGGATGCGGTGAAGATTCCGGCGCATAATCTTGTCATTTGCAATGGCGTGGCTGAACTGATTCCCATCCTTCTTGGTCGACTGGGTATGAGGATTGCGGTCCCGGTCCCAACCTTCAATCCCTATGAAACCACCGCCTTGCCCGGGCGGTTGTCGCGCTTTATCCTGCCACCGCCCGATTTTGAACTCGATGTGCGGGGCTATGCAGCGTTTGCGCGTGCAAATGGTGTCGACGGCGCGGTCGTGATATCGCCGAATAATCCAACTTCGCGGAGCGTTCCCTATGCGGATTTGCTATATCTCGCTTCCGCGCTTCGAGCTCAACAGCAACTCCTATTGATCGATGAGTCATTCATCGAGTTTAGTGAAGTCGGACGAAGTGCGAGCTTTGAAAATCACTTGCTCGAATTTCCCAATGTGATCGTTCTCAAAAGCCTGGGAAAGATTTACGGGACATGCGGTTTGCGGATCGGGTATGCGGCATCGGCAAATGCACAGACGATGAACGAAATTAGAGCTGCCCTGCCCACGTGGAATGTCAACACGTTTGCGGAGTTTTTTCTAAGCAAGCTTCCTCACCTGGCGCACGCGGCAAAACAGAGTTGGATGAGGGTGGGCAGCGACAGGGACAAATTGTACGCAG
>Ga0209389_1000191_pt1 | contig 45774 bp, 49 predicted proteins | sample CowpearedBW_FD_187526 | JGI IMG/M metagenome (GOLD analysis project Ga0209389, IMG submission 187526) | Root nodule microbial communities of legume samples collected from California, USA - Cow pea red BW (SPAdes) (version 2) | ecosystem: Host-associated > Plants > Roots > Nodule | place: USA... | reverse complement strand
GGAATGGGCAAATCTGCCGGCGTCGGATCCGGACCCGCGTGCGCTTGGCCTGACCTCCCGCCATCTCGCCTATGTGATCTACACCTCCGGCTCAACCGGCACGCCCAAGGGCGTCATGATTGAGCATCGCGGCCTGTTGAATCATACGACCTGGCAGGTCGATCAATTCCAGTTCACTGCCCACGACATCTTCTTGCAGCGCACCTCCTTCGCTTTTGATGCTGCCGTATGGGAGCTATGGACAGCTTTGTCGATTGGAGCACGTTTGATTCTTCTTCCTCTCGACCGGCAATCAGACATTCGAACCATTTTAGATCTATTGCACAACTACCGAGTCACAGTTCTGCAAGTGGTTCCGTCGCTTCTTTCAGCATTGCTTACAGCCGCTGACGTTGAGCAGCAGCAAATTGCTTCTTTGCGCTACGTATTCTGTGGTGGAGAGCCTCTCAGAAAAGAGTTGGTCAACAGATGGTTGCAATTGGGGTCGCAGACACTTGTCAATCTCTATGGGCCTACCGAGACGACAATTGACGCGGCGGCTTGGCTTTGTCCCGCTGGGTTTGACGGGGCAGTTGTCACAATTGGCCGTCCGATCGCGAACACGCGGGTGTATCTGCTTGACGGTCACCGTGCGCCGGTGCCGTTTGGCGCGGTCGGGGAGCTCTACGTCGGCGGGGCGGGGGTGGCGCGCGGCTATCTGAACCGGCCCGAGCTGACCGCGGAGCGGTTCATCGCCAGTCCCTTTGTCGACGGCGACCGGCTGTACCGCACCGGCGATCTGGCACGCTATCTGCCGGACGGCACTATTGAGTTCCTGGGCCGCAACGACGACCAGGTGAAGATCCGCGGCTTCCGCATCGAGCCCGGTGAGATCGCGGCGCGGCTTTGCGAGCACCCGTTCGTGCGCGAGGCGGTGGTGGTGGCGCACGAGGGCCCCGGCGGCGAGCAGCGTCTTGTCGCCTATGTGGTTGTGGCTGCTGAGCATGCGCTCGAAGCTGAGGGGCCTGACCTGGCCGGCGCCTTGCGTGCACACATAAGTGCGCACCTGCCGGACTACATGGTGCCATCGGCGTTCGTGCGGCTGGCGGCGCTGCCGCTGACGGTGAATGGCAAGCTGGACCGCAAGGCGCTGCCAGCGCCGGACGATGAGGCGTATGCGCATCGCGCCTATGAGCCGCCGCAAGGCGAGATCGAGACCACGCTGGCACAGATCTGGGCCGAGCTTCTGGGGCTGGCGCGGGTCGGACGGCACGACCACTTCTTTGCGCTCGGCGGGCACTCGCTATTGGCGGTGCAACTGCTCAGTCGAGCACAAAAAGCTGGGCTGACGTTTAGCGCTGCCGACCTCTTCCAAGCCCCTGTTCTGAGGGAGCTTGCATCGAAGATTCATTTGAAGCGACAGCCCAGCAGTCCGCAAGTGATTTCCGTTCTGGAAACAGGATCACAGCCACCGCTCTTCTTTGTTCCCACGGGATTGGGCGATTGTTCCTATGTCCTCCCCCTCGTGAAGGAAATGGACGTCGACTGTCCGGTCTATGCTTTGCCATGGCCGCATTTCGACGACGTACGTCCACCAACTCTTGAGGAAATAGCCGCGGAAGTAATCCTGGCAATTAGAGAGATCCAGCCACATGGACCGTATCGCTTTGCTGGATACTCATCAGGGGCAATCTTGGCTTACGCAATTGCGCAGCACTTACTGAATCTGAATGAAGCTGTGTCATTCATGGCTTTCATGGATGCTGCGTTACCTGCAAATCGACGAAGCTTATCGCTGACCCAAATGGCACGGGAAGTGCTACTGGATTCTATGGAATTCTTGGAAGATGAGAGCTTCCGATTCTTAGAACGATTTGCTGCAAACAGCTCGATTGGCCAACTGATTAAAAAGGCACAGCAAATTGGGGCGATACCCCTGGATCGTGATCTAGAAAGCCTTCTTCTGACGTATGAAAAGGCCGCGCAGTTCCAAAGGGCACTGGACTTGTATGAAGCTCCACCTCTTGGAATCGAGATCAACCAGTTTTATGTCAACGGGCCTGTCCGCGGCCGTCGTGCACGAGGCTCAATAGGTCAGGAAGCAAGTTCGCCGTTGCGGGGTTGGGACAGGGTTTTGCGTCCCGAGGCCATTCACGCCGTGTCCGTTCCGGGTGACCACACGACGATGATGAACATCCCAGAAAACCGCCGAGTTCTGGCTCGATGGCTTTCGATAGCCTTGACCAATTCACCAGACCGTCGGCGGCAATCGCAGGTGCCGCCGAGCTAACCTTGTTCGGGCATCGATTGGGGGCGGCGGACATGATCTGGGATGTGGAGCAGTCCCACGGCTTTGAACACCAAGGAGTCGGCGATGTGGTAAAAGTCTCAGAGGCCTTCTCGGAGGAAGCCGCCGCGCAACTGGCAGACCTGAAGAATCCGCGATAACTGAGGCCGAGCGGTTGCTGGCCGACAAGGGATGGTACCGCAGGTGCTGCGGATCCCGCAACCGGGCAGTCTTCGATTGCAGAACAGGTAAGCTCTCAAAATTTGCAGACGAGAGCAGCGAATAAAATCGATCCAGCTCTGCTCAATTTTGGCGAGTGCCATTTTGCAATGATGGCTTAGGATGTTTAGTCCCGGCATTTGCTGGAGCGGATTGAGGGTGAATCGTTCTGGCTCTGTTGTCCAGGCCCTGCAGATGAACTCGAACGGTGTGAGGCCATTTGAGAGTTTTGAGTCGCTTGGCGAAGTTGTACGGAGACGGTAACGCCGTTCCTCGGCCGGCGACAGGGACATGGAATGGGTCGGCTGTCGGTCCGTCGAGCAATGCAAAATAGTCAAGAGAGCTTAAGAGCGCTGGCTAAGCGCTACGGGATCAATCCCAAGACAGTCGCCAAGTGGAAAAGGCGCGGCTCCGTCAGTGATCTGAAGACAGGACCCAAAGAGCCTAAGTCCACCTCTCTATCGGTGGAGGACGAAGCCATCATCGTGGCCTTTCGCAAGCATACGCCGTTGCCAGTGGGACGTGGTGCGCCTACATCTTGGGCGGGGCGGCCGCCGGCGAGGCAGTGGCGGGAGGGACTCGCTGGCGGATGATCAAGGCGTGCCGTTTCCCGCCGTAAACGTCAACGCGACAAAGCGACATACGTTCTCAACTACCGAGTGTTCGGTCGGCTCCGCTTCGTCACCATCGGTCCTCACGGTGCACTTGGACACCAGACCTTGCACGCAAGGAGGCCAAGCGGCTTTTGGGCCTGGTTGCCAATGGCAAAGACCAGGTCGACGACAAAGCCACGGCGCGCCTGTGGCGTCCATATGAGGACCATGATCCCAGCTTCAACCCATCACGCTGAAGCCACCACGACGTCGATTATCCAATCCCCCTTGGCGATCGTCTTGCCATCCGCGCTCGCGCCGTCTCCGCAACCCCGACCAGTTCCGACGACGCGAGCGCTACCAGCAGAGCACGCTGATCAAAGGGGCCTTTTGGACGCCGATGGGGGTCGCATTCCAGTGCCGATTGACACTCAAAGGCGTCGCGGTTGATGGGGCCATCGAGCACCCAAGGACCGATGATGCCATGTCTGGCGAGAGCGGCTACGCAGGTTGTCGTTTTCCAGTGGCCATGAGGGATGCTGGCCCGCAGGCGTTCGCCGCGCCTGCAGCGACCATTGTTCGCGCCATGTTGGTCGATGCCCAGGCCTCATAAATCAAGACGAGACGATCCCGGTCGACCTTGTCCTGACTCTCGCGCCAAGCCTTCAAAACGTCCGGACGGTCTTGCTCTGCGGCATGGGAGTCTTTTTTTGCGCGTGATCTTGTGACGCTCGAAGAAGCGGCGGATCGTGCCATAGCCAAAGCAAAAGCATAGGCCTTGTTTGCTCAAGCTGTGCCGCAGTTCCTCGATGATGATATGGGGGCGAGGCCTTGAGCACAGCCATGATCGTCGCCCGATGGGCATCGATCCGATGCGATTTGCGATCGCCGCCTTGGGCCTTTGGCAGAGCATCGCGCCTTGCTCGCGCTCGCGCGTTCGTCAGCGACTTACGCTCGCTGGGCTCACTCCAAAAGCTCGGCAGCCCGCCGTCCTGAAACGCCGCCCTCAATACAGACGACCTTGTCCATTCCCAATTCCTGTTTCAGCAGATGGTCGCGGCCCCGCTCCTTCTTCAGCGCGCGCATAGTAGTTCGTTAGCGACCGGTTATATCGGACGAACAGCGCTCGCTCAGCCTCAATCTTCGACAGATCGATCCAGTTATTTGATACCTGCTGCATTGAGCTGCTCCGCGATGCTTTGAAACAACGGCTCAGAGCCAGTGCGCTCGCGGCGCTCCTCCTCATCATTCTCTTTCGACACGCCCGCCTTGCCCGCGAGTGTCTTCAATGTCCGCCGCAAGTCGCGGTTGGTCGCGTAGGAGATGACGCCGCGGTCGCGCTGCCGCCAGAGGAAACTGTAGAGTGTGCCGTGGCTGACCGGTTTGGACGGATCTTTCGTCGAAGGAAAGTACCAGCCGAATTCATTCGGCTTGATCGACTCGATGAGCTCGGCTGCGAGCAATGGGACCGGGACTGCGTGCGGCTGAAGATTCTTCGTCTTCGACCAGTCGAAGCAAGAAAATCTCGCCGAGGCGAAGGTCGCGGCACTGGTCGCCTCGTGCTCGTGCTGAAACCTATGCCGAAGCGCGTTACGGCCGATTGGATGGCGCAGCAGTGGCGGGATGGGAAACGCTCGAAGAAGAAGCTCGGCTCGTATCCCTCGATGTCACTCGCTCAAGCGCGCGAGATCTTCAAACGCGACTTCGCACGCAGCCGGAAAGCTCGTCGGAGAAGCGACGTCAGATGAGCTGACTTTCGATTTGGCGATGGTTTGACTACGTACGCCGTTCGTGCACGTAGCACGGAGCGGTTTGGCGAGTGCCTGCATAAGAGACGTGAGAGCGCATCTCGTGCTGTCCGCCTTGGGATTCGATCTGAAGCGGATGGTATGGACAACCGATGATCACTCTCAGGGATTGTCTGACCCTGCTTCGAGTGCAGCAACTAAGTCTGGTCGAAGCATGCAAGCTGATCGCGCCGGCATATTGTGTGCGATGTCGATGTCCCAAGTTAGCCTACATCCAGTCCTTTCGACCCACTACAAATCACAAGATTTCGGCGGTCCCATGCGTCAAGCTCGTCAACGGGGCATCAAGGCGGGTTTTGGGATCGATCTCTTGCGCTGAATGTGCAGGCTCCCACGGTTTGCATTTTTTTGTCCCGCGTATCCGGCACAGGCCCTGATGCTGCCATCTGCTCATGCAACTGGTGCTTGAGCCTCTTGGAGAGATAGTTATGGCAAAACCCCCTCAAATCATCCTCACGCCGGTCTTCCGCTAGTCTGACTGAGTCACAAAACCGGAGGCTTGAGCCGCCCAGAATCAGCGATGGTTGAAGCATCGACCATCAGCCTATGAGGCCGACGGCAAGTTAATCGGCAACTAGCATATGCGCGCGGCGAGTTTCTGGTCGATCTCATCAAAGGCCAGGCGGACAAGGAAGCGCAAACTTAACTGGCGGCCGGACGGCTCCTATGAGCTGGTCAACGGCACGGTCGGTCAATCCTGGGATTTCGGCCGCAGCCTTGCTTCTACTTCGGCGAGATCGGCTCGGTTTACCGGACCCTCGGCTTCACGCCGGGTCGCGACATAGCTTGGCAGCCTTGCGACGTATTGCAGCAGCTCACAAGCCGCCATATGGCGGGTTCGTCGGAAGGCTCTGCAAAGCCTGGGCAAGCTCCGGATTCGGGCAGCGGTGGGGGCCATCATTCCCTTCCTCGAAAGAGAACTACGGGGCATTGAAACTCTCGACGAAGCTCTGTGCGTGGCCTGTTCAGTTGAAGCCAACACCTGCGCGTAGCCGGTCCTGCAATGCCTGCCGATCGACGATGAGATTGTTCAGGCTCAGGTCCGGCTGCGGTGTTGCCGCCAATCGCCTGACCAGCTCCCGGGTGCCGTCCAGGACAAACACGCCGCAATCATAGCTGTTCATCTGCTGGCTCATGGGGCCCCGTTGCGGTCTGGCCTCCAGCCGTCCGGCGAGCGTCATTGCGAACCCGTCATTGTGTCCCACCGGACGGCCGTAGGCATCGTATCCCATCAGAGAGTCGTAGTGATAGGCAACCCGATTTTCGCGATCGCGGCGATCAACCAGCAGCAGCGACCAGTGACTGCCGCGCTGCTCTATCGCCGCGCCGGCATCACTTACCGGCAGGAACAGGAAGTCGGCTGTATGGTGAATCCAATTGCGTACCTGTCCCGCGACCTCGGGGAATTCTGACCGCAACATTTGGGCTATCAGGGGATCCACGAACTGCGTCCGGGCGGCGAGATCCGGATTGCTCTCCTGCAACTGCTGCCTCAGGAGCTCATAGTCCCGCTGGACATGCTCGTCACCCAGCCAGTCGGTGGGGCCCAGCATGCGTCCGCTGCGGCCGGCGGAAGAGGCGCCGGTAGCCGACGTACCGGTCCGGGCATCCGGGACGGGGGAGGGGCGGGGATGATGGACGAATTGCGCACCGCGGCGTCCTCGTGGTCGCGTGATCGAGTAGGTCTCACCGTGGATGGCGACCTGCCTTGGACCGCTGAACTGGGTCGGCAGGACCCCGATGTTATCCAAGGCATTGAGCAGGAAATCCGGCACTGGCCGGGAGCCATGCTGCCAGTCCTCGCCGACCAGAGCTCCGATTTCCTCAACCTCCACAAGCGAGCCCGATGCGCCGACGACAAAGCCCTCAGGGCCCAGCACCGGCGCTGATTGAGCATCGTCCCGCAGCTGCTGCGGTGTGGATGGCAGATCAACGAAAGACTGAAGACCGTGGTAGATGTCTGACGACTGAGCTGGCGCGTCTGATGGTCCGGTGAAGAACGGCGGTCTGGCGGCGGCCCTACTCACCGGCGCAGACTGAGCATCGTCACGCAGCTGCTGCGGTGTGGACGGCAGATCAACGAAAGAGTCGAGACCGCGGTAGATGTCTGACGACCGAGCTGACGCGCCTTCCGGCGTCGGCCACTCAAAATCGGACGGCAGGCGCGGCGACCAGGTTGAGCTCGACTCGCCAGGCGGTCGCTCCCCACCCGCCAGCTCAGAGGCGACCCCGAGCGCAGCGTTCGCCTCGACGACCTGTTGGTACTGCCTAAGCCTAGCGAGACTCACGTTTATCTTTCCCTCGGCTTTGGTAAATTGGCTGTAATCGGCCTTCAACGACCGTTGCTGCTGATCAGTGCCGTTTACTCGGCTCACTATGCTCCCCCTCTGTCCCGTTTGGAGCCAAGCACTGAACCTTCGTTGATTTGAGGCGGTAGCCGCGACGGCTTGTCTCTGGGACGTCGACTTGCCGCGCTTGCTCAGCTCAGCTAGACTCTCAATGATGCGGGCGTCGTCGGGATAAGGATGACCCTTCTTCGATGCGCCTCGGAGCTGCCGAAGCCGCTCCAAACCCACGGGCACCCTTCCCTCCGCACGCCTAAAGTCGCTGTAATCCTCGGCCAACGACCGCTGCAGCAGATCGCTGCCGGTCAGTCGGCTCGCTATGCTCCCCCTCTGCTCCCTTTGGAGCCAATCACTGAACCTTCGTTGATTGCTAGCCCTCGCCCGGACAGAAAATATCTGCGAAGTCGCGCCGGGTTCGAGCTTGTTTAGCTCTTCGTTGGCCAGGTCATCAATGAGGCGGGCGTCGTCGGGATAAGGATGATGCTTCCTCAATTGGGACTTGGCGCCTAGGAACAGCCGAAGCTGATTTAAACCCATGGTCAGTTTTGCCTCGGTACGCCTAAAGTTGCTGTAATCTTCGTTCAAGGATCGTTGCTGCTGATCGGTGCCGTTCAGTCGGCTCACTATGCTCCCCCTCTGTTCCCTTTGGAGCCAAGCACTGAACCTTCGTCGATTGCTAGCCATCTTCATGACAGTATTTCTCTGGGAAGTCGCGTCGGGTTCGAGCTTGTTCAGCTCTTCGTTGGCCAGCTCATCAATGATGGCGGCGTCATCGGGATAAGGATCGGCGCTTCGACCACGCTTAGCGAAATCCATGCGAAGCTCTGAATAGACCACGTCGGAAGCCCAGCCACCCGACAACTTTTTGCGACCGCTGCTCCCAAACGCTTTACTGAGCTGCGACTTAACACGCGACCACAGGCCCCCGCTCTTCCTTGTCTGCGCGACAAGCTCCGGTTCCGATGGTGCTGTATAGCGCGTGCTGCTTAACAGGCTGTCATGCAGATCAGAGCTCGATGGCTCCGCAGCCGAACCAGGAGGGTGAGTGTAAGGCAGGTCTACGCTATGGCGCGCCCTGTTGAACCCATCATCCTGCAGGTTGGACTGCGGCGGCAGCCGCATCGCCCCGTCGAAATCATTATGCCGGATTCTTCCATGCGTCTCTGCAGGCGAACTAGCGCCGTCGCCCTGATCAGCGTCGCTGAACAGCTCCGCGGAATCCTCCATTGCCTGCCGCTGCTGCGCGTACCAACTGTTGAAAGCTTGCGTGTCGAAAAGGTAGGAATTTCTGAGATCCAAAGTGTTCTTCCTTGAAATAGGTAGATATTTCATCGTTTCCACGACGACGTAGGATGAAGATAGACATTCACCATGTCCCGGACAAATAGCTGCTCATTATGGGGTAATATTTCGCATCTCTAAGTCGCCCGAGTGTGTACCGATATGAAGTGGTCCTTACCGGGGTTGTCCCGATCGGTGTTGAACTAGCACTGCTTTGGCAGATTGTTGGATTTCCCTAAGTTTTAGCAGCACGTGGTCTTGAACGGCACTTGCTGCAAAGGGCACCGCTTGATGCGCGTTCGTTTTGAGAGACGGCCGATTCCGGCGGAGTGCGGTGAGCCCGCGCCAAGTTGGCTTCAACGTGACCGATTCCACCGGCGCGAGTTTTCGGAAACAGTGGTTGGCGATCAGCGGTTCAGGGGCCGTCGCATCCGACGCCCGACGTCGCTGCCTGCATTCTCCCGGGAGATTTGAAGTGCCGTCTCCGCCGTCGGTCTGGTCGGTGATCCCACACCACGCGCGTCGAAATCACTGGATAAGCCGGAGTGCAACAATCGAGACCTGAAAATGTCGGAATGCAGACAAAGCGAGCACAAAGTGGTGCTAACTGTCGAGTATTCGCTGGCACGAACAATGCACACCCTCGACGTGCCTGGGGCACCCTCCCTGGCTACCATCGCAAGTTGAGGCCGTGGCTGGCCAGTGAGGTTAGCGGCGCGTGACATAAGGCAGGGACGGCGCCTGCTCGGCCAATACCGACGGACCTCTTGTCACGTCGCCGCTAACTTTCAACGCTGTGAACAGCGTGTTTGTGATCCGCGTAGAATTTGCGCGTCATAGAGAGAACAGATGGATCCGGGCGGCAGATGAAAAATGGCAAGAAAACGCGCGCGGCCTGGCCCGTGGGCGCGACCCGGCTGGTATGGCTGGCCGATTGGAGGAGCAGTGGCGGAGGGCGCGGCGATTGGCTTTGTCGGAGCTGCGGCTGCGGCGACATGGGCGGGTGCGCCGCCGGCGCCGGGCATGTGGTCCAAGACGCAGGACTTCTGGGATTACTGTCCCCGATAAGCATATGCGGGTGGACCGCCATCTTCCAGATCGACCTCGGGCGCGCTGAGTCTCCGCGGGATATTCGGACCGACGGCATGGTCTGGATTCCGGGCGGCACGTTCCGCATGGGCTCCGATCATCATTATCGGGAGGAAGCCCCGTCGCACCGCAGGGCTATCGCATATGAGTAAAGAGTTCGAAGAAGAAGTCTTTACTCCACATAGCGCGACGCATTTTGCTGCTGATGGATGTTTTGGAGGGATGCATTCGCAAGATGTTCTGAGCAAGGCGGCGGATCACGGCGAAGTTTTCTGGTCCATAGTCCTTGCGGGTGCGTGCGGCATCCTCGTCGAATACGACATCGAGAATCCAATGCAACTGATTCTCGATGCTCCAATGCGCACGCCTCCAGCCTCGTCGACGCGCTGGTCCGGCTCTGGGTCCGGGGCGCGGGAGGATGTTTGCTATTGCCCTTGGCTGCCCGCCTTCCCTCCAGATCTTCCGCGAGCAACGGTGTGGACCCGTCGCTTTTGTTCAGGTCATTCATTGGTACTATGCGGACATCCGACTTCTCGTCGACGGTGACGCTGGGCTTACGGCATTCAGCCTTCCCCAGCCCGCCCGAAGGTTGTTCCCCCTCGGGCAACGACGAGATCTCCCAGTTCCTGTGCGAAGGATTTCCCCGCATGCTCAGGGTCTCCGACCGCGTGGAGCCGTCGGGTGGCTTCGGAAAGCGGCGGACGTCACCGACCTCAACCATGAAGGTCGCGGCGCAAATGAGCCGGCCCCCGCGCAAAGCCTGCAAACGTTCGACCACCGGTGTAGGGGGCCAGTCGAGCAAGCTGTCTTCGATCGCCTTTTGCCAAACCTGCGAAAGAATCCTTGATTGTTGCCGCCGCCTAAAGCTTATCGTCCTCGACTTGAGCGTTCTCTGCTTCTCGTGGAAGACGCTGAACCCGCTCGTGCGTTACTGCCGGCCAGCAAAGGCTGCGGGTCGGCGGTGAGGGTGTCGAGGGGCGGCGGCCGTTCCCTTCACTCAATGGTGCCGCCGGCGCCTCTGATGGTTTCCACGACGCCGCCCCCGCAATCGTAGCCGTTGTGATCATCATCCTGCATGCGCTACGCTGTTGGGGACATGCTGATGGCGGCGCCGGAAGCACCGGAGACATGTGATATCTCGGCAGCGGGCAGAGCGGCTTCTCTGTTGCTGCACAGGAAAGCGTAGAGTTCCTTCACGCAAAGGCGGGCGTCCTTTTTTTCTTTTTGAAAGGGTGGGACGATGGGCAACCTGATATCGGCCTTTTGGTAGAACGGACTGCGCTCTTCGTACAGCTGGTCAACCTTCTGCTCGATGTCGACGCCTTGCAGCAGCGGCCGGCTGGTGTCCCTCTTGAGGCGCCTGCGGAGCTCTTTCAGCTCGGTGTCGAGCCAGATCGACCTCGCCTTATTAAGGATCAGGGCTTGATTGGACTCCTTGCCAAAGCAGCCGCCGCCGGTTGCGATGACGATGGGCCCTCTCTCCAGCTGCTTGGCGAGCTCTTTGCTCTCCAGGTCCCTGAAGTGCGCCTCGCCCCGGCCAGGGTCGGCGAACATCTCCATCAGATTGCCGTGCTCGGCGACGATATGCTTATCGAGGTCGACAAACTCCACCCCCAACTCCTTGGCAAGCTGGGCGCCGATGCGCGACTTGCCGCTCGCCGGCATGCCGACGAGCACGACCGGCCGCGTACCGAGGGCAGCGAGGATCTCGCCGGCTTGCGGCGAGCGAGCGGCCGCAATCTGTTGTCTTGCGACGGTGGTCGGCCTGGAGGTCCCTGCCGCCCTCGACCTGCTTTCTCCTGACGAGCCCCAGTGCAATATCTCCCAGGCGCCACGGGGAATGGGGACCAGCTCGCCTTCGCTCCGCGCGAGCTCGGCCTGGTAACTGGCCGGCGTATGGAACTCGACCTCGAAGCGATAGTTCTGCGCGGTTCTGAACGTCGTGTGAACGCCGCGTAACCTCGGCGTGTCCATCCTGATGAACCAGTTGGTGGTCTCGACCTCGCTGCAGTCCCGCTCCTCGAAGGCCAGTGCCGCCTTCCTGAAGGCGCGCGTAAAAGCCTCCTCCGGGATCTCGAAGACATGGCGCACGGCATTGGTGACCAGTCGGGCCTCCGGCGCCGCACTCAGGCTCTGGCCGGTCAACTCGTCGGCTATCCAGACCTGCCCGAGCGACCGTTGGTCAAGATGCGGCACCTTCACCTCGATGCCGTCCTGCTGCAAAAGCTCGGCAACCGCATGCACAGTTTCGGTAATCGCGCTTTGCGCTTCGGCGGGGACGGCTTCGAGCCTGGCGCGCTCCAGGGCCTGTTCGCTGCTCAGCGTTATCCCGGCGGCCGAGATTGCTAAGGCGCTGGGCAGGATGCGCTTTTCGACGGCGAGTCTGATCGAGGCCTCCATGACCGAGGCTGCCAGCGTGGGGTTGTCCTTCAGATCCGCCAGGCTGCCATCGACGTCAAACCGGCCCTGGTGGAGCTTTGCCGCCTGCCCCTTGACATAGGGCGCCGGCTTGAAGCCCGGCCTCCGCTCCAAGAGCCGCTGCAATTCGTTGGCTTTTTGCGTGAACACCCGCGTACCGGTATCGGACTTGTAGGAGTCCGTGCCGACCTTGATGCCGACGCTCAATAGATTGATGGCGCTTTCACGCAGATCGTCCGGGTTGTAGCCGTCGGGCCGCGGATCGATGCGCGGCTGGTAGTGGTTGAGCAGGAAGTCGATACGCTTCCTGGCGTCAGCGGCTGCCGGATAGGATTCGCTGAGTTTCGGGAAGAGCGCGCCGGCCTCGGCGCTGACGGCAGGCTTCGCGCCGGTTGAGGCCACGGATCGCGCTAATTGCTGCTTGACGTCCGACTGCTCATGAGCCGGCTCGCTATTGAGCTGCAGGTTCCAGTCCTTTAGCTCGGCCACTAGCAAGGCGGCCAGTTCGCAGGCCACCGGATGCCTGGCGGCCTTGCTGTCTTCCCTCGCCCTGGCGATGAGCTCATGGAGGGTCTGGCCATCCGGCCGATCTTCCTGCAACAGTGCGAGGATGTCGGCCTTGAGCTCAGGATGAATGCCCTCGTAGGTGCCGAAGATGGCACGCTCGGCAAACCAGCGTTGCGCCTCCAGCGGCTGCGCCAGCATGTTGCGCTGCAGGCAGCTGTAGGTCTCCAGCACGAGCCCGGAGGCCGACAGGATTTGCTTGGACCGGCTGAACTGGTAGCCGCCTCTCTCAATGGCCGGCGTGTGCGACTTCGGCGGCTTCATCGAGGCGATGCCGCGCGCCTGCAGCTGCGCGTCGAACTGGCTCACATGCTCGTAAAGGCGAGGTCGGTCGCCGATGATGATGACGGCGTCGCCGTCAAAATCGCCGTCGAGCTTTTTTTGTTCGGCGCTCGGAACCGCAACCAAAGAGCCGGGCGCGAACACCTCCGTCGCCTGCAGGATGCCGACGCACTCGAGCGCGGTGTCGGCCTTGACCCGGTCCTTTTCCTTCAGCCAGCGCGAATGGCACTTTACGTCCTCGGCAGACATCACCACCCCGCGCTCGGCGAAGTCCGCCGGCCACATTTCGTCGGGCACAACGATCAAGATGCCTTTGGCAAAGAAGGTCGGATCGTCGGCGGCAAGCCCAGCCCCCGACCTGTGCGCGACGTTGAAGCTGTATTGGAAGGCCACGCACCGATCCAGGAACGCCGCGGTCCGATCGCCATCGCGCGCCGACCTGACGCGGTCGGCGGCGAACGGGCGCAGGTTGGGCTTGTCATAGGGGGAGCGTCCGACAAGCACGCCAGCGTCACGGGTCAAGGTCTTGCTCTTGGCCGTCGGCACATGCAGGTATTCGTCGCTGGACGGCACGGCGATAGCGCCCGAACCCTCGATATGCCCGCCCGTGACCGTCCGGAACAGCTCCTCGGCGGTGAGGCTTTGATGGGTTTCGAGCCAAGCCAGAGCCTTCTCGCGGGTCTCCTGTGCCACCTCGACGCTGCGCGGATAATGTTGCAGCGCCGAGGACGGTACCGCCGATTGCCTTTTATCGGCAAAGGCCGGCATCCGCTCGGGAGCGTCGTGGCGAGCCCGGGCAATGGCCGGCATGCGCTCGGCCAGTGAGGCCCTGATGAAGCCGCAGCCGTCATGCGGCCGCAAGGCGATCTCGCCGTCTCGCCCCTCGAACCGGAAGGGATGCACTGCGCCTGCGGGGCGGTCGGGCAGAAGGGACAGCTTGAAGCACCCTTCCAGCGCATAATCATGCGGACCAATGTCGGGGATGCTCGGCGGCGAGGCAAATCCGCGGCGCTGGGTATAGTAATAGGCTTCCTTGAACGGCGCCCAGGCCCGCGACAGCTGCTCAAAGGCCGTACCCGGAGCCGTCTCGGCATAGGGGATCGCCAAAAGCTTGCCGCTTGGGACCTCTTCGGCCGCGAAGGGCAGCTGAGAGGCAAGCTGGTTCAGGCTCTTTTCCGGCGGCCTCAGTTTGCTGCCGCCGAACAGGTCCATGCGGTAGGGCACGCCCTCCACGGTGAGCGTGCGTGTCAGCATGGCGCCAGTCGGAGCTCCCTTTAGCTGCACCGCCACCACCTTCACCGCGCCCGAGGTCAAGCGGTGGAAAATGGAATAGCGCAACTCGGCTTCGCTGCCCAGCGGCCGGCCTTGCATGTCGACCACCGGCAGCCGCATCAGTCCGGCATCGCCTTGCGGCGGTCTCGGCTCGTGGTCCATGGTCTGAAGGACCCGATGGACATCGAAGCTGGCGGCTGCATGCTGGGCCTGGATCATCGATGCGTTCTGCGCCATGAAGGTGTCGAGCGCTTTGAGCGGCTCCTTCGCCTCGATCTCGGCGATCACGTTCCAGCTCTTGTAGGAAAGGTCGGCGTAGATGAGGGCGCGGGCACTGTCCAGAATCTGCCTGGTCTTGCCGTGCAGCTCTTGCTGCCTGGCCTGCAAGGCGAGCTCGTCGCCGTCGACATAGGGCCGCCGGTAGAGCGTCTCCAGCACGGCCCGGCTCTTGAGCACCTGATAGATCGACAGCGCCGGGAAGCGGCTTGCATTGGCGCCGCTGGTGCGCTCGGCCTGGCCTGGCTTGAGATAGGCATCGACCTTGTGTTCCACCACCGGCTGGATGGCGTTGAGCAGGTTCAGCGCCGACCTGCGGTACCAGCGCAACACCGGCTTCGGGCTGCGAGCCAGTGGCAGCAGGGAGGCGCAAAGATTGCCCATCGTCTCGAGGTTGTTGTCGCGCTTAAACTCGGGAGCGGCACGTAACACCTCGAGCCTGTCCAGCCCCGGCTGTGCCAGCGCACCGAGATCGTCCAACAACTGCGCCTTGCCCAACGCCTTGAATATACTCGCGATGGCATGGACATCGGCCTGCTGCAGCCGATCCTCGGCATATTGGAGGTAGTGCGCCAGCCGATGCAGCCGGTCCTTCAGCAAGGCGGGTTCGGCGACCTCGCCGGCGGTCTCTCCCTCCTCGATACTCCGTGACAGACCGTTGGCGACCCTGACTAGCGCAGGCGTGCTGAAAGTGCTGAAGCGACGGCCCTTGAAACCGAGCTCGCCGGCGATGGCAACGATCGCCTTGCGTGCTTTTTCTTCTTCCGGCCACTTGCCGAAACCGTTCACCAGATTGGCCAATGCTTGATCCGAGAATCCGTCGAGATTGCCGGCGCGGGCAACCACCGCGCCGGCAATGGCAACCGTCGCTTCACGCGTCTTCTGCTGGTCCGGCCATCTGCTGAAGCCGTACACCAAATCGGCCAACTCTGGATCCGAAAATCGGTCGAGATTGCCGGCGCGGGCAACCACCGCGCCGGCGATGGCGACCGTCGCTTCACGCGTCTTCTGCTGGTCCGGCCATCTGCTGAAGCCGTTCACCAGATCGGCCAACTCTGAATCCGAAAATCCGTCGAGATTGCCGTCGCGGGCAACCACCGCGCCGGCGATGGCAAGCGTCGCTTCGCGCGTCTTCTGCTGGTCCGACATTGCGTCGGAGATGCGGTGCGGGCCTCCTTCGCTATCAGGACGCCCTGCTTGTCCGACCAACTCTCCGGTGCTGCCGATATTCCCTCTGCGATCCAGCAAAACGGATCTCAGGGCCTGGGCGTCTTGATGACGCACGGGCTCGACGGAAAGTGATGAGGCGGCTTGCTGAACCGGGATGGTCGGTTCACGGCCATCATCGCGCTCCGTCGAAGCGGCGGACAAGGTCAATGGATTGGCTTCCTGCCCGCTGCTGGCCCACCACTGCCGATAACTGCGAATGTCCGCATCCGAAGCGATACCGCCCGAGGAATCCAAGATGGCGTCGCGGTCGATGATCCCCGTAAGGCCGTCAGTAGCGCGTCCCTGTGACGGATTTCGCAAAAGGCGAGGGCCGTCAAGCAATGCGGACTCACGATAGGGGCGATTCAAGCGAGGATTCGGGCGACGTTCAATCTCGGCCAGCCCCTCGATGATCCCCGTAAGGCCGTCAGTAGCGCGCCCCTGTGACGGATTTCGCAAAAGGCGAGGGCTGTCAAGCAATGCGGACTCACGATAGGGGCGATTCAAGCGAGGATTCGGCCGACGTTCAATCTCGTCCAGCACCGTGCCTAGCTGCGGCGACATACTGCCCAGCGAATTGTCTTCCCCATCGGATGATTCCACCCAGCTCACTGCGCTTGGCTGCTCCAGGTGGTCAGTTGGCTGCTCCAGGTGGTCAGTTGGCTGCTCCAGATGGTCAGTTGCTGACGGAGAAGCTTCCGTGCTCGAATGCTGGATTTCCTCGTCTTCTTCCATGATGGTATACAAAGCACGGTCAGCCCAGCCTCGCTCGATAGAATCCATGCCTAGTCTCCCGTTTTAGAAGCGCCGCCGACGGTTTCTGATCACGGGATATTGCGGAGTCCAGCTTACGAGATGCTGACGATCGCGACGAGAATAGCCGCGTCAGGGTGTGGTATGCGTCATAAGACCCCCCAAGCTCGCCGAATAGCAACTATGGATATCAGTGTGAGAAAGCTTGGAAGCTCGAGATTTCCAAATGCGGCAAGGCCACAGCATCCTTTCTCGAGTTCGGTTGGGTGGCCCCTTAGCAGAAAGTAACGCGTCCGGCCAAGCTACCATCAGCCTCGCGTCATTTGCCGGCCACCGAGGCCGCCTTCTTCCCGCTTCAGTTCCTGAGACTCGACCCGCACCGTCGTCTGGACAGAGGGAGCACGGGCTCGTTCTCCGTCCAGGCAAATACCTAACCAACCAAGAGCCACTGATCCGTACGAGTGGAAATCAAGCAGCTACGCCAGGCCCGCGCCAATAAGGCAAATTGAGCGATATCGATCAGGCAGCGTCCGAAATCCAGTTCAAAAGAGCTGTCTTCGGTTTGGCGCCGACCGAGAAATCGGCCACCTCGCCGCCCTTGAAGATCGCGAGCGCCGGAATGGAGCGCACGCCCAATTGGGCGGCGAGTTCCGGGTTTTCATCGATGTTGAGCTTGGCGACCTTGATCTTGCCTTCCATCTCGACGGAGATTTCCTCGAGGCTCGGAGCAATCATCTTGCAGGGATCGCACCATTCGGCCCAGAAATCGACGACGACGGGCGCTGCGGATTCCAGAACTTCCGACTGGAAGTTATCGATATCGACTTTCACGGTAGCCATGGCTGCTCCTTTGACCGAAGAAGATGTTGAACCACATGTGACGGTGCGGTGCAGAATTTTCAATGTCGCCACCGGAAAGATCATCGCGACGCATTCAAAACGCCGGCGCCGCGTCGAACGTGAATTTTAAGCGGTTCAAGAAAGCCGTTCAGGCGGACGCGGCGGTGGATTTGTCTTCCGACGAGACAAGCGAGCAGGAGGAAGCAGGTCGAGGCGGCCGTTCCCAGTCGAATCAACCTTTCGAGATGGGATCAACCTGGCCGCCGGAGCAGGTTGATGCGTCGATCCAAGGCCGCAGCGATTATCGCTTGAGCGACCGGAGTGGAGACGAGCGTATTCTCGCGAATTTCACCCTCCTGCAGCAGGAGCTGCAGAGGGGCAATCCGGTTCTCGCTGGCCTAACGCCGTTCGCGGATCCAATCATAGCCCACCAGTTGCGTGAGGGTGCCGATGACGTCATGCGACGCAGTCGAGCGCACCTTTTATGATCGCAATGATAACGATACAGCCGACTTCCTGTTCTTGCCCCGTGAACGATGCCAGCGCAACAAACAGCGGCACCATTGGTCGCTGCTGTTCGTTGATCGCCGCGATCGTCGACGGCCGGTGGCCTATCACTACGACTCCTTCGGGGGCACAATGACAATGTCGCCGCCAGGCTCGCAGCCCGATTGAACGCCGACCAGTACGCTGCCATCATACGCCAGCAGCGGAGCGGTTACGATTGCGGCGTCTTCGTCGTGGACGGCACCCGAGAGCTGGTTAGGCGATTGGCGGAGGACCGCAGCCAAACGTCTGGAACCTCGACGAAGTCGTCGCCGATCGGCGGCAACTCCAACGACGATTGAGCACCGCTCCCGGAGATTCGCGAGCGAATGATACGGCAGATCGAGCGGGTCCCTCAACACGAAGCGTCGATTCGACAGAATTTTGGCAGGGAGTGGACCAGGCCGGCCAGCCTGCTGCCGATAGTTGGAATACGGCCAACTTTTGGCAAGGGTGCAAGCACCCGCCGGGCACCCTCAGACATCTACGCGGGCCTCGAGTCATTCGTTGACCTGAATGCGCTAAGGTCGTCGCCGTCAGCGCAAAGCGTCAATCAGCCAAGCCCACCATCATGGGAGCACAACGCTGCGGCGTCGATCTTCGGCCCGAGCCCGTATATGCTGCCTCCGGCACCGGATTTGGGAAAATTTGTCGGTCCGCGCTGGCCTCACGGCAGCGAGCGGGCGCCGGAGACTCTCATGCGCGGGATGCACTGGCATGGCGTGTTACCGAGCGCCGATCGACCCCAGACCAACATCATGATCAACGACCGTTTCTACACAGCCCAGCTGCGACAATCAGGCAAGCGGAACGACATTAACGTTTTTTCTGCAATAGGCGGAAAGGATCAAGCATCGATGCCTAATATACGGATCACATAATATCCGTTGTCGTGTCATCTGAACCCCGGGTATCTCGATAGCTGTTGAACTCGGTCGGGCTGACGCCGGCCCGTTGTTCGTTCGCAAGCAACTCGGAATATTCCAGCTTGGAAGCGAGGCAACGGTTCAAGAGCATTCCTCGCCTGAATTTTGAGATGAGCAGACGGTGTGCATCGGAGCAAACGCAAGACGCCAGCCACGACAGCATGGCTCAGAACTCCGAACGTGCTAATGTCGCCCAAAGCGCGTGTCGTGTTAATCGGCGCTCGCTCGACCCCGCCATTCGGCGTTCAGGTTGAACTCACTCCGCTCGAAGCGTTTGAGGGCTGCATCTGAAAAGGTTTCGTTGACCAACGGCGCAACTCGAAGGTGCGGTTCAAATCTCACGTGAATGTAGATTCGCAACGAGAGTGAGCCGCGTCGGCGTTGGCTGCCATGTCCATCGCCTTACTCCTTATCTTCCGTGGTCTTCCGCTGGTCGAGAGTTGCCGTCCATATGCATTCACTATGCTTCCATCTGCGAACGGTATTTCCACTCGATCGTGCCGCGGACTAGAACCGCTGAAACAGTTAATCCTGGGCGACGATATGCTGGAAAGCAGAGCTTCATCCAAATGCTTATGACGCGCTCATCGGCATCAGAAGTGGTGGCCAAACAGCCCGCAGCAAGTGCAACTCTTCGGTGTGGGCCTCATTGCATTCCGGCGGATGAGGCGGGTTTAAAGCGGTATAAGGATTATTCGTCGTTATGTCTGATTTGGTCCCGTTTGCCACGCCGGAAAGCCGACGCCGCCTCCTGCGGTGCCTGACCGAGGTTGCGTTTCTGGCTTGTGTTAAAAACGACGTGGAGCGCGCGAGCCGGATTGCCAAGGGAATCGATGTGGTTGCCCCTGGCGGGCGGGAGGCTGTCATTGCTTGCGTGCTCGTCGACCTGTTGGCAAACGACGTTGAAGCGGCACTGGAGCGCCTCGATCCTCTTGCCCGCGCCAATGATCCCTATGGAATGGCATTTCAGGCGCTGGCTCTCGGGGTTGTTGGACGCTTAAGCGAGCGGGATGCCCTGCTTCGGCGTCTTCCTCGCAACGATCTTTCGCTCGATGGACTTATTGCGGCTTTAGGTGGTGCAGCGAAAGTACATACAGGAGGTTCAGTCAATGAGCGGTGTGAATGGGATCGTGGCGCTACTTGAGGCCGTGTCGCCGCCGACCGGGAGGCCGGCGGCATCAAGGGCGTCGAGTGACTCGGTCGAGGCCTTTCGTTCGGCGCTCGATCGGCCAGCGCTATCGCCATCGAATAATGATCTCGCAGTGGTCACTGATCTTGCCCCAACCGAGGAGGGGCTGATTGGTCGTGTCCGGGTATCTGACGATATCCTCAGTGGAATGGAGGCACTAAGCGCCTCTTTCGGCGACGCTGCGAAAGTCGCGGCCGAGGTCGCGGAAGGCTATGCCTCCGGCGAGTTCCGTTCGACTGAGTGGCTGAACGCGCAATCCACCCTGTCAGCCCTGACGCTGCAATACGATATCGCGTCGAAGGTGGTTGGGAAGGCCGTGCAAAGCCTTGATACTCTCCTGAAGAGCCAGTGAGTGTGGCATTGGTATTGAAGCGCGCGTTGATTCTTTTGGCGACGTTCGCTTTGGCAGGGTGCGGAGCAAAGATCGAGCTTTATCGCAATCTTCCGGCGCATGACGCCAACGAAATGCTCGCGTTGCTGATGCGGCACGGCATCGATGTCGAGCGAGTGGCGGAGCATAGCGGGACCGCCTCGCTGAATGTTTCGACAAAAGACGTGCCGCGTGCCATGAGTGTACTGGATGCCGCTGGATTGCCTCGCGACCGGCTTGCCGACCTGGGCACCCTCTTCAAGAAAGAGGGGATGTTGTCATCGCCAACGGAGGAGCGTGTGCGATTTATCCATGGCACGACGCAGGAATTGTCGGAGACGCTCTCCAGGATCGATGGCGTGTTCAGTGCCCGCGTCCATGCCGTCCTGCCCGAAAATACGATCGACGATCGCGTCCCGCCCGCCCCCTCAACTGCTGCTGTGTTGGTCCGCTACAAGGCCGGTACTGCCGTTGATCAGATCGTACCGAAGATCAAGGAGTTGGTCGCAAATAGCTTGAAGGGCGTATCCTACGATGGGGTCTCGGTTACGCTCGTCGAGGCAGCTCAAAGCGATAGCGGCTTGCCGCCACTCGATGCGCCTGCCGTCGCCACCGAGGCCAGCGCTCCGCTCTATCTCCTCGTCGGACTCGTGGTTGGGCTGGCGATATCGCTAATCGGCAATGCAGTTTTTGCGTTTCTCATGTGGCGGAAGCGAGTTGGCCACACAACGAATCCTGCGGCGCCATAGATCAATGCAAGCGAGCAATCCCGCGATGATCGCGACAGGATCGGCAGCAATTTCGGGTGACTGGCTTCACAGGCCGTGGGCGGGAGCGATGATGCGCTGCATCGCCGATCCCGCCGCCGACTTCGATGATGCTATAGAGAAGGATTGGCCCGAATGGCTGCCGCGGGAGCCTGCACGGGCAGATTCGTTCATCCGTATGAGACTTGGAAGTCGGCTGCTTCGTGATCAAAAGAGGGGCGCGTCCGCCATCATCTCCGCCGGCCATGCGCCCCGGACCCGGCTCGCATTTTTGCCGGCATCGGACGCCGTGCGCCTCATGTGCCTTGCCGCGGCGTGGACCGGCGTGCCCAGTCTTGTCGGGCAGCTTCGCAATGCCGATGTCGTTGCAGCACGTTCCGTCCTCGGAGAAGACGCCTTCGCGTTCGCTTTCCATGCCGCGCTGCTGCCACGACCGAACGCCGGCCTGATGTCGGCTATCGGTGCTTCCAAGCTGCCGACCGGACCTGCTGAATTGCTCCACTGCGGAGCTGCAATGTTCGGCCTCGCAATGGGCTGCATCCCGGACGCACTGCAGGTACGACTGAGATTACGCAGCCCCGCGTCGATCTGGATGGTGGCGGCAAACGCCTGTCGCAACGACAGTGCTGGAGAGGATGCCTTTCATGCGATGCGGCGGTTGGTCCGCAAAAGGATGCCATTATGGTCGCACTGGTTCGATTGACGTCCGAGACGGTCAGTGTTCTCGGACCAGGGCAAATCGTGCCGGCGGCAAGCACGCAGGCACTGCTGCAGGCCGAGCAACTCCTTACCCAGGCGCGGTGCGATGCAAAGGCGCTTGTTGACGAAGCGCGCGTGTCCGCAAGCCGGATTGAAGCGGCCGCCAGAGAAGCCGGGCTAAAGGAAGCGCAAACGACAATTCAACAGCGCTTGGCCGCAATCGCCGTAGAGTCGCTGCGGGTCATGGAGCAAAACAAGGAAAGGATCGTGGACCTCGGCCTGCAGATCGCGCGCCGGATCATCGACACGACAGCGCCGGACGAGGCCGCAGTGCAGATCGCATTGCGAAGCCTCAGGGTCGTGGGCCACAGCCCGGTCGTTCGGCTGCGAGTGGCGCCATCGCTGGTCGAGACCGTTCGCGGGCGGGTAGACGAGATAATCCCGGCGGTCACGTCGCGCGCAGTTGTCGAAGTTATTTCTGATCCACGGGTCAATGATGCCGGGTGTATTCTCGAGACCGATGTCGGACTGGTCGACGCGACGATCGAAAGCCAGCTAACGTTGATCGAAAGCGGCCTTCGCAAAAGCCTGGAGGCGTCGAAGTGATCTCGGAGCCAGCCGAGCCGTCAACGGCGGTAGATCCCGCAGGTTGTTCGCATGAAAGCATCGATCGGTTCTTCCACCTCGCGAGCAGGGCGGTCGAGCAAACGCCGACGATGAATGTTCGTGGTCGTGTCCTTCAAGTCGTTGGAACAATCATCCGTGCGACGGCTCCGGGCGTGCGTATCGGGGATTTGTGCGAACTACGCGATCCCAAAAATAACCGTGAACTGACCGCCGAGGTCGTCGGTGTTCAGCGCGATGTCGCCGTTCTGACGCCGCTCGGGGAAATGCGGGGACTTTCTACCCTCACCGAGGTGATCCCGACGAGAAAGGCCCTGCTGGTGCCGGCGGGCTGGAACTTGCTCGGTCGGGTACTTGATGGCCTTGGCCGTCCGCTCGATGCAACCACTCAGGGGCCCTTGATCGCAGAGGCCCATGTGCCGGTTCACGGCAGCGCGCCGGATCCGCTAACCCGGCGTAGCATAGATCAGGTTCTTCCGGTCGGTGTACGCGCGATCGATGCCCTGCTGACATGTGGGGAGGGGCAGCGCGTCGGTATCTTTGCCGCTGCAGGCGCGGGCAAAAGTACACTGATGTCGATGCTCATACGGGGCGCTGAGGTTGACGTCGCGGTGATAGCGCTTATCGGCGAGCGCGGGCGGGAGGTGCAAGAGTTCGTCACACGCCTCGGCTCGGGATCACGAGCCAAAGCGGTCTTTGTTGTTGCGACGTCCGACCGCCCCGCCATGGAGCGCGCCAAGGCGGCCTATGTGGCCACGGCAATAGCTGAATGGTTTCGCGATCAAGGCAAATGCGTCCTGCTTCTCATGGATTCGCTAACGCGTTTTGCTCGGGCGCACAGGGAGATCGGCCTTGCAGCGGGTGAGCCGTCGACCCGGAATGGTTTCCCGCCATCCGTGTTTGCGACGCTGCCGCAACTCTTGGAACGTGCGGGCAACAATGAGCGTGGGTCGATCACGGCCTTCTATACCGTGCTCGTCGAGGGAGATGACATGACTGAACCCGTCGCCGACGAAACGCGCTCGATCCTTGATGGCCACATTGTGCTCTCGCGTGCCCTGGCTATGTCGAACCACTATCCTGCCATCGACATTCTTGCGAGCGTCAGCCGCGTCATGAGCATGATCGTGGCCCCGCAGCATGAAAGCATGGCGCGGAAACTGAGGAAGTTGATGGCGAAACACCAGGAGGTCGAACTCTTGATTAGCGTAGGTGAATACAAGAACGGAACCGACGCACTCGCGGATGAGGCGATCGCCAGAAGGGACGAAATACAGAGTTTTCTGCGCCAATCGACAAGTGAGCAGATGGACTTCGACGCCACGCTCCAGGAGCTTGAAACATGCGTGGGATGAGCTCGGACGACGTGCCCCGTCTCCTCGAGCTGCGGAAATTGCGACATCATCGTCAGCAAGATATTCTCCGGGCGCGACAGCTGGCCCTTGAGAGCGCTGCCGCTGCTGTGGAGACCGCCGCCAAAAATCACCGCGCCTGGCGGCAAAAGCGTCTTCGGCTTGAAGCTGACCTGTACGATTCTGTGATCGGGGAAACCGTCGCTCTCGGCGCTCTTCTCGGTCTGAAGGCAAACATATCCTCTCTGCATGATCACGATCAACTGCTGGAAAAGGACATTGAGAAGGCGGTCGCACAAGCCGATCAGGCGCGGCGGGCACGCGACGAGGCGTGCAACATCGTGCGTCAAACAGGCAAGCAATTCGATAAATGCGAACATCTGGCGCGCGCCTTGCGCGATGCCGCGATGGGGAGGCCGGAGCAGGTTTGCGATAACAGGGCCGCTGTGGACGCGCCGCGAGCAGGGGCGGCCTTGGAGCTCCAAGAATGTCAGGGATGCGAAGACTAAGGGAGGAGATCAGGCGAGCGTCGATATGAGCCAAAGCCTGCGGGCGTCCGACAAACTATCGAGAAAACATGAGAGTCATTGTTGCGTCCCTAGGCGAGTTGGCTTTGGACGCAGCTAATCGGCGGGGAGGGATCAAATTTGCTACTCTGGAGGGTTTGAAGGCGGGCTGGCAGTCTGTCTCAGGGCCGGAGCGAGCCATCGTCAGCAGCGTGTTGCGCCTCTGGCCATGGACTGGCATTTCACGGGGCAACTCGCGCTAGGTTGATCAGATGAAGCCACTCGACAAACTGCTGACCATCGCGACCGGTCGTAACGACATTGTTCTGGTGACGTTGCTGATCACGATCGTTTTCATGATGATTATTCCGCTTCCGTCAATGCTTATGGATGTGCTGCAAGCGGTCAATCTGGGAATTGCAGCCCTTCTGCTGATGGTGGCGGTCTACATCAAATCGCCACTCGCATTCGTCTCATTTCCATCGGTGCTTTTGCTGGCAACACTGTTTCGTCTGGCGCTCGGTATTGCGGCAACTCGCACCATCCTGCTTCATGCGGAAGCTGGCCAGATCATCAAGACCTTCGGTAACTTTGTCGTAGCTGGTAATCTCGTGGTAGGCGCGGTCACCTTCTTGATCATGACAATTGTACAGTTTGTCGTCATCACCAAAGGATCAGAGCGCGTTGCCGAGGTCGCTGCACGTTTTTCTCTGGATTCCATGCCGGGGAAGCAGATGAGCGTCGATGGCGACTTGCGGGCGGGCAGCATCGACATGCGAGAGGCTCGCAGGCGCCGTGTTGCCATCGAGCGCGAAAGTCAGTTGTACGGTGCCATGGACGGCGCGATGAAGTTCCTCAAAGGGGACGCGATCGCAGGCCTGATCAGCATTATCGTGAACATCATTGGCGGGATCACGATTGGTTCACTCCAAAAGGGAATGGGATTCTCGGAGGCGCTTGAAGTCTATACGACCTTGACCATTGGCGATGGTCTGGTCGGTCAGATTCCCGCGCTGTTCACCTCGATCACGGCGGGATTCATCGTCACCAGAGTAAGCTCCGAAGACAACAGCGCAGACCTCGGCAATGCAATCGGCAATGAACTGAGTGCGCAACCACGTGCACTCATGGTTGGAGCATTCATGCTCGTCCTGTTCTCGCTTGTGCCCGGCTTTCCGACAACGATTTTTATAGTTTTGGCAGCAGCGGTGGGTGGGGCCGGCTGGCTGCTGCAGCGTCGTGGCCAGCTATCGCGCACTGACTCGCACGGCCAGCCACTCAGCGGGGGAGCGCTGTCGACGAGTTCGACAGAGGCCTCTGAGGCAAACAAGGCAGGCAGCAATGACATCATGCTTACTGTGCCGCTGATGATCGACGTTGACCGGGATATCCAGACAATGATTCAGCCGCATGTGCTTGATAAAGCGTTGGTGGCCACGCGGCAGGCGCTGATGCTTGATCTTGGCGTTCCGATTCCAGTGATCAATGTCCGAATAAGCGATGGTTGTCACAAGGGCGAATATGTTATCAGGCTAAATGAAGTTCCATACGGATCGGGACGATTGCGGCCACAACACATCCTGGCGCGTGATACTGCCGAGGGCCTCGAAATGGTGGACATTCCATGTGTCGTGGAAGAGCCCTCATTCTTGCCTCAGATCGAGACCGTCTGGGTTGATGTCGCACATCTCGAGTCGCTGCGAGCGGCGGGGATCCCGTATCTGGAATCAGCCCAGATTCTCTCCTGCCATGTTGGTCTAATCGTGCGTCGGCACGCCGATGAGTTCATCGGTATCCAGGAAACGAAAGCGCTTTTGAAACAGGCGGAGGGATCCTTTCCGGAACTCGTGAAGGAGGCGTTGCGCCTGGTCCCTCTGCAAAAGATCGCGGAGGTGCTTAAACGGCTCGTTTCGGAGCAGGTCTCGCTGCGAAACATGCGCGCTATCCTCAACACATTGGTCCAATGGGGACAAAACGAGAAGGATACAGTCCTACTAACCGAGTATGTGCGTGGCGCGCTCAAGAGGCAGATCTGCTTTCAGCATTGTGCCGGTACGAATTTGTTGCCGGCCTACATTTTGACGCCGGATGTAGAAGACACCGTGCGCAAGGCAATTCGACAGACGTCTGCCGGAAGCTATCTCGCTCTCGATCCGCGGACCACGCAACAGATCGTTGACAGGATAAAAGATGCCGCCGGCATCCTTGAATCGCTGCCGTACAAGCCCGTGCTACTCACCTCGATCGATATCCGTCGATACGTCCGCAAGCTGGTCGAGGTCGATTTGTACGAGCTCCCGGTGCTCTCCTATCAGGAGCTTACTGCTGACATCTCCGTCCAGCCCTTGGCGCGAATTGCTCTGCAGTGACGAACATGCCAACGGAAAAGAATGTTCTGACCGGTGAACAGGCCAAGCTCACTTTGCGCGTGCTGTCCGGGCCAAACCTGGGCGCAGAGACATGGCTGGGCGAGGGAACGTGGCTCATCGGTAGCCATGATACGGATGACCTCACCTTCGGCGATCCCGAACTCGTCGGGTCGCATATTCGTGTTGTTAACGAGTCGGGGAAAATCCAGATCACTGCCTTCGCGCCGGGCGTGCTGATCAACGGTAGGGAGTGCACTACAAACAATCCGACTATCCTTGATCCGTTCACCGCGGTCCGCGTTGGCCGCACAATCTTTAGCCTCGGCCCCGTCGGGCTCGACTTTCCCGAGGAGGATACCGTACTCGAGGGCCAGAGGGTGGATCCAAGCAGGGCCGCTTCAGATGCGACAGGGTCAGTGGCTTTGGGCAGCCGGCGAACACGTCTCGCGGTGGGCTGGATACCGTGGCGATTGCGGCTAGGGGCAGTGGTTTGTGGCCTCCTCGTCATAATATTTGGCGCTTGGGCAGGGAGGGAGCGGCTTCACTCCCGGGCCTTTTCTTCCGCTCCGGGGATTCAACCGATCGAGACGCAGACGGCTGATACTCGTGGGCTGGACATTGCACCCGACGTCGATATTCCGTCGACTGCCGGCAAGCTGGCGATGGACCTAGAGGCTGGAGAGAATACCAACAAGAGCCAGTCTGGCTGGCAAGACCCCAGGCTTGCGGCTGAGCTTGCAGCAAAGCGACCGGCCACTACCAAATTATTTGACGCAAGGCTCATCGACCTCGCAGCTACGATCTTACACGCGTTTGATATCGACGGTCGCGTTCGCGTAGAAGGTGCAGGCGAACTCACGGTGATAGGGTACGGTCGGAGCGATGCTAAAGTAGAAGCGGCCCTTCGTCGTCTCCAGCAGGACATCCCGGGTATCTACAAGACCAATGATGAAGTGGCAACACCAGATCGCGCACGCGCTTTTCTGCTGGCGGCGGCTTCCGCCGAACTCCGCCGGTCCATCCGCATCACCGCAAGGCCCGACGTCGTATCCGTGTCTGGAGCGCTGGCCTCGGCTACATACGATGAGTGGAAGGACGTTGCGGCCCGGTTCGAGAAAAGATTCAAGCCCTATATCCGGCTCGAGTCGCGGTGCGAGCTGATGGTATTGCCCGCGGTGCGTGGGGTGCACCTGGGCCGCATACCTTTCGTCGTGGTTGAGAACGGAGCTCAGTTGAAAGTGGGCGACAGCATCGATCACATCGGCAAGATTGCGGCCATTGACCACGACGGACTTATCGTGCGTGTCGGAGAATCGAATCTTCGCATGCTTTATCGAGACAACCCAGAGTGGTTAACCGAGGATGATCAACGGTGAAGAGGAGTCCATCGTGCTTGAGCTGGAAAAGCAGCTGTTAAATGATGTTGATGGCTCCAGCAGAGCTGTCATCAATGAAGACCTCCAGAACTGGAGGCAGTCTCTGAAGCGTCACATTGATAGCGGCGTCACGACACGGCAGTTCGAAGCACTGCAGGCCCTGCTCGAGGCAATAGATTGCGCGACAGAAGTCGTTGATGCTACATGGGTACGGCATCACCGCGAAATAGTCCGCTGACTAATGGGAGATGAAATGGATTTCGGCAGCATAACCAGCTCGATTGGGCAATCCGTTGTCCAATCGGAACGCAATGTGAGAGAGCGTATGGCAACCATGAACCCGGACGACACCATGGATCAGCTTCGCTTTCAGCTCTCAATGAGCAAGCATACGACACTGTTGAACTTGAACTCCACCATCATCAAGGCGGTTCACGACGCACTCAATGGTATCATCCGGAATATTGCCTGATCTTCATCGGTAGGTTTGGTCGTTCGGTGCCGCACGATATCCGGGCTGATGGGCGAGCCCGGCTATCCTGATCATGCCTGAATCGACCGAGCGAGATCGAACGCGACTGATGTCACCTAACTTTTTGCAACTTCGTCATCTCCGCTATTTCCTGGGCATCGTGGATGCCGGTAGCTTTACAGGGGCGGCAGGCATGCTGCACGTGGCGCAGCCCGCCCTCAGCCAGCAAATGACTGCCCTTGAAGCTGAGCTTGGCGTCGAACTGCTCCAGCGCAGTCAACGCGGCATTCGTCCAACTGCCGCGGGCGAAATCTTCTATCGTGAGGCGGCATCGATCATTGGGCAGGTGGAGCAGCTGGGCCGCGTCGTCCGGTCGGCGGCTGGAGAACCGGAAGGCTTGGTAAGGCTTGGCATGTCATCGGGATTTGCGGTGTGCTGGGCTTGCGACTTTATGGAAGCCTGCCGGATGATTCTGCCGAAAGTGCATCTCCGTCTGGTTGCAGGTGACATTCTGCGCATGAGATCGCTTATCGCATCGCGTGCGCTCGATCTCTGCTTCCTTCTGGAAGATGAGCCTATCCAGGGCTTATCCCGGCAGCCGCTTTTTCATCAGCCACTATCGTTGGTTGGACCTCTGTTTGCCGAAGACGTCACGCATACCATTTCGCTCGAGCGGCTGGCTCACCTGCCTCTTGTGCTGCCGACACGACCCAATACAGTTCGCAGCGCGTTGGACCGTGCGTTCCAGGGGGCCGGTTTGACCCCCAACTGCGTCGCCGAAGTCGACACGTTCGCCAGTGCGCTCTCCCTGGTCAATGCTGGCATCGGCAATGTGATCGTTCCGAAGATCGTCTTCTCGGACATACCGGGACATGGCCGTCTGAGGCTGATCTCCATAGATCCGCCGATCCAAGTGACGGCATGCCTGATCTCCTCCGGCAATACTCCACTTCCCTTCGCGGCGCAGGCAGTAGGCGACCTCCTGGTAACCCACGTGGAACTGGCGCTTCGGAAAGACAGCAAAGAGAAGGAAGGCTCATTGCTATAACGAGAGCCTCGAGGGGACAACCAGTGTGAACCCCGGCCTGAAGTGAAATTCGTCCACCATCGACTGACTCTGAGACTTGAAACAGCAGCGTGTTGCCGAACGGCCTTCGCCTTGCGATCCGGCCAGCAAATAGTCGAAGCCTGGCTGCAACCTGTAATCTCGCTGGTTGGGCTGACGTTTCACTGGCGCCAGATCGCCGAGGGTGAAATGTTCGTCGATATAAGTTTTCGACCGCGACGACAGTGTAGCCCGCCAGCCGCGGCCGCGTTCAAGGAAGAGCCCGACGAGCAGCCATCCGACGTGCTGCCCGGAAGCCTGAGCGGCCGGCAATCTATGGGACTATCTGACCGGCTAGGCCGATGACGGTCTTGCGCCGGTCGGCAGCAACCTTCTGGTGAATGCGTACTCCGATCAAGCACAGCGTTCCGATCGGGAGACTGCTTCGCACCAACTATCGATCAAGTGCGCCTCGCATATTGCCATCGAGCAGGGGAGATACCTGGGACTCAGGAAACGTTCTGGGTACCGAAATTGAGCCGGTGACGGCCGGGATTGCCAGCTCTCGCCGAACCTTCGCAGCTTGTTCGCGCTTTGGGGAGGCAGCTTCTCGTTGCGGTCCGGGCGTGAGCTGGCGGCCGAGCTCGGGCGCGAGCGATTCGAACTTCGCCCGCAACTCGTCGGTTAGGGCTCCTGCCTCTGCGTCACCTTGAAGCACCAGAGGATTGAGTAACACCAGGAGCTCAGTTCGCTCTTTGGTTTGTTCAGTACGCCGGAATGCCGCTCCCAGAACCGGAATGTTCATCAGCAAAGGAAGCCCGGAATCGGCGCGAGAGCTACTGTCCTGCATCAACCCGCCAATTGCTATCGTATCCCCGTTTCGTGTCGATACGGTGCTCTGGAGGCGGCGTAGCGAAATCACAGGGGACTGGATACTGGTGAGCTTGTTCTTGTTGGCGGTGCTAACCTCCTGAAACGTGTCGAGTGTGACACTACCGCCAGCGCCTATTCTGGGCGTAACAGCCAAAATTACTCCTGTGTCACGCAGTTCGACGTTGCTGATGATCGGAGAGCTCTCGCTTGCCGGGGATTGGGACGATCGCGACAAGATAGGGACCTGCTCGCCGACCTGGATCGTCGCCGGCTGATTGTCGATCGCGAGAATGCGTGGCGCGGATACAACCTTGACGTCCGCCACCTCGCTCAACGCGTGCAGCACAACGTTCGCACTTGTCCCGGGAAACACATAGGACAAGCCACCTTTTGGAACAGCACCCAAGCCACGAGAGGACAAAAGATAGTCCACCCCGTATCCCAGGCCATCGTTTAGCCGGACCTCCGCGACAATTGCCTGGATGAGAACCTGACGAGGCTTGACATCGAGATGACGGATTGCGGCATCGATGATCTTGGCATCGTGCGGTGCCGCCAGAATAACAAGCGCGTTCTGGCTGCGATCCGCCTGGATCCGCACCGGCGCCGACAAACCGAGACTGGCCGGGACCACTACCGCTTCGTGCTTTGCTTGCGCCGTCTGCGTGTTCGAGTCGGAGCCTTCGTTCGCCGGGCTGGACGGGTTGGGGAGGTCTGATCGACTGGCCAGGCTTGCCACCGGCACCTTGCCGGGCTCTCCGGCGGTCTGTGTGGGCGCTGCTGCGACGCCCGGCTCAGCGCCGAGGATTTGGGCGAGCACCTGAGCCACTTCCGCCGCCCTTCGGTACTTCAGTGGCCGCACTTGAACGTTTGCTGCTGCCTTCGACGTTCTGTCGAGCTTCTCGATTGTCTCACGCGCGTGCTGGAGCGCGGCGGGATCGTCGGCAACTACAAGAATGCCGTTCAACCGCTCCAGGGATGCAAACCGGACTCGCGCCGGACCCTCAGCATTCTGATTGAATAGAAAATTGAGGTCTTTCTCGACTGCGGCGGGACTTGCCTGAGCGAGGGTGTACAGTGCAAAGGACTTGTGGAGCATGCTATCGATGTCCAACAAGGCTATGAGTTCACGCGCGGAACTGACGCCACCGGGCGGGCCGCTGATCGCAATGCCTCGTTGACCGGGGGCAACCGCCAAATGAACGTTTTCCTCGACGTTTGGTCGGATGACCTTGATGACATCAACTGGATCGACATAACGAACGGGAATTACCTTAACGTCGCCGCGCCCTCCGTCGGCGAGGTCAGCCAGGCGCGCCACCCTGACTCCCCGGTCAACTGCCGCCAGTCCATAACCAGACTTTCCCAGCACTTCGTCCAGCAGCCGCGGAACATCACTCGCCGGGACCTTGCCGGACGTCCGGAGCGTTATCTTTCCCGCTACGCCTGGATCGATCACAACGGGCATGGCCAAGATATTGCCGACGACGTCATTCACGACCCGCCGAATATCAGCATTGACGTAGTCTAGACTGACGCGCGTGCTATTGGTGGTGACCGGTAGCCGACGTTCCGAGGTTTCGGTAGGCGGGGCGGATGGTTGGGTCAACACTTCAAGGCCCCCCGCGAGCGATGCGCCCTCCGAGTATGTATGTTCGGATACCTTTCGAATGCCGCTCGGCGGGTTCAGCAGAACGCTGCGCTCAGCGGTCGAGCCTGCGCATCCGGTGAGGACTAGACAAAGAAACGTGAGTACCGTGGGGCGCGAAGAGGGGCACACTTGCGGAAGATGTGCATTCATTCAATGTTTCCATGTGCCAGCGCAAAGCCATCCTGTCGAGCTTTGGCAGCGCGAGCGATGTTGGGCCTGGCGCTCAGCGGCGAAACGTTCCCGAGGATAAGACAAATAGCAGCTTGATGATTCGTCCGAGTGTCAGTACCGGAGACCCGCCAAGCTGCAAATTAATTCATCGATATGGGGCCATAACGGGAAGTGATGGAGTTGCGAGCGCTCCGTGCTTTGACACATTGATGGTCGCCTGGATAAGCAGGAGCGGCATTCACCACGCGGCACGCCTCGATGAGTTGTTGTTTCCAATCTTGGCTGTTACGGGTGAAGCGCGAGATCGCGGACGCAAACCGGACCAACCCTTGCCAGGCAAATCTCCGTTGCCACTCGCTGCAAAACAGCGCGTTGTGTGCCGTCGTCGGCGGAACGAGCGCGATGATCATCGATCAGGTCAAGCCCTGACCACCCGAGTGCCGTCGGCCGCTCCCGCCTGACTAGTACAAGCGGGCTGCTCTCGCGACTGTGCAACACTCACCTGATGCGCCGGCATTTGACGCACGTAAGATCGTCCCGCGCTTCAGATGATGGGGCACACCACGTCAGAGATCATCGATCTCCTTCGCGGCGGCGTTGCTGCCCTCGCAGCATAGCCTTGCATCGACTGCGTCACCAGGCTCGTGAGAGCCGGGCCTTCGCCGGCAACTCCAGCCATGCGGTGTGCCGATGGCATCCTTCGACAGGCCGCTTGCGACCGTATCCAATGCGGTTGCCTTGGTGGATTGTGTCGGTATCCGCTGCTGACGCTGCCGTCAGCGCACGCTTCTCGCAGCGTGATGTCGGCAAATTGGGGCGGTCTCGAATTCAAGCAGCAAACCGGCCCACCGGTTTGCAGTCCGTTTCACGAGGGATCTGCGTCTCTCTCGTCAGCCATAGGCACCAAATATGACCCCAGAACGAACATCTATTTGTTCTGGCCGCCGTGAATTTCTATCATCACGCGCCAGGCCGTTACATTCGCCGGTTCGGCCGCCAACGAACTTTCTCAATCAAGCCAAACAATGCCTCCCATGGAAGGGAGGATCCCATTGGTCCCTGCTGCTCGTCGATCGCCGCATGCCCGGACGGATACAAGCCTATCACTACGACGCTGGTTAGACGTTTGGCGGAAGGACAGCAGCCAGAGCAGCTGCGCCTCGACAGAACCCTCGCAGATCGGCAGGCCTTGCGGGATCGACTAGGCGCTTTTCCCAAGGTTGGGCTGACGAAGCTGACGGGAATATTGCGCGGTGCCGAGCCCCTGAGAATCCGCCCCCGCTCATGGAGGAGATCAGGCGGCCGTTCAACAACCATATGGATCGGGCAGCCTGGCCCGATCGTTGAGCTGCGGCATAGCGCGATCAGCTGGACCGATATCGAAAATGTATTTGCTTCTTGGCGGTCCTAAGCAGATCAACGGGGTGGAAGGGAGTGCCTTGTGCTGAGCGGCGCGTACCATCCTCTTGTCTTCGGGGTACAAGGTCGTGATTGGTGACTGGAGCGATGAGCCGCGGCGCTGCAATGCGCGAAATGAGCTGTCTGCAAGGCATTTCGGCGTGCCCGTCGCTGCGGCGCATTCGATGTCTGGAGAAGCTGCGATGGAGCTGCCTTGATGAAGGTCCGTGACAGCGCCTCGATGTCGGCAATCGCGCCACGCGATCGCTCGCCCCGGCACGCGTTCGCGGCCCGGAAGCCTGTGCCTGGTGCGGATTACGAGCGCTTTCAGCGAAGGCTCGAAGCGGCCGGTCTGGATGACTGTGAGTCGCCCGGGGGTGGGTCCGGCTGCCGGAAGCTCGGCAACGATCAGCATGATCCGGTGGCGATGGCAAGCGTTGCGCCCTCCTTTGTGCCCGCCTTCTCGCTGGAACCCGCCATGCTGGATTATGTACAGGATCCGGGAGCGGACGGAAGCCTTTCACGTTCCGCCGAGCTCGCTGAGCTGGCGGAGGCGATCGTTGAGCGCGTTTTGATATGTCCGGACCGCGTGGGGGGCGCTACGGCGTACATCACGTTGAATCGTGTCGTGTTTGGAGGCGCATGTGTGTCCGTCAGCTGCCGCGACGATACGCTATCTCTCTACATCGTCTCCGACCACCTTAGGTCCATCTTGCAATTGCGAGGCCAAGCGTTTGCGCGCCACCTGTCTGATCGGCTCGGCATGCGCGTCATGATTGCAGTCGTTGGCCGAGGCTGGCGGGAAGAGGGCGGTCAGTGGCACTCTTCCGGTTCGGAGGCGACATTCCGCTACAGCGCTGAGAAGAGCGCATGATCGATCTTCCCCGCTATGAGGCACGCGATGCTGTCGCAATATCGCGAATTGCGAGTCGTCTTCCGTTTGCTTTCAGTGTCGCCGGCATCGAGTTGCAGGCAGTCATGTCCGATTCAGCGCGTCGATGCATTCCGGCGCCAAGTTACACCGTGGTCATGAGTGTGCGCGGTCACAAAATCCGCCTCGCATTGGGGACAATGCTCCTTCCGCAGCTGGCCGTCGAACGATGGCCGGAGATCACCGCATTGCCTCCTGGCCACGGCCTTGGTGAGGTATTGTTTGATATCGTGCTCCAGGATCTGGCGATCGAGGTGGAGCGACGGTGTGGTCAGCGGCCGACCTGGTCCTGCTCCGACGTCGCAGCCCCGCGTCCATACGCGTTCAAGGTTGTTCGGATGGAGCGTCCGAACGATCTGGTCGGTTTGGTAGAAGTCGATGGTGAGGGGCTGCAGTGGGTCGCCGACTGTTGCTCCGACCTGCCGGTCGTAGCCGCAGCGCTCGACGAGCTTCCGCTTCTTCTGGATGTGCGAATTGCTCCAGTCAGCCTTGCCTTGGCGGAACTGCAGCGACTTGCGCAAGGTGACGTCATCCTGCTCGACAACCAATCGGTGGGCAATGATGGCGCGATAACCGTTGTCGCGCACCTCTCCAACAGTCCCTGGTTTCGTGCCTCGATCCGGGATTGCCGCCTCTCTGTCCAATCAGTAGTGGATCGTTTGATGGATAAGCCGGAGTTCCTCCCGCCTGAAAGCCTCGATAGCATTAACCTGACCGTCGATGTGGACGTTGGACGCTTGACCATGCCGCTCGGACAGCTTCGTGAACTCGCTGTGGGACAGGTCATCGATCTTGGCTTTGATGCAACCACTAACGTTTCTTTGCGCGTCAATGGCCAAGTCGTCGCGACGGGTGAGCTGGTGCGCATCGCTGAGCGGACCGGGGTGCGCTTGCTGGATCTGCGCTTGCCGCGGGCGGAACGATGAACAAATTGCCCGATCCGGCGACGCTTATCGTCCTGATGGGGGCCATCGCGGTCCTCCCCTTCGTTGCGATTACGGTAACGTCCTACGTGAAGCTTGTCGTTGTCTTTGGGCTGCTGCGCAATGCCCTCGGCGTTCAGAATATACCGCCGAACATGGCCTTGAACGCGATCGCTATCTTGCTTTCGGCCTACATCATGCAGCCAGTGGCGAAGAGCGCATATCAGGCTCTGCGTGACAGGCCAATCGCGTACGAAACGTTCGGAGAATTGGCCGACACGATAGCCCTAGGTGCCGAGCCAGTTCGTGACTTCCTCGTGAAAAACACGTCCCCGACAACACGTCATTTCTTCGTCAACGCCACGCACAAGTTGTGGAGCAAGGACGACTCGGCAGATGTGGTCGACAACGCGTTTTTGATCCTGATCCCGGCCTTCATCACATCCGAACTGGAAGAGGCGTTCAAAGTTGGGTGCTTGCTGTTCCTGCCCTTCATCGTTATCGATCTCGTTATCTCCAACATTCTTCTGGCGATGGGCATGATGATGGTTTCACCCATGACGATATCTCTGCCATTCAAACTGTTCTTGTTCGTTGCCGTGAACGGGTGGCAGCGCCTTATCCACGGCCTTGTCTTGTCCTACGCAGGACCGGCGTCTTGAATTCCGCCACACTCGTCAACCTCGCCATTGAAGCGCTTACACTGTCGGTTGTCCTGTCCATGCCGGCGGTCCTCGTCGCTACGATAGTGGGGCTGCTCATCGGTCTCGTACAGGCCATGACCCAGGTTCAAGAGCAGACACTTTCCTTCGCTGTGAAGCTGATAAGCGTGAATCTCGTGCTGGTCGCCACCGCGAGTTGGTTTGAGGAGCTTGGCCGGTACACCACGCGAATCTTCGACAAGATCGGCGCAGTGTAGGCGTTAGAGCTCGAGCAGGTCTTCGATTGTCCATCGCGTGCGGCATCTGCAAGAGCGATCGCAGCCGCTCTTCATCATTCTGGTTGCCCTTTCATAATGCCACTTGATCCGGCTGAGATGCGTACCGCCCTCGTTGTTCTTGTGCTCGCGGTCGCACGCATAACGGGCATGATGCTGGTCGTGCCAGTCCTGGGGCGCCCCATGATGACAGGAATGGCGCGCAACAGCGTGATCATCGCATTGTCGTTCCCTTTAATAGGGCTCGCCTGGACAACAAAGCCTGAGGACCTCGACCTTGCCAGCCTGACGCTGATCCTGGGCCTTGGACTCAAGGAACTTCTGCTCGGGCTTGTACTCGGCTTGCCAGTTGCTGCCGTCATGTGGGGCGTGGAGGCGGCCGGCACGTTCATTGACAACCAAAGGGGCGCAACGATGGCCAGTCTGCTCGATCCGGCAAGCGGTAATCAAACGTCGCCGCTTGGGACATTCCTTGGCGAGCTTTACGTCACATGGCTGTTCGTTACGGGAGGCTTTTCCAAGCTCCTGGAGGCACTCTATCGCTCGCATGAAATCTGGCCTCTGTGGACCTTTCGTCCGGCAATTGGTCCAGCATTCGTAGGCGCGGTGCTGAGCCTCGCAGACCTCGTCATGCTGCTGACATTGCTCCTCGCCGGTCCAGCCATCCTCGCAATGTTCTTAAGCGAATTGGGTCTGGCGCTGATTGGTCGGTTCGCACCACAATTGCAGGTCTTCTATGTCGCTATGCCAGTCAAAAGCGTGGTCGGTTTGCTGCTGCTGATCCTGTCGCTCGCGACTGTCTTGGTCCATGCCGGCGATCACGGACCATCGCCTGTCGCATTCGTCCGCCGCATCGCCATGTGACTGTGCATGCCTGCTGGCAAGAGCGAAAAACCGACCCGTCAAAGGCTGCGCGAGCTGCGCAAGAAAGGACAAGTCGCTCAGAGCAGAGAGGTTGTCTCGGCGGCGCTGACCGTTGGGTTCTTCGCCTTGTTCTTCGCCTCTTTGCCACGCCTGGTAGACCGACTTGAGGCAGTGCTCCTGTTACCTATCCCCTATCTAAAAAATGAGGACTTTGTCGTTGTCGCGCTGCAACTCTTCGGATCGTACGGCCGTGAGATACAGAACCTGACAATGCCGTTTCTCGGCGTCGTCCTGATCGGCGGTGTGGGTGCCCACGTGTTGCAGACCGGAGGGCTTTTCTCGCCCTCAGCAGCCGCGCCATCGCTCATGAAGCTTAACCCAGGCGGGAACATCAGCAGGATATTCTCGTCGCAGAGCCTCTTCGAGCTGATCCGGTCAGTCGTAAAGGTGCTGTTGCTCGGTCTCGTTCTTCTATTTGTGGTTCGCGCCGCAGTAAGTTCGCTTATATGGATCCCGAGCTGCGGAGTATCCTGTCTGGCTTTACTGACGGGTAACCTCTTATTCTATGTCGCGGTCTGGGTGGGGCTGATCCATCTCGTCGTGGCAATTGCGGACTTCGCGTTCCAGCGGTGGCAGTTCGAGAGGAGGAATATGATGTCGCTGGAGGAAGTGAAGCGAGAATACAAGGAAAACGAAGGCGATCCCCTGATCAAAAGGCGCCGCAAGCAACTTCGTTCGCAATTAATGGCCATGGATCCGATTGCCCTATCGCGCAGTGCGACCGCGTTGATCTCCAATCCCACGCATATTGCAGTGGCGCTTTACTACGATGGGCAACAGATTCCGCTACCCGTGATTGACGCTATCGGTACCGATCTCGTCGCACAGCAAATGATCGCGGCCGCCACCGCCGCTGGCGTGCCGGTGATGCGAAATGTTCCGCTGGCGCGTGCGCTCCTGGAAGACGGTCTGGTCGATGAATATATCCCGTCACACTTGATTGAACCTATCGCAGAGGTGTTGCGAGCGCTCGGGGACCTTGCGACCGAGACTGGTGGTGGTCGGCTCTGATTTCGTGAGGTCAGTTGCGAGCTTCGGAATAGTCACCATGGCGCGAATGAATTAGACCCCGTGGGGCCACCTGCGACGCCATCCTGACAGAACCGAGTAATTTGTCGTGAATTGTTCGGCAACATTCACTCCCTTTTGCAGATCGACGTGCCCGGCGGCTGCTTACCCGCATACGTGATCTTGCCCCTAGGAAGCCTCGTCGTTTGGCGAGAAGGGTTGCGAGATGCGCCTTCGGATCGTTATTGGGTGCCCCCTAGGATGTGGGCAATATAAGGCCGGGGCAGGTAGTAGCGGGTCGAACGAGAGGCGTCCGGAGAATGCCACGCGCTTCACATCCACGATATGTCGCTGTTGCGAACTCCCGCCCTCATCAGCTTTCAGGCAATGCTCAAAATAATCGTGTTGGCCGAGATCGACCTGAACGGTAGCCACGCTTGCGCCGGGACGAGCGGCCCTATCATTCGTGCCGATGCACCCATAATGACTCAATATTTTGCACGCCACGGACTCTCGGGTACCGAGGACAGGGGCCATCCAGTACTCCTGGATGCCGAACTTGTTCTCGGCATCGATCAGTCGGGATAACGGGCATCTTGTGCAAGACGCTGTTTGTCCCAGCCCTGGCGTCGAGCCGCCGATCTGGCGGTCGACGTTCTCGAGTGGTTGCACCTGCTAGCGGCGTGGCGCCGTCGGGTGCCGGTCGGACTTGGGTTGCATCGGCATGGAGTTGGTGAGGAAGCGAACGTGGATCTAGATGAAACGATACAAAGGTCCCGACAAACGATCGAACAAATGGACAGCCTCCTGAGGAGGGCGGGCGCTCAACTTGAGTGGCTGGCTCAACTATCGGACGCCGGGGCTGCCGGCCCGGATTCTCCTCCTGTGAGGAGCGGCGATTGCGACGGCGGCTCTGGCGCATCTTATTTATGCGAGCAGGCGGGCGATGTTTTGCCTTCACCCGAAACGACTTTGAATCTTTCATGGTTCGGACAAAGGGTGTGATATGGCGAGCGGGGTCGAGCAAGACCTATTGAGCGATCCTGAGGCGGCCGATGCGATTGACGGCGGAGCCTCGTCGCATCTCGCCCTCGACCTCATGGCGGGGCGCGCGACGCTGGGCGATGTCGTTGGCATTACAGACGAAGAGCTTGAGGCACTATATGCGCTGGGTTACCGCTATTACTGCTGCGGCAAATATGAGCACGCGCTGAGTTTCTTTCGCTTTCTATGCTTGCATCGACACACCGACGCGCGATCCTGGCTCGGCTTGGCTGCTGCCAGTCAGATGCTTGAGGATACAGAGGTGGCGGTGCAGGCTTACAGGTTGGCTGCGCTGCTGAACAGCGAGGACCCGCAGATACCGCTTCGCGCTGCAGAATGTTTGGTCAAACTGGGGCGGCCGGCAGCTGCCATAGTCGCGCTCGGTGATGTCCTGACGCTCAGCGCCGGAAATCCCGAGCTCAACACGGTCGCCTGGCGCGCGCGACGGATGCTCGACCGTTTGAAAACGGAAAGGAACTCAAATGGTGCATAGCTTGAACGTAACCGGTTGGACCAGTGAAGCGCAGTACGAAGCAGGGACGCTGCTTGTACCCGGTCGCTCCTTGATTGCTCGTTCAGGCGCGCTCGATACGACAGCAGTAGGCAATTTGCCGCCAGCAGTCCCCCGCAAAACCGTCGCATCGGGTTCGATTCCGAACCTGGCGGTGCCGCGCGGGCTCGACCCGATCGAACTTGCTAACAATCTGCTGGCAGTGAGGATCAAAATGGCTGACCGGCTAATTGCGAGCGGGTTGGCGGATGTTCGACACGAAGGCGAACTGCTAAGGCAGCAGCACGAGACGATCGGCAAAAAGATCATCGAAGCCGCTAACGCCATGGCGAAAGCGAAAAAGAGCTCACGCATAAGGAAGTTCCTCGGGTGGCTCGCGGTTGGGCTCTCGGTCGCGGCTGCCGTGGTCACTGGCGGCACTCTTGCTACAGTTGCCGCAGCAGTTACAGTTGGCGTTGCGGTGCTCAACGAAACGGGTGTCGTCGACAAGATGACCCAGGCGATTGCCAAACGTCTCATGAAAGATGGCAACATGGATGCCGCCCAAGCGAACAAAGTGGCTATCGGCATCACGATGGGCATCATATTGTCCGTTACCGTGCTGACGGCAGGCGCCGGGCTTATGGGTGGAGCTGCGAATGGAGCCCGCGCGGCCGCTATGTGGAGCCGCCTTGGTGAGTCCGGCGCGTCGACCCTCCGTGGACTTGCGTCCCTCGCAAAGCAACCGGGCTCGTTGGCAACCGTCCTCGCAAGGGCCATGAATCAAGCCGCTTCCACGATCGCGGATACAACCTCGAACGCGACCAGGATTGTTCAGATCAGCCAGAGGGTTTCGACTGCTGCTCGCGTTGGCGAGGCAGTTGCTTCGATGGGCGAGGGCGCTGCGGGCATAGCGAATGGGGTTCAGCAGAAGGAGGCCGCGGACACTCAGGCGGACGCGTTGGACATAAGGAAGCGAATTACGTGGATGAAAGAGCTTCAAAGCGACGAGATGGACTTCATCAAGCAGCTCGTCCTCGACCAAAAGGCGACCACGCAGAGGATTGCCGAGGCTATCGAGAGCCGCAGTGCCAGCGATGCGTCTCTCATCCGTGCCTTCGCCTAATCACTTCTAACAGCCTTCTCTTGCGAGCGTAAGGAACGCATTCATGCTAAGTGCTATCGAGCGCGTAAATGTTGCCGCCGTTGATCCATTGGACACCGCCGCGCATCGTCAGCTTTCGCCGAGTTCGCTCTCTATCTCCCTCCGCGACGCCCGCGTACCAGAGGCGACCAATACTCGGTCACTTGCCCAGAGTGTTAACGGCGCGTCAAAGTTTGCATTGCTTGGAAACTCTGGGTTTCCTGAGCTAGTTACTCAGCAGACGCTTTCAGGTGTTGCGCCCAAGCTCAAGGATTTTGCGACGGGAAGCAACATATCGGCGATCGCGGCGCTCATTGTTCGTCTCAATTCTGAGCTTCGCAAAGCAGCAAGGGAGGACATGTGGGCTGCGGTTGGTGCCGATATCGCTGCGCAGGATGCGGCTGCCAAGTCGATTCGAAACTCAGGGCTCTATCAGTTGATTGGCTCAATCGTCGCATCGAGCGGCGCTATCGCCGGCGCCGGCATGAACATCAAGGGTGCTCGCCAGAGTCAATTGCGATTCGAAAGCAATGCACCCAAGGCCCCGTCTGGCCGCACAACCTCAAAATGGGCCATGCGATCAGGGCGGCGGACGTCAAGGCGCATCGCTCACGCGCAAAACGCAGCCGAACAGGAGACCATGCGATGGGGGGGCATGGCTGCTATTACAACCGAAACATTCAAGATCGCTGGCGCCGGCATGAACATGGCGTCCACTCAATGTCAGGAAGAAAAAGCGAAGCAGGACGCGGATAGCACCAAGGCGAAGGCCTACGTGGAGGACGAACGGCAATTCATCGATTACTATCAGACGCAGATTCAGGACATGCTGAGCAAGCTTGCGGAGATGCGTAGTGCAGATAGCGAGACGAGGAGCAAACTCGTCAACATGGCATGAGTGCAACCCATCGTTTGAACAAACGATGTTTAGACCGGAAGGACGATAGAAAATGATCAATGGAACTGCCAGCGTGCCGTCCTACAGTGCGGACTATGCCCTCACAGATGGCCAGTCGCTCTATTCGACCATGATGCTGCTCATGATGGAGCGACACGGCATCTACGAGACAGAGCTCCGGGCTGATTATGCCAGCATGCAGGCGCGTAACAATCTTTTGAAAGACATGAATAGCGCATTGGCGACTATGCGGGCCGAAAGGCCAAATGACGATAAGACTGTCAAAGCGTACGGCACCTTTATCGATTCGCAAGGCAGGACCCGAAGCGTTTATGAGTTCATGCAGGCGAATGGCATCGCCATCGAGACCAACAATCACGACGTGCATGGCATACAAGCGGAGTTCGACGCTGCGATCAGCAATCTTAAAGCGGCGATTGATAGCGCCAACACCGAAGGGCAAATGGCAGTTATTTCGTTGCAAGGGCTTCTAGATAAGCTCAATCAGGTCACTGAATTGACATCTAACCTTCTGTCGAAAGACGAAAAGGCTAAGGAGGCCGTCATTGGCAATATTCGGTAACGGGCCAGTGTTGACTGGTGCGGGCAGGTAATCGCTGTTGCATACAAAAACGTCACAGGACGGGTCAGCAGGATACGGTCAGTCGATTGGTTGACAGACCCATAGCGGCCTATCCTGGACCTGTGGCGAAGAGCTATGAAGGAGTTCGTCTTCGGTCCATCACGAAGAGATGCTGATCAGTAGCAGGATCAACGTCTCTTCGATCTGTCAGTCGCCGCGTCGTTCTTCAAGACCTCAAGGTCGAAAGTAAGACCGTATGTCCTTTCTGGATGCCGGCGGTGAGGTGGTTCGCCCTACACTGGCGGTATTGAAACGAGGGTTGCTCAAGGAGCCTATCCTCACGCCAGGAGGACGAACCGTGAAAGATTATAACGAGGTTTTCGTAGGTTTGGACGTCACCAAAGATCGGCATGCCGTTGCAATTGCCGAGAGCGGGCGCGATGGTGAGGTTCGCTACCTGGGTGAAATATCCTCTGACGGCGCGTCGGTACGACGGCTCGTCCGCAAGCTTGCGCGGCCAGGTCTACGGTTGAGATTTTGCTATGAGGCTGGGCCGACGGGATATGGGCTGAAACTGCAGGCCTATCGCGCGTGGAAAGAGCAAGCCGTATTCTTTTATCAGGCTGCGGACCTGGTTCTCGGCATCTCGACAATGGTCACGAGCGGGGATCTCGCGACGAGTATCGCGCGGATCTTCTGACTTTCCTCGCGCCTGACCTCGACTTCTCGATACCAGCCAACCCGCGCCAGTTCGGCCAGACCTCAAAAATCATTCTGATCGCTCTTGTTCATGCGGATCGACAAAGCCGCGTGGGCATGCCGCGCGTCGATGCAAACTACCTAGGGATGTGGCGGCGCAATTGACGCCGCAGGTGCACTATCGCGCAGTCGGACTGCAACCTATCTGGAATAGCGGCGCATAGCCTGATCGACAGGTCGTCATTTCCAACTTAAGACATTGGATGTGGAGGCTCGGTTAACAGGCTCACACCGATCATTCTGATTCATGATTGAAACGAAAGGTTGGCTTCGATGGCTATAGCGCGACACTCTCGCCAGCCGGCAGGCAGCCGGCTATCCGCCGCAGATTTGGCCCCCGACGCCACGACCGAACGCGAGCGCCGGCCGATGCATTGGCGCCTCAAAGGCGCCAATCACCACCGGCCTGACGGCCCAACTCACTGCATCCTTTGCGTTGTGATTGTCGATAAATGCTGCCCGTTGGGATTCCTGTAACGATTGGCGAGGCCTTGTAATAATGAAGCCATCTCGTCCGGGTCTGATCGAACAGTAAATTCTCCATAGTTAGGGTCGAAGAGCGTGGTCCTTCCATTCGAGGCCGACGTCGCCACTGTGTGTGCGCCGCCTTCGGCGAAATACAAGCTGAGCAAATGGTTCGATCCATCTTCGTTGATTTCGTTCACCATGCGCTTGACGTTCGAAGACTTGCCGAATGCGAATCTCTTCTCTTCTCCAGCCGGTTCCAAGCCTGCGTCCTCCAAAATGGTATTTTGTGCCTGAAGGTCGGCCTGAGAAGATCCTGCTCCCCTGCTCCGCAACTGATCCTTGAGATTTTGATATTGCTGCTGGCGTTCAGCCGCTGAGGCGTGCGTTTGCGATCCGGGTGTGAGCGCGCTCATTCGGGTTGATGGGCTGTTGTTAAGATTGCGGAACCACTCCGCGGTCAGCCCAACGCAGATGCCGTCCACATTCGCATCACGCAGGTCGGCCGTTCTGTATTCAAACAAGGAGGTGGCCGGACTCTCTGGAGAGGATGTACTTGGGTCGGAGGCGCTAGAAGTGTGAACGTTTGCATCCGAGGTATGTGGCTTGCTGCAGCAGGCCCCCATCTTGTCAGGCAACTCCCCTGGTTGCGAGCTCCACTGAGGCGCGAAATCTGCAAGTGTTTCCGTAAAGCTGCCGCTATCCACCGACTGACTCGGTTCGTCAGCTTGTCTAGTGCATGTGGATGAGCCACTGATTCGATCATACATGACGATTCACCTTTCTGTGCTGCGCTAGTCTCTACGCATCAATTGGGGCTGCTCAGGCCCTGGTGCGAGGATACTCAGACAAGCTGATGGCGAGCTGACGGGCAGCTGTGTCCAGCTTAGAAATTGTTCCTTTATCGGACTTCTGACAATGTCTGATGCGGCGCGGCGTAGTGCTGCGTCAGCGCGTCGCCTGCCCGAGAGGCTATCGCTACGATGCTCTCGCGGCACGCCGCCGAGTGCCCACAGGGCGTTCTGCCAGCCCTCGCCCAGAGCGACGAAGGTTTCGCCGCCGAGCACGACATAGGCATGCTCGAGCTGGAGAACGTCAGCCGGAACTGACGGAGCCGGCGATCGAGAATCAGCTGCCGGACCTACTCTGATTTAGGGTTCAATCGGTCAAAATCACCGTGCTGAGGTACTAGTAGGGCATTATCGACAGGGAGGTGGTCATCGGGGAAGAGGGGAGCTCCAACTTCTCGGAGCTGCAAGCAGAGGTCGCCAGAGGGGCTCAGGACCGTCTGGCAATCTTGGACAACCTCTTTGAAATTGTCGCGGTCCCGCAAAAAATGAGCGGCGCGTTGATTTGCTTGCTGCAGGAGTACAGGCGCGGGAGCGATCTCTTGGTCTCCGCGCGAATATGGGGCGTTTATCTCGGGCGGAAAAGCGCGGCCCACCCCAAAGACGCTGAGGTTTGCTATGGAAGAGCACAGATAATCTGCCTTTCGTTCACGCTTTAACGCTCCAGCGACCCAATGAAATCAATGCGTTGGCCTTCTGTTGCGATATCGTCAAGTCAGAGTTCGCCCCGCGTTCTTTCCACCACTCCCCGATTCTCCTCCGCCGCCGCCTCGTCCTCCCGACGATGAGGTCGCGCCGGACTATTCCAACGATCCGCTTGGCGACTTCGGCTATGCGGTCTGCCGAACCAACTGGATCGGCGCCGGACTCACCACGATTCCGTTCCAGCCGTCCGAGGTGAATAAGGACGGCTACTTCCAGGTCGACCCGATGCCGAAAATATCCGCCGCCTGCTCGCATGGCTGGAGGAACGCGCGGCATCCTTGATAACGGCCAATTTCGGGCTGCTCCCGCACGGCACCAGCGACGACGAGCTCAAAGCGTTCGAGGATGCGTTTGGCATCCGTAAGCTCAACTCGGGAGCGCAGCCTGACCAGTATCCATGGGTTGAAACGGCGACGCCATGGTACGTGGTCGCGCGGTTGGTTTCGGCGCTCGACAATCTCATCATCGCGTTCCTGAAGCCCGCCATCTCCAGCGGCGACACGGTCGGCGAAGGCGAGCTCGTTGCGCCGTTCGTGACTGCTCTGGCGACACGGATCGAGACGCAG